>JGI24025J20009_10002515_pt1 | contig 13110 bp, 14 predicted proteins | sample Cruoilmetagenom3_FD_20009 | JGI IMG/M metagenome (IMG submission 20009)
TTGGACATTATGGTTCTTTCATCGTTCCCAACTTTTCCCGGCTGCCTAATTAAAGCGAGACCAATTGGCGTTCTAGAAATGATTGACACTGGCAAAAAAGACCACAAAATTATCGCCGCCGCCAGCGAAGATCCTCGAATGGAAACAATCAAATCACTTGAAAACCTTGCCCCCCATTTTAAAATAGAAATCAAAAATTTTTGGCAAAGATATGCCGAATTACAACCTAATAAAAAAATTAAAGTCATTTGTTGGCACGGAAAAGAAAAGGCAGAAAAAATTATCTCTCAATCAATCGAAAGATGGCAAAAATTGGCAAAGTAACACCAGTAAAAATTACCCAAGAAATGGAAAAGGCGTATCTGGATTACGCCATGAGTGTCATTGTTTCCAGAGCCCTTCCTGACGTCAGAGACGGATTAAAACCGGTTCATCGGCGCATTCTTTATGCTATGCATCAAATGGGCCTAACTGGCGGTGGCAAACATACCAAATCAGCCAAAATTGTTGGTGAAGTTTTAGGCAAATATCATCCTCACGGCGATTCGCCTGTCTATGAAGCCCTGGTCAGAATGGCCCAAAGTTTCTCGATGCGCTACCCATTAATTGACGGCCAAGGAAATTTCGGCTCCGTTGACGGCGATCCGCCAGCAGCTATGCGTTACACCGAAGTCCGAATGGCTAAAATCGCCCAAGAAATCCTTTTTGACATTAAAAAAGAAACCGTTGAATTTGCCGATAATTTCGATGCTACCCTGCAAGAACCAACTGTTCTTCCAGCTCGAATTCCCAACGTTCTTCTCAACGGCGCCGACGGCATCGCCGTGGGCATGGCCACCAAAATTCCCCCTCACAACTTAACTGAATTAATTGAGGCCCTAAGTTTTATGCTGAAAAACGGCCGGTTGGAAAAAATCCAAGCAGCCAAAGAAATAGAACTGAAAAAACTGTCGCTAGACGCGAAAAAATCAGCAAGAGAAATCATTATGGAGGAGGTTAATCAATTAGCAGGTTGGAAATTCGAATTTGAAACTGAATGCTCATCGGAAAAACTATTGAAGTTTATTAAGGGGCCCGACTTCCCCACCGGCGGTCAAATTTTTGACCGGGACGCAATCAAAGAAGTTTATACTACCGGCCGGGGTAAAATTCCGGTCCGAGGCAAGGCAAGAATAGAAGAGGGAAAAAGGGGACGATTTCGAATTATCGTCAAAGAATTGCCCTATCAAGTCAACAAAGCAAACTTAGTCGCTAAAATTGCCCATCTAGCCAAAGAAAAAAGAATCATGGGTATTTCCGATCTCCGTGACGAATCGGACCGACAAGGAATAAGAGTGGTAATAGAATTAAAGAGGGCCGCTCGGCCCAAAGCTATTCTTAACAAACTTTATAAATATACCCGCCTGCAAACTTCGTATCCTGCCAATTTAGTTGCTCTTGTGGATGGCGTGCCGCAAACTCTGAATCTGCGTCAGTTTCTCCTTCTCTATCTCAGACACCGTTATGAAATTGTGCGACGCCGGACAATCTTTGAATTCAAAGAAGCTAAATTTAGAGCCCATATTTTAGAAGGGTTAAAAATCGCCCTTGATAACCTTGATGCAGTAATTGAAACAATTAAAAAGTCTAAAAATGCGGACATTGCCAAAGTAAACCTAATGAAAAAATTCCGCCTGACCGACCTGCAGGCAGTGGCAATTTTGGATATGCAGTTGCGGCGGCTAGCCGCCATGGAAAGAGAAAAAATTGAAACTGAATATAAGGCAATTAAGAAAAAACTGGATCAGTTAAAAATTCTTCTTACCCGACCAAAAGCAATGGTTAGAGTAATTAATGAAGAATTATTGGAAATCAAAAAAAAGTATGGCGATCAAAGAAAAACTAAGGTTTTTGCCCAAAAACTTGGGAGTTTTAGAGAAGAGGATTTAATACCCAATCAGGAAGTTATTGTCACTATTACTAGGACGGGCTACATTAAATGCGTCCCCCGAGGAACCTATCGCACTCAACGCCGCGGCGGCAAAGGAGTTGTGGGGATGACTACCAAAAAAAGGGATGAAATTGAACGTCTAATTAGCTGTTCGACTCATGATTTTCTTTTGTTTTTCACTAACAAGGGGCGGGTTTTTCAGATCCGAGTTTGGGATATTCCGGAGGGAAGCCGTCAGGCCAAAGGTCAAGCCATCATCAATTTAATTAATATCGAACAAGGAGAGAAAATTCAAGCTGTCCTAAAAAAATCAGCCAAACTGGTAAACCAAGAAAAACATATTTTCTTGGCCACTAAAATGGGACTGGTCAAAAGAACTCGGTTGGAAAAGTTTACCCACATTCGCTCTTCAGGAATAATTGCCATCAATTTAAGAGTTAATGACGAACTTGCCTGGGCAAAAATCACTGATGGCAAAAGCCAGATATTTTTAGTCAGCAAAGACGGCAAATGCATTCGCTTTTCGGAAAAGGACGTCCGTTCTATGGGCCGAGACACTCAAGGCGTCAGGGGTATCAAGCTAAAACCAGGCAATGAGGTTATTAGTATGGATGTTATCCCAGAAAAATTGGCCCAGCCAAAAGATAAACGAAAAAAGGTCTTCCGCCACTTGTTAGTAATTATGACCCATGGAATCGGTAAGCGAACTGATGTTTACCGATACCCCTTACAAAGACGCGGGGGAGTAGGAGTTAAAATCGCCAACCTAAACGAGAAAACAGGAAAAGTAACCTGCGCTCGAGTTATTGACGAAACTACCGGCCAAATTGTTCTTACTTCAAAACTGGCCCAGGTAATCAAGCTACCAGTGAAAAACATTCCCGTGCTTAATCGCTCCACCCAAGGGGTAATCCTTATGCGCTTTAAAAAGAGAAAAGATGTTTCTGCTGACACCATCGCTGCCCTTGCTTGCCTTAAAAAAATATTATAAGCTATTGATTGCCACTGTGGAATTTTTCGTAGATCTCGTGAAGATGACGATCGGTAACATGGGTGTAAATCTGCGTAGTGGCGATATTTTTGTGGCCCAAAAGTTCTTGCACTGAACGCAAATCAGCGCCATGGAAAAGCAAATCGGTAGCAAACGAGTGACGCAAAACGTGGGGAGTAGCTCGAACTGAAATCCGCGCCTTTTTTCGATATTTTTCTACCATTCGTTGAACCGACCGCGCCGTCAACCGCATTTTCTCGTCACCCGTTGCCAAGTCTTTTTTTCCGGAATAACGAATAAATAACGGGCGATAATGGTCATCGCGAGCAACTAAATAACGTCCCAACCAAGAGATTGCCCTTTTGGAAAAGAAAACAACCCGCGCCCGCCCCCCTTTGCCAATTATTCCCAATTCTCGGGTTTTTAGATTAATTTGATTACGGTTTAAAGCCACTAATTCGCTAACCCGCAGACCGGTTGAAAAAAGCAATTCTAAAATCGCTTTGTTTCGCAACCCGATAGTAGTCGAAATTGTCGGTTGGTTAAGCAATTTTGTCACTTGTTCTTCGCTCAAAAATTTTAGTGATCGGCTTTCTGTTTTGGGCAATTCAATTTTTTCCGGAGCAACTGCACGGTAGTCGTTTTTAATCAACCAACGCAAAAAAGCCCGAATGGCAATAATATAATATCCCTGAGTTACCTTTTTCAGAAAGTGTCCTTGACGAGTCTTGGCCCTGGCTAAAAAAATCCTAAATTTCCGAATATTCTCCATATCAAGATCGGCCAGAGTGGGGGACTGTTTCGATTTTCCGCGCAAGAATTGGCAAAAGCGCATCAAATAATGCCGGTAGTTTCTAGTCGTCAATGGTGAACAGTTGCGTTCAATTTCCAAGTAATCTAAAAATTGATTAATGAGCCGGTAAAGAGAGAATTTTTTATTTATCATTTATCATTTTCAATCTATCATTTTAAAATTTGCCTGTCAAGATTGTGCGACGTAAAACAATGAATTAATATAGTATTAACTGCCAAGTATTAAGTATTAAAAAATAATTCCAAGACCATCATTCTTAGCGGCTATCAGAGCCGATTTTTGCCATGAAACTATGTTCTTATACCTCTTATCCATTAATTGTTAACGAGTTAACGAGTTGGGGGTTGGTGTCAGGTTTTGGGTTCTAGGTTTTAGGTTTTCTAACTTTCAAAGTTAATGGGGAAAAAGCCGAAAAATTAAATCTGGGACCACTTCTCCGGTAGAAAAAGAAAAATAGGGAAAAGGCAAGAAAATTAAACCTAAAGCAATTATGGTCAATAGCTGGTGGTTAAGAATAAAGAACTAAAATTTTAAAACTCTATATGTTTTTAGATTTTAAATTCTTAATTTTTAACTTTTAATTCTTAATTATCAAAGATCCCTGCCCTCTCTTCTCAATTCTATCTCCGCGTCGCAAAAGAGATATTGTGCGACACGCTATAACTCTAGCTTCTCCGGACATCGGAGAAGACAAGTTGTTTAGGGAGGCCAAGACAACAAAAAAGAAAAATGCTAATTATTTAAGTTATTATACTCAGACAATTGAAAAAGGGGCTATTTTTTCTACTCTAAAGTTTTCCACAACGAACATCCTTTTATCGGATGGAAAGGAAAAAATGATAAACCGTAGCCTCATTAGCAACCGCAAATTAAGCTTGCTAAATGTGAAAACAGTCCTATAGTTTTCACAATAAGGGTATAACACTATAGGCCGATTTAACCTTTATTTTGCCTTCCTCTCCCCTCTTCCCCACTAGTAACCTCGCTAGAAATTTACCTCGCGTCAAAACAAAATTCCCCGCCAACTGGTGACTAAAAGCAAAGCTAAAAACGTTCCCAATCCTACCCAGATAAATTCCCAAATGGTTTTTTTAAAAAGGCGTTCCCGGCAATGGGCTTGGGCTACCCCGGCAAAAACATAAAGCAGTGTCACCAGGTAAAGCGATCCCTTGCCAACACCCACAGGCCAAAAAGAAATCACAACAGCAATTTCACTGATAATTAGGGAAAATGTTAGTGTCAAAACCAAATTATCCCGATCAAATACAGAGATTAAATTCACCGACCAAAAAAAATGAAGCAAAAAAGGCACCATTATAACGAAAGCCAAGAAGCCATTAATCCAGGCTGAAAAATGAAAAGAAAAAAGAGCGTTGAAAAGAAAAAAAGCGCTGGTCAACATCATTAATAATCCCGTTGTAGAAGCAGCCCGATAAAGGGGAACACTTTTAAACTCGGCCGCCACCAAAAAAACATTTTCCGTGAGAAGAATAGTGTAAAAGCCAACGGCAAAAGCTAAAAATAGCAAAAGACGCCAAATTATCTTTTGGGGAAGAAGAAAATAAAAAAGATTAATGCCTACAAAAAAACTTAAAGGGAGGAGGAGGGCAACGAAAATATTTTCCTTTTTCTTCGCCAACTTGCCAAAACAAAACCAAAGGCAAAAACTAGTTACTATTGCCAGCCCAAAAATTGCCTGGTACCGCCAAGAAAAGGGCACCAATTGACCAAGAAAAGAGATAAAACTAACAATAGCTGTAGTTAAAACAAACTGCCCCTTTTTACTCATTCTATTTGAGAAGGATCAAGATTAGCAAAAACGCGTTGAACATCATCATGGTTTTCAAGAGTTTGCAAAAGAGTTAAAGCGCTTTTCGTTTTGGACTCATTATCTAAACTGACCAAGTTTTTCGGCTCCATAATTAAATCGGCCCGCCACACTTTAAATCCGGCCGCACTAACCTTATTTTTCAACTCATCAATTTTAGAAGCGGAAACCAAAAGAATCAATCGACTATCAACCTCTTCAAAATCATCAACTCCCAAATCAATTAAAGAGAGAAGTTTTTCTTCATTGTGGGGATTTTTTATCTCTATTGATCCTTTTTTTTCAAATTGAAAAATTACGGCTCCGGGTTCTGCCAGAGACCCGCCTGCTTTTTGAAAAACATTTTTTATCTCCTGAATAGTCCGCTGACGGTTATCAGTTACCGCCTCAACTAAAATAGCTACTCCCCCCGGCCCATACCCCTCCAACATTAACTCCTCTATTGCCTCTCGCTTTTTAATCGCGCTGTCAATTGCCCGCTGAATGTTTTCTTTGGGCATATTCTCTGCTCTGGCTCGGTCGATTGCCAATCTCAATTTGGCATTAGATTCAGGATCGGTAGAGCCGCCCTCTTTAACCGCCACCGCAATTAACCGAGCCATTTTGCTGAAAACCTTGCCCCTTCGTTGATCTTCGGCCCCTTTACGCCGCTTAATATTGGACCATTTGGAATGTCCGGACATATTTACATTTTAACATTTTTAAACAGGATTTGGATATCGCCAATTCCTTCCCTCTCCCCCACTTTACTACGACAACCAAAAACGCTTTCTAGACGACGAACCGTCGCCGTATGCTCCGGGACAAATCCAGAAATTAAAATCAAGCATTCTTCCTCTTCTTCCATTTTTCTATCAGCCACCTCAACTACTCTACCCCCAAAATTTCTAATAATGATCGCCGCTTTTTCCGCCAAGCCAGAAACTTCCCCGCTATTAAAAACGCTAACTGGTATGTCCTCATTTTTAATCATTGGATCGGTAAAAAGCTCCCAAAAACGATCGGAAATCGCTTTGGTGTCAACGACCAAAACTGAGGAGCCATCAGGAAGTGATGTTTCTCGACCAAAATCAACCAGATTAATAATTTTCCAAACGTGTTCCCTACTTCCCAGCCAATGCCAAATTCTCAAATTATCAATTGATCTAAAAGGAGAAAAAAAACGCCTTAATTTGCTCCTAATTGTCTTTTTGTCATATTGGTCAACGCTTAAATTGGTTTCGATAAACCCCCTGTCGATGGGCATACCCAAAAAATAGGCTAGACTACGGGAAAAAACGCTTGGGGTTCCTTCTTGTTTTGCCAAAAGGGAAAGCTTTTTGGCTTGATAGGCGCCAAACCAGGGCGTTTCAACTATCGATTCGCCAGGAACAATAACAACAGTGGACATATTTTTAGCTGGCGTTAAAATAAAAATCAAAATCTTACCCGTGTTAGTTTCAATCGCCAAGCTAATCTGCGCCTTACCATCCCAATTGCCCCTAGACCAATTAAAAATTCTCTTTCCTAGGCCCAATAAAAGAAAAGCAGAAAACAGAATTATTATTCTTTTAAACATCGATTATTATCCTTGCTAATTCTCTTGGTAATTTTACCTCAAAACTTACTTCCCGCCCCGTTCCCGGATGTAAAAACTTTATTTTTTTAGCGATTAAAAACATTGGTTTCCCCCGCTCTTTTTTGCCGCCATAAGCAGAATCGCCAAATATTGGGTGCCCTAAATAACGGAAGTGAACCCTAATCTGGTGAGTTCTTCCTGTTTTAGGTTTAACCGCAACCAAAGTATAACCTTCACCACAAAATTTCAATTGCCTGATTACCCTGTAGTTTGTTTCTGCCGATTTCCCTTTGACTACAACGCCAAATTTGAGCCGATCCCGAGCCAACCTTCCTATTGGAGCAACAACTTTCCCCTCTCCCAACAATTTCCCCCTCACCAAGGCCCAATAAGTTTTCTCTACATTTCTCTCTTTAAACTGCTGCTGCAACTGGTTAAAAATTTTTTTATTCTTGGCAATTAAAATCAAACCCCAAGTATCTTTATCCAACCGATGTACAATGCCCGCCCGCCTAGCAAAATCAGACGCAAATTGGAAATTGTCCCGAAGGGATCCCTTTTTGGGAAAAACTGAAAATTGAAAATTATCATCTACCCAATCCTGAAGCGTTTTCTCATGACAAGTTAGCGTTCTCAAAACGACTAACCCTCCCGGCTTATTAACGACAAGAAGAAAGTCATCTTGATAAATAACTTTAATTTTTCTTTGATTGTTTCCGCTTGCAGTTGACACAAAGAGTTGTCTCCGGATAAATCATCAATCGCTCAGTACCAATAAATTTGCCGCACTTTTCACAAATCCCATAGCGACCTATCTTAATTCTGGTCAACGCCTTTCTCACTTGAATTATTTTTTTGCTCAATTGCCCGCTAATGGCCTCCGATCGAGCGTGGCCAAATTGCTCATCGGCATCGGTATCGGGAGCATTACTATTAACTCGGTCCGGGTCGGAAAAAGGATCTTCTTTTTTAATCTGGTTGTGTCTTGTTTTTAGTCGCCTTAACTCTTCCCCAAGAAATGCTTTTACTGGCTCTAAAACCACAGCCGGAAACTTAAACCTGATTTTTTTTCTCGCCTTTTTAGCCATTTTTCCCTCCTTTAAACTAATTAACTCTGGCGGATTTCTTGCCCGAGAGTAAAATAATCCCACTCAAACCCGCTATCAACATTATTCCCCAAACGCCCAATTCTAGCAATCTCTTTTGCCAAAAATCAAGGGGCAACATTATCAACGAAAGAGTCGTCAGAGCCGCCAGAAAAAGAAAGCCGGACCGGCCGCTGGGGTACCAGGAAAAGCGCCGGTAGTTCCGCCAAAAAAAACAGCTAAAAAGCGCTATTAATGAGGCCGCTGCTCTAAATATTAACGACCAGCTAAAATTATCAATTAATGTCGCCGTTTGAGCAATAATCAGGGCCTCCAAACCGGGAATAGTGATTGATTCCAGTGTCGGCCAAAATCGCCAGCCCGAATGAGTTGAAAGCCAAAACAGTAAAACAATGATGCCCATCAAAATAGCGAAAATTCCTAGTTCGTATTTCCCACCAATCCACCAGAAAAAACTACAAAAAAACACTCCCAAAACACTCGCGCCAACTACCCGCTGTTCGCCATAATCATCACGAAGACGACGAAACGCTTGAAATAAAAAACCCAAAACGGTAATACCGATCAAGCCAAATTTTAAATATTCCATTAAACTAATGATATCATGAAATAATTATCAGAAATCTGATAAAATAAGGAATAGCCGTGGTGCTGGAATTGGTAGACAGGCCGGTCTCAAAAACCGGTGGCGTGAAAACGCCGTGTGGGTTCGACGCCCACCCGCGGCACTATCGAAAATCTCTCACAACTTTCTCTTCTAAACTTGCCACAAAACCAGGGGGCATTTTTGCATCTCTCGCTACACAAACCGCCTCCCACCGCCTTTCTGAAGTTGATAAATAACCCCTTATAAGAGCATTAGCGACACCAATTGCCAGTGGACAGGGTTCCCTTGCGCCATAGCCAGTCGGATGAATTGAAAACGCATCGAAAACCTCGTTGAGCTCCCAGAGATTTACCCCTAGCCCCGCCCCACTATCTCTTTCTGCGCGGCTTAAAACCCCTTCGGCAAATTGGTGAAGGGCCGCTGTTTCTCTGCACCGCCACACTATCTTGTCACGACCTCGTCTGCCACCCTTAACAACCCTCTTTGCTCTCCTAACCAGCGAACCTGCAATTGCCAACGCTTCACCCGGCCTTTCGCATTCCATCGCCAGATTATATTTAGACAAATAATCAGCCTCACTGGGCCTTTGTCTATCTTCCAAAGTCATTTTGCTTAGAATTTTATTCTTTCACTACCCCTTAGTTGTCCCAAAAAAGCTAATGCGCTTGGTGTTAAAATAGAGTTGGAAAAGGCCAACAGGACCATTGCGATGCTTAGATATTTCACAAGAAACTGCTTCCCGATTCTCTGGATCTTCCAAATAAAGAAAAGCCACGACATCGCTATCTTGCTCAATACTACCGCTTTCTCTCAAATCAGCCAATCGGGGCCGAGTGCTTCCCCGACTTTCTACTGCCCTTGACAGCTGAGATAAGGCCAAAACAGGCACCTTCAATTCTCGAGCTAGATTTTTCAAGCCCTGGGAAATTTCCGAAACTTCTTGAACTCGATTGTCCCAACGACGGTGAGAGCGCATCAATTGAAGATAATCAACAACAATTAATTCCAATCCCTTTTCCACTTGTAATCGTCTTGCCTTTGTTCTCATTTCTAAAATCGAGGCCGCCGGCGTATCGTCAATATAAAGAGGCGCTTCAGCCAAAATCCCCATTGCTTGAGAAAGTTTGGAAAGATCACTTTCATTCAATTTCCCTGTTTTCATTTTCCAAGCATCAATGTCGGCTTGGCGAATCAAAAGACGGTCAACTAACTCTTCTTTGCTCATTTCCAAAGAGAAAAAGCAAACTGGCAGTTTTTGTTCTACGGCAACATAACGAGCAACATTTAGAGCCCAAGCCGTCTTTCCAATGCCTGGCCGCGCCGCCAAAATAAGTAAATTGCTTGCCTGAAAGCCAGCCAAAAGATTATCAAGATCGGTAAAGCCGCTAGGAATTCCGCGAAGACCGCTGCCCTGCTTCTGAAGTTCATCCAGGCGATCGAAACTTTCGGCAAGAGCATCACGGAGTGAAGTTGGCACTTGCCGTAAATGACGCTGGCTTAGAGAAAAAATTTTCTGCTCTGCTTTATCAAGAGCTTCGCTGGCGCCAAGTTCTTCGTTAAAAGCCGCCTCGTTAATAGAGGCCGCTGCTGCTGCCAACTCCCTCTTGGTAAAAAAATCCTTGACGATTTGGGCATAGGAAACAACATGAGAAGCGGTCGGCACCGAATTGGCTAGTTTGGTTAAGTAGGCCCGCCCTCCAATTTTAGTTAAACTTTTTTTCTTCTTAAGTTTCTCGGCAATAGTAATTAGATCGATCGGCACCCTTTCTTCGTAAAGCTCCAGAGCTGATTCAAAAATAAGGCCATGGACAGGGTTATAAAAACACTCTGGCCGAAGCGAGTCAGCTATTTCAATGATGGCATCCTTGTTAATCAAAATCGCCCCCAAAACAGAAATCTCTACCTCTTCGGAGTGGGGCGGAATTTTTAGTTTCTGAACTGTTTGTCTAACCACCATTTTGGGCTTTCAAAAGAACAATTTTAGTCACTTCCGGCAACTCACCCTGCTTCAAATTCAATTTTTGTACGGGCTGAAGTTCTTCTTGATCAATAGCATCCAAAAACTCTTTGGACTGTCCATCGCCAAAAATGGCAATTAAGGGAGAAGTCTTTTTAACTATTTCCGCTGCTTGCCGTATCCCCTTTTTCCCCGGATTTAAAACCAAAAACAAAATGTCCATCCGGCCAAAAGATTCTATTTTTTTAGCACTCGGCTCAACCCAATTTAAACCCAAAAAGCAAAAGCGAAAGCCATCCATTCCAAACAACCAACAATTATTTTTGCCTCCCCAAATTTCCACTCCACTGACTTCATACTCCCCGGGGCGAAAAATAAAAAAGGGGGCTTTATCTTTTGCCGTGATCGTCAAACTGGCCTCAGTGTTCTTGCCTGATGGTCCTAAAGTTAAAATTGCCTCCCTGCCTTTAATCTGAAAAGAATCATCACCTAGATATTTAACTTCCATTTTTATTATCTTACCATTAAATTATTCAATCGCCAAACCCATCTAAATAAGTCAAACTATAACACAAATCGCCCTTGACAAATAAGGTTTATTTTTTTAATATTGAATTGAGAAAATGAAAAAAGAATTAACCTTGGCAATTTTGGTTGGACTCGTTCTCGGATTTACCATTACCGGTTTAATTTGGACTAAAAAACGAGGGAAATCAACTTCTACTCCGTCCCAAAAAAACGTCACTCCAACAGTTACCCAAACCGTCAAAAAAACTGAAAAAGCGAACCAAATTTTTCTTAATATCAAAGAGCCGAAAAACGAAAGCATTATTAGCCAAGAAAAACTAACAATTAAAGGAAACACTCTGGTCAATGCCACCGTAGTTCTCGTTTGGGAAGAAGGAGAAAATATTCTAGTTGCTGACAAAGATGGCAATTTCCAAACTGAAATTACCCTCGTCGGCGGTGAAAATGAAATTGAAATTTCGGCCTACGATGAAGACGGCAACCAGGCCAACGAGATTTTAACAATTACTTATTCCACCGCCAAATTCTAACTGCGCAGATGAAAAAAAAGGTTATTTTATTTATCTTTTTCGCTCTCCTTATTTTACCGAAAACAACCAGTGCCATTGAAGGAACTGTTTCCGGTGAAAAAATCGACACTCTAAGAGAAGAGATAAAGAAAAAGGTCGAGGAGAAACTAAAAACAATTATGTCCCAGCAAAGAAAACGCGGTTGGGTCGGTACCATTAAAGAAAAAACTGAAGTTAGTCTCAAGCTTAAAACAAAAGATAAAATCAGAACAACCACTATTAGCGAAAACATACAAATTGTTGGCCCCAAAAGACAAAAAATTAATTTTGAAAATCTCGAGATTGGCCAACAAATTATTGCCATGGGCTACCTTCAACCGGACAACAATCTTGAGGCGAAGAGAATTGTTGTTCTTCCTGAAAAAAAGAGAAGTGAACCTCCTGAAATAATTTTTGGCACCATTAACGACCGATCCGAAAGAGAACAGGTTCTTGCTATTGGCCCCACCAAAAACGGAAATCAGGAATACGAAGTTCTCCTCGACGAAAAAACTCATTTATTCCAACGAACTAATGGCAAAGTTGAAAAAATCAATTACAAAAACCTCCAAGCCGAGCAAAAAATTATTGCTGTTTTGAAACCAACGAAAAGCAATGGTTCCAGTTTTAACGCCAAATTAATTCTCCTTCTCTCCCCGTCCCCCACCCCGACCCTTGCTCCAGAAGAGTAAAATTTGATAAAATAAAATATGAGGTGGAAGCCCGACAAAAAAGAAAAAATGCTTTGCCGAAGTTTTTTACTTCTTAAGACAGAAAAGGAGACAATTAAATTCCTCCGCGATTTATTGACAATTGCCGAAATTAAAGAACTTACCAAAAGATTTCAAATCGCCAAACTTCTTTACCGGGAAAAACCAAGTTATCAAGAAATTGCCAAAAAAGTTGGTGTTTCAACCACGACTGTCACCCGTGTCGCCCACTGGCTCCACCATGGCGAAAACGGATACAAAATTATTCTTGAAAGAACCTTTAGGAAATAACGTGTCCAAAAATTGTTTCTTGACAAAATTAGAATACGTGTTATCATCGTGTTAATATAGTAAAATGGACATTCTAAATTTGAACAATCAACTCAGTTTTAAAAACTATCACCACCGGCTATCCAAACAGTTGGCGGTGGTGTTGTGCCAATAGTAAATAAAAAAATAATTGTTCTCCACCCCGCCAACCGGCGGGGATTTTTATTTATTTATCATGGTGGTTGTAGCTCAGTGGCCCGCCC
>JGI24025J20009_10002517_pt1 | contig 13105 bp, 10 predicted proteins | sample Cruoilmetagenom3_FD_20009 | JGI IMG/M metagenome (IMG submission 20009)
GGACCAGATCATTCAGGTTGCCCGTGAATTTGCGGAAAACGCCGAGAAAACGAATGGTAAATCCATGATCATCCTCGGGGCTGGTCTGAACCACTGGTACCACATGGATATGAACTATCGTGGCATCATGAACATGTTGATCATGTGTGGTGCGGTCGGACAATCCGGTGGTGGCTGGAGCCACTATGTGGGGCAGGAGAAATTGCGCCCGCAAACCGGTTGGCAACCGCTGGCCTTTGCGCTCGACTGGGCCCGCCCACCGCGGCACATGAACTCCACCTCGGCATGGTATGCTCATACCGATCAGTGGCGCTACGAGTCTCTGTCTTCCGAAGAAATATTGTCGCCCACCGCGCCGGAAGGCGATTGGAAAGACGCAAGCCTGATTGACTATAACATCCGTGCGGAACGCATGGGTTGGTTGCCTTCGGCACCCCAGCTCAAAACCAACCCGCTCGAGGTCATGAAAGCCGCCAAAGACTCAGGAAAAGACCCCAAGGATTACATTGCCGAGCAATTGAAATCTGGCGATCTGGAAATGTCGTGCGAGGATCCGGATGCACCGGAAAACTGGCCACGCAACCTGTTTGTCTGGCGCTCTAATCTTCTGGGTTCCTCGGGTAAGGGTCACGAATACTTCCTCAAGCACCTACTTGGCACCGATCATGGTGTTCTGGGCAAGGACTTGGGCGAAGAAGGTGGCCAGAAACCGATTGAAGCCAAATGGCACGAGGATGCGCCAAAGGGTAAACTCGATCTGTTGGTGACAATCGACTTCCGGATGTCCACAACGGCCGTTTACTCGGATATCGTGCTTCCAACAGCCAGNTGGTACGAGAAAGATGACCTGAACACATCTGACATGCACCCGTTCATTCACCCGCTGCAAGCGGCTGTTGATCCGGCGTATGAATCCCGCACCGACTGGGAGATCTTCAAATCCATTGCGAAGAAGGTTTCGGAAGTGGTTCCGGGCTATCTGGGTGAGGAAACCGATGTGGTGGCGCTTCCGCTGCTTCACGATACCCCTGCCGAGATTGCACAGGATCAGGTGAAAGACTGGAAAAAAGGCGAATGTGACCTGATTCCGGGCAAAACCGCACCAAACTTTGTGCCTGTGGTTCGGGATTATCCGAATATCTATAAACGCTTCACATCCGTTGGGCCGTTGATGGACAAAGTCGGCAATGGTGGTAAAGGCATCGCTTGGGATACCAAGGTCGAGATCGGACACCTGAAAGACCTGAACGGTGTTGTAACCGATGAAGGTGTTTCCGAGGGTCTGGCGAAACTCGATACCGCGATTGATGCGGCCGAGATGATCCTGATGCTGGCGCCGGAAACCAATGGCGAAGTTGCGGTTAAGGCTTGGGAAGAATTGTCCAAAGCCACGGGTCGTGAACATGCCCACTTGGCAAAACCGAAAGAGGACGAAAAAATCCGCTTCAGGGATATTGCGGCGCAACCTCGGAAGATAATTTCCTCACCAACATGGTCGGGGATCGAGAGCGAAGATGTTTGCTACAACGCCGGCTACACCAACGTACACGAGTTGATCCCGTGGCGCACCCTTACAGGCCGCCAACAGCTCTATCAGGACCACTTGTGGATGCGGGCCTTCGGGGAAACCCTTTGCACCTACCGCCCACCGGTTGATCTGAAAACGATCACCAAAGAGGTGAATACTTCGGAGCAGAAGAACGAACCGTTCCTGACGTTGAACTTTATCACGCCACACCAGAAATGGGGTATCCACTCAACCTATTCCGACAACCTGATGATGCTGACGCTGAACAGGGGCGGGCCGGTTGTATGGCTTTCCGAAGTGGATGCGAAAAAGGCCGGTATTGTCGATAATGACTGGGTCGAAGCCTATAACGTGAACGGGGCACTCACCGCGCGTGCGGTTGTTTCGCAACGCATGAAAGAGGGAACTCTTTACATGTATCACGCGCAGGAGAAAATCGTGAATACACCGGGTTCGGAGCAAACCGGACAACGCGGCGGTATCCATAACTCGGTGACCCGCACCACGTTGAAACCCACCCACATGATTGGGGGCTATGCCCAGCAATCCTACGGGTTCAACTACTACGGCACGGTTGGTTCGAACCGCGACGAGTTCGTGATTCTTCGCAAAATGACCAAAGTAGACTGGCTCGACGAGCCGTCTAAAACAGGAGGGCAGAGCTAATGAAAGTTCGTGCACAAATAGGCATGGTGCTCAACCTCGATAAATGTATCGGGTGTCACACATGCTCCGTCACTTGTAAAAACGTCTGGACCAGTCGTGACGGTGTCGAATATGCTTGGTTCAACAACGTCGAATCCAAACCCGGCATTGGCTACCCGAAAGATTGGGAAAACCAGAAGCGCTGGAACGGTGGCTGGGAACGGACAAAATCCGGCAAACTCCAGCCCAAGCAAGGCGGTAAATGGCGGATACTGTCGAAAATTTTCGGCAATCCGGACCTGCCGGAGATCGACGACTTTTACGAACCGTTCGATTTTGACTATGATCATCTGAAATCCGCCCCAGATATGGATGCGTTCCCTACGGCGCGCCCCCGTTCCAAGATTTCCGGCGAGCGGATGGAGAAAATCGAATGGGGTCCGAACTGGGAAGAAATTCTCGGGGGCGAGTTCGAGAAACGCTCGAAAGACTACAATTTCGAGGGCGTCCAAAAGGAGATTTATGGCGAGTATGAAAATACTTTCATGATGTACCTTCCGCGCCTTTGCGAGCATTGCCTAAACCCGGCTTGCGCCGCTTCGTGCCCCTCCGGTGCGATCTACAAGCGCGAGGAAGACGGGATCGTCCTGATCGACCAAGACAAATGTCGCGGTTGGCGGATGTGTGTGTCCGGTTGCCCTTACAAAAAGATCTACTACAACTGGGAATCCGGAAAATCCGAGAAATGCACCTTCTGCTACCCTCGTATTGAATCCGGTATGCCAACCGTTTGTTCGGAAACCTGCGTGGGCCGCATCCGCTACCTGGGTGTTATGCTTTATGACGCAGATAAGATCTCCGAGGCAGCCTCTGCCGAAGCCGAAACCGATCTTTACGACGCGCAGCTAGGTGTGTTTCTCGATCCAAATGATCCGGAAGTGCAAGCGGCGGCGCGTAAAGACGGGGTTCCCGAAGCGTGGATCAAGTCAGCTCAGGAAAGCCCTGTGTGGAAAATGGCGATGGACTGGAAGATTGCCTTCCCGCTCCACCCCGAATACCGCACATTGCCGATGGTCTGGTATATCCCGCCGCTCTCGCCCATCCAGAATGCGGCTGAGGCCGGTGCGATTTCCACCAAAAACTCAATGCCGGACGTTCAGTCGCTCCGCATTCCAGTGAAGTATCTGGCGAACATGCTGACAGCGGGTGACGAAGCCCCTGTGATCACCGCGCTGGAACGGATGCTGGCAATGCGCGGTTACATGCGCTCCAAAACCGTTGAGGGTGTGGTTGATCTGGGGATTGCCAAAGAAGTTGGCCTGACCCCGCTTGAGATCGAAGACATGTTCAAGATCATGTCGATCGCGGACTATGAGGATCGTTTTGTTGTTCCAACAACCCATCGCGAATCTGTTGAAGATGCCTACGACCTTCGGGGCGGATGTGGCTTCACAGATAGCAACGGGTGCTCGACAGGCAGCAGCGGTAAAAAGCTGTTCGGCTCACGCAAATTTGTCGTTCCGACAGGAGGTGCACGATGAACAAGACCTTTAAAGCCCTTTCGGTTCTGCTGACCTATCCCAACGCGGATATCAAAGCAGCTGCGGGCGAGATTGGTGAGGTTTTGGCTGGCGAGGGTATCCTGTCACAGGATGCTCTCAAGGCCATCCGGCCTTTGCTGGCGGATTTCGAGCGCCTCGATGTGTATGAACTGCAAGAGCAATTCGTACTGTTGTTTGACCGGTCCCGCACCCTGTCGCTGAACCTTTTTGAGCATGTTCATGGTGAAAGCCGTGACCGCGGCCCGGCGATGGTTGATCTGCTGGAAACCTACCGAGCTGGCGGGTTCGATCTCGTCGGCGGTGAGCTACCGGACCACTTGCCGATCGTGTTGGAGTTCCTCTCAACACAATCGGTTTCCACCGCCAAGGAAATGCTAAACGACGCGGGCCATATTATTTCGGCACTCGCCGAAAGGCTTCATAGGCGCGAGAGCAACTATGCGGCTTTGATGGCTGGCTTGGCCGAATTTGGCGAGGTTGAAGCCTCTAGCGAAATGGTTCGGGAACTTCTCAGCGTTAAAGACGACGACCCTGAGGATCTTGAAATGCTCGACAACGTTTGGGAGGAAGCCGAGATTACCTTCGGCCCAGACCCCAACGCCGGTTGCCCTGTATCTCGCGATATGCTGGCAAATATGGATATCCCCGCTAACTCGCAGCCAACCGCTGCGGTGAATAAATAGGAGGCNAAAATGCATCAGTTTCTATTCGGAACTTTTCCTTATATCGCGCTAACGGTCTTGGCGATTGGATCAATCGCACGNTATGAGCGCGACCCATACACCTGGAAGTCCAGCTCAAGCCAGCTCTTGCGTCGCAAGCAGTTGATCATGGGCTCGGTCCTGTTCCATGTTGGCGTTNTGGCGATTTTTGCCGGCCATTTGGTGGGGCTTCTTACNCCGATTGCCATTTGGGATGCTCTGGGTGTTTCCCATGGCGCNAAACAGTTGATCGCCATTGTCATTGGCGGGGGCGCCGGGATCATGATGCTTGTGGGCGGTTTGATGCTCGCACATCGAAGGTTGCTGGACCCGCGTGTGCGGGCAACCAGTTCCTTTGCCGATACGTCAATCCTGCTGCTGCTGATTGCCCAGGTAACACTTGGCCTGACAACTATTATTGTCAGCCTCGGGCATCTGGACGGCCATGAAATGGTTAAATTCATGAATTGGGCGAGCGGCATATTCTTGTTCGACGGTTCGGCGGCAAGCTATCTTGTGGATGTCAATATCCTGTTCAAGCTGCACATCCTTCTGGGGTTGACCATATTTCTGGTCTTCCCGTTTACTCGACTGGTTCACATGCTTTCGGCTCCGGTGCGTTTCTTGTGGCGCCCGGGTTATCAGATTGTCCGGACTCGTAAGGGAAAAAACTAATGACTCCTCTAATGCCAGACGTAATCGTCAACGGCGAAACAATCCCTTCGGCAGCTATTGCTGCCGAAGCCCAAAACCACAATGCGCCAGCCGATAAACCCGGCTGGGCATGGCAAGCCGCCGCGCGCGCCTTGGTTGTTCGGTCCCTACTTTTGCAGGAGGCTGAGCGGTTAAATCTAACGCCTGAACCACAAATGTTGGACAGCGACAAACGCGAAACCGATGAAGAATCTCTGGTTCGCGCTGTGCTGGATGCTGAACTTGACGCCGAGCGCGTAGCCGAGGCGGACTGTCAAAAAATTTATGACGAGCGCACAGAATTGTTTCGCTCTCCCAGCTTGTTCCAGCCAGCCCACATACTACTTGCGGCTTCTCCGGAAGATGCAGAAGCGCGTGACGTTGCCAAAAAGAATGCAGCTGAATTTATCTCGACCCTTCAAAAAAGCCCGAAGGATTTTGCGGCCATTGCCAAATCCAACTCTGACTGTCCTTCAAAAGATGCAGGAGGGATCCTTGGCCAAATTGGAAGTGGGGATACCGTTCCGGAATTCGAGGCGGTATTGAGCTTACTTCCAGCAGGCGAATTGCACCCGGAACCGGTGGAAACACGGTATGGGATCCACATCATCCGCATGGATGAAAAAGCCGAAGGTGAAATTCTGCCTTTTGATGCGGTTAAATCTCGGATCAAGGAAAAGTTGGAGCAAGTTGCGTGGGGCCGCGCCGCGCAAGCGCTGGTGCAACAGCTTGTTGACGGGGCCGACATAGTCGGGGTTGACCTCAGCAAGCCGATTGGCAAGGCGGCGTAAGTCGCTGAACTATCCAAGGTCTATAAATGAAGGCGGGCGTAAGTTTAACACTTACGCCCTTTTTTTATCCTGTGCTCCACGCTCTGGGGTATTTCATTCCCGACATTTTGCAGGCTTGTTTGACATACCCGTAGGGGAAGAGCTTAAAAAACAGCTCTTTCGCGTCGTGTTTGTTTAGGCCTTCCGTTTCCGACAGGAACTTGAAAACATACCGCGCATCAACAGCGATGCCATGATCGTCACGATACTCTCGCATGTATTTAATAATGGCCCAATGACGCGGCGTCAGTTCGATGTCTTCTATTTCGGCAACCGCTTCGGCAAATTCGGGTGTCCACGTCTTCGGGTCAACTATGAAGTTGGCTTCATCCACCAAAACCGAACCGCTCGGTAGCGGAAACTCGGTGAGTTTTTCTGCGCGTGTCCTCATAATCTCTCCTTCCGGCCGTCACATTGTTGCTCAGATCCTTGGATTCCGGTAACATTATGTAATTAAAGTATATTTAATCACTTTTGGGAACATTTTGCAACGTGACGGAAGGTCGCTGCTGGCTCTGGAATCTGGCAAAATGTGCTGATTCTGCACACAAATTTGTTTTGCAAAACCGGGTTTGAAATGACCTGTGCGAGAAGATGCAGTCTGTTTGCGGGGTTCTGGAAACAGGCACCACCAAATGCGGCAGGCATCCTACTGGACAGGTCACTTTTTTGGTCGTTTTTACTATAGTCGAAGTCTGATCCCTTACCGCCCTATATCGGGTGCAACGATTAGAGTTTACGAAAAGATTCACTTCCCATTCCGAAACAGAGGACAGCCCAATGGCACTTCCGACCCACTCCAAATATGTCATTATCGGTGCTGGCATACATGGCCTCAGCACCGCCTATCATCTCGCTTGCGAACTGGAGGCCGCCGGCAAAGGAGGTGGCGAGGATATCATCATCATCGACAAAACCGCGATCGCAGCCGGGGCTTCGGGGATCGCTTGCGGTGTCGTCCGCAACAACTATTTCCAACCCGCGATGCGCGAACTGATGGCCCATAGCGCCGATATCTGGAACCAGAATGCCGAGATCTACAGCTTTCATCCCGTCGGCTACATGCAAATCAGCCATGAAGGCATGCGCGAAGATGTAGCCTCAATCGCCGAGCAACAGGCCGATATCGGGTATCGATCCAAATTCATAGAGGGCGCTGACGCGTCTAAAGCCTATATGAAGGAGATATTCCCAGATTGGCAGGCAAAGGGAATCACGTCGGTTCTGCATGAGGAACAAGGTGGATATGCCAATAACACCAAAGCCATCTACGGTTTGGCGGGTCAGGCGGAATCAAAAGGTGTGCGGATCATCACCGGGCTTGAGGTGACAGGATTTGAGCGCAAAGGCGGTGCGATAAGTGCCGTCGAGACCAGCAAGGGCAAGATTGAAACCGACTACGTGGTCGTTGGAGTTGGCCCATGGGTTAAGAGCATTTGGGATATGCTGGAAATGCCAGCGGCGATATCGGTAAAAAACCCGCAAGGCGTGACGCACAGCAATATCCCGATGTGGACCTTCTGGAGCCTTCAGGAAGGCACGCTTGGGGTTGCACCTGATTTCCAGAAAGCCGCAGATGGGTCTATGCCACCGGTCATCCATGTCGATACAGATGCGCCCTTGATGTCTGATGTTGATGGTTCCTTGATAACCGATCAGCCATGGGGAATTTACTATAAACCCGATTACCACTTTAATGGCGTGCAGGGCGGTGCCATGCCGTTTATCGTTGATAAAGACGCAGACAATGTTGCGGTAGATCCCTACGGGCCGGACTCGCCGGATTTTATCGTCGGAGATGAGTTCGCTCATATGTGGTGTTCGGCTCTTGCCCATTGTCAAAAGCGCTTTGAGGGGCAAACCGGCCTTTACCGCAACGAAGCTTCAGGCGGGATCGGGGCATTTACGCCCGATAGTTTCCCTGTTTTCGATGTGTTCCAGCAAAACTGCTACATTATTGCAGATTCAAACCACGGCTTCAAAATGATCGGGGTTGGCAAACTTGTGGCCCAGGAAATCGTGCGCAACAGTTCCGCATTGCTCGATCCGTTCCGGTTCGAACGCTTTTCAACAGGCAAGCTGCATCCCGTTTCCAACAGCCCCTACCCGTGGAGTTGACCTTGCTATTATGATCCAGACCGATAACATCGGAGGCATGGAAGTGGGCAGAGATACAGGAACACCAGTTGACGGTCAGATTGCAAAGAGATCTGTCGGGTTTCTAATTGCGCCCGAATTTGCCCCTTTGGGCGTTTTTGCGGCCATTGAGGTGCTCCGTGCTGCCAACCGCATTCTGAACGAGCCCTATTATAGTTGGACGACTATTTCCCAAGATGGTCAACCGGTTATCACGCAAAGCGCAACTGAAATTATCGCGGACGCAGCCATCGGCGATGATCTCGCTTTAGATATGCTTTTTATTTGCACAGGATTCCGGCCGGAATCCTGTTGTAACTCAAAAACACTTGGCTGGATTCGCAACCTGAGCCGGCACGGCACATCTATGGGCGCGATAAGTACCGGAACGTATGTCCTCGCCCGCGCCGGGGTCATTGCCGGCCGAAGATGCTCAATCCACTCCGACCATGCCACCAGCCTGCGGGAAGAGTTTCCGGAGGTCGAGTTGGTCAACGGGCTCTATGAAATTGACCGGGGCCTGTATACCTGCACTGGCGGCACATCTGCGATTGATCTGATGATCACTATTGTGCGGGATAGCCATGGTGAAGGATTTGCTTCTGCTATTGCCCATCAGTTCCAACAAGACAGGGTGAGAAAACACGATGAAGACCAAAGCAAAATAAAGAGGCTGGGGTTGCGGGTGAAATCCGAACCTCTGGGTTTGGCCATTGATATTATGGAGAAAAACATCGAGACTCCGCAAACCTTGCCAGAGATCGCCGATGAGGTTGGCGTTACTCAACGCCAGTTGCAGCGGCTTTTCCGTAAACATATTGGCAGTACGCCAAAAGAGATTTATCTCAGTCTAAGGCTGAACTATGCCCAGCAACTCCTGTTGCAAACGGCCTTACCGGTGGTGGATGTTGCCTGTGCTGTGGGCTTCAGCTCTGCGTCACATTTCACCAAATGCTACAAAGCGCGCTTTGGGTATTCACCGATAATGGAGCGCGCGCAAGCGCTTTAGGAGACAGATACCGCCGCCGTGCAAAGCGCGTGATGAAGGGATTTGGCGGAGGACCTTGCCCCCAGAATGCGCCACGCGTTTTTGCCAAGGCAGATGACAAAAACGCCCATATGGTCGATCACCGAGCGCGCCGCAAACCCGCTTTTGGAGCTGTGAATGTCCAGCTGGCAGAGCCGTTCCAGTACGGGCAACACATTTGGGCCCTCAAGGTCAAACGCCACCCAACCGTCGCTCTGATCTGTGATCGAAGCGGTTTCACCAAACTTCTCACTCATTGAAATTACAAGGTTTTCCTGTTTCCGACCATGAGTTTCAAAAAACCACTGCCCGGGGGCAACCCAGAAAATCGCACAATTTTGGCCTTCAAACCGGCACCCGGGCTCAGGTAGGGAGCCGCCAAAATGCGCCTGCGCGATCGAAGCCAGACCTGTTTTTCCGGCCTCCCGCTGCGCGAGCGAAACCAGAACCAGATCTGCGTTTTCACGAAGGGTCAACGCCTCAAATTCATCAACCCGCGGGGTTATCCCACCTAGTGGAAAAGCAGGTTCCAAAGAGTATTCAGACACGCAATCGCCCTCCCTCAGGGTCAATGAAGTGCGGGCTGACAACCTCAACCTCGATATCCGTTTTTCCGAGCAGGTTGACCGCGCGAAGGGTTTCACCCATGCGGGTTTCTCCATCTTCCAGAAAGCCGAGCCCGATATAGTGGCCAAGATTTGGGGAGTAGACCACCGAGGTGAGATACCCTTCATCATGCTCGGCAATGGCAGGGTTTCCTTTGCCGATCAAGTGTGCGCCCGAGGTCAGCGGGGCTGCACGGTCAACCGGCTGGAAGCCAACCAGCCTCGGCGCATTCCCCTCATTCAACCCATCGCGGCGGCTGAGCACAGACCCGATGCTATCTTTTGTTTTGGAGACCATCCGCGCCATGCCCAGATTACGGGCCGTGGTCTGGCCATTGAGTTCGTTGCCAGCGGCATGGCCTTTTTCAACCCGCATCACGCCCAGGGCCTCCGTGCCATAGGGCGCAACGTCAAATTCTTTGCCCGCATCCATCAAAGCGCGAATCAAACCGTCACCATAGCGTGTGGGTACGGCGATCTCGTAAGCCAGTTCGCCCGAGAAAGAGATCCGGAACAAGCGCGCCTCAATCCCGCCACAAACGGTGATTTCGCCACAGGCCATAAACGGAAAAGCTTCGTTGGAGATGTCAAATTCTGGGTCAACCAGTTTACGCAACAATTTGCGCGCGTTAGGCCCGGCCACGGCATATTGCGCCCAGCTTTCGGTGGTCGAGATCAACTGAACATCCAGATCGGGCCACAGGCATTGGCGGCAAAACTCCATGTGCCGGTAAACGCTCAAGGCATTGGCGGTGGTTGTGGTTGTCACAAAATGGTTTTCCGCCATCCGCGCGGTTGTGCCGTCATCCATGGCCATGCCGTCTTCGCGCAGCATGAGGCCATAGCGTACCTTGCCAACCGGCAGTTTGGCAAACCCGTTGCAATAGATTTTGTTGAGGAAGGTTGCGGCGTCGGTCCCTTGCACATCAATTTTTCCGAGCGTGGTTACATCACAAACCCCCACCGAGCTACGCGTGGCCAGCACCTCGCGATCAACCGATTGCCGCCAGTGGGTCTCGCCCTTTTGCGGGAACCATTGCGCCCGCAGCCAGTTTCCGGTTTCGACAAATACCGCCCCCTGCTCTTCGGCCCACTTATGGGAGGGTGTCATGCGATAAGGATGGAATTCCTTGGCACGGGAACGCCCCGCCAAAGCGCCAAGCGCAACCGGCACATAAGGCGGGCGGAAAATGGTTGTGCCGGTCTCGGGTATAGACTGGTCGCAAAGTTCCGCCATCACAGCCAACGCATTAACATTGGCGGTTTTGCCCTGATCCGTCGCCATACCCAGTGTTGTGTATCGTTTCAGGTGCTCGACCGAACGGAAGTTCTCCTGATGCGCCAGTTTCACATCTTTGACCGTGACATCATTTTGCTGATCCAACCATGCGCGGCCCTTTGCGTGCTTCACATGCCAGAAAGGCTTTATGCTCACGGGGTCGTCTTCGGTCTCCGGAAGATCAATAGCCGCTGATTTCAGTTCCAGCGCTTTTGCAGCGCCCGCCGCGCCAGAATTCATCGCCATAGCAGTTGAAAACACACCATTTGCAGCACCGGCAACGCTCATGCCATCAGGCAAATCCTTTCCGGGTACAAAAGCCGAAATATCCTCGTTCCAGTCCGGACGGCCACGCTGGTGGCTACTGATACTAACGTTGGGATTCCAGCCGCCCGATACACCGAGTATATCGCAGGCGATAACGCGCGATTGGCCATTTGCCAGGCGCACAGTGATACTTTTAAGCCCAAGCCGGCCCTTCGTATTGATCACCTGCGCACCCCTGAAATGCTCGGCTCCCGATACCACAGGCCCGTCCTCGCGCGTGTCGATCACAGCAACAACTTCAATGCCTTTGGCCAGCAAATCTGTAACTGTCCGCAAGCCGTCATCGTTGTTGGTAAACACAGCAACTTTGCTTCCGGCAACGGCGGCCCATCGGTTGGCATAAGCTCGCACCGCACCGGCCAACATAATGCCGGGGCGGTCATTATTTGGAAATGCGATCGGGCGTTCGATCGCGCCAGCGCAAAGCAGGTTTTTCTTCGCATATATCCGCCAGAGAATCTGACGCGGTTTGCCCTCGGCCGGAACGGCGAGATGGTCGGACACGCTCTCAACCGCGCTGAAAATCCCGTGATCGTAAGCGCCCAGAATGGAGGTCCGCGGCATTAGCCGCACATTTGGCATCGAGGCCAACTCATCCACCGCAGCCGCCGCCCAGGCACTGCCAGCTTCATCGCCGAGCGCAAAACGCTCGGCGTTCAGACGCCCACCCATGAGGAAATCGGTATCCGCCAGAATAATCCGCGCTCCGCTTCGCCCCGCTGTCAAAGCGGCAGCAAGGCCCGCAGGGCCAGCTCCGGTTACCAGCAGATCACAGTGCAGAAATCCTTTGTCATAAACGTCAGGATCGGGCTCAAGCGACAGGGTGCCAAGGCCAGCCGCGTGGCGGATGATCGGTTCGTAAACCTTCTCCCAAAACTTGGCAGGCCACATGAAGGTTTTGTAATAAAATCCGGCCGCAAAGAAAGGCGACAGCAGGTCATTTACCGCCAGAGCATCGAACTTGCGCGAAGGCCAGCAGTTCTGGCTATTGGCTTTTAAGCCATCAAAGAGCTCGACCACGGTCGCGCGGGTGTTGGGCTCTTTGCGCGCTCCGCTGCGCAGCTCAACCAGCGCATTCGGCTCCTCGGAACCGGCGCTAATCACCCCGCGCGGCCGATGGTACTTGAAGCTGCGGCCCATCAGGCGCACACCGTTTGCCTGCAAAGCCGAAGCCAGCGTATCCCCTTGAAAACCCTGAAAGGTTTTACCATCAAAGCTGAAGGAGAGTTCCTTGCTACGATCCATTAATCCACCAGAGATACGGGTCATTTATGCCGACCCCTGGCTCTTGCCACATCGGTGGCGAGTTCAACTTTGCTGATCTCGTGGGTCAATGTGTTGCGGGTCACAACCAACCACGAACGGTCCCCCTGTTCGTGGAACCAAAGCTCGCGGTGCTCACCCGCGGGGTTCTCCCTTTGGTAGGCGTAATCGGTGAACTCTTCGAGCCCCCCCTCGGGCTGCCACTCGGGGCGGTCGATCAGGCAGGCATCTCCCAAATAGGTGAATTCTTGGGCATCGCGTTGGCCAAGGAGCGGGTGGTTGATAATCATCGCGGTCTCCTAGTGCAGGTTGGGCTGGGCGCCCACGCCTTTTTCGTCAATGACCCGCCCTTTGGCGAAGCGGTCAAAACGAAAAGCGGTTGCGGTCTGGTGGGGTTGGTCCGTGGCCAGCAAATGCGCAAATGCCATTCCGGATGCCGGTGTGGCCTTAAAACCGCCATAGCACCAACCGCCGTTGAAATAGAGGCCCTCAACTTCGGTTTTGTCGAT
>JGI24025J20009_10002519_pt1 | contig 13099 bp, 13 predicted proteins | sample Cruoilmetagenom3_FD_20009 | JGI IMG/M metagenome (IMG submission 20009)
ATAAATACAGACGGATTATGGGAATCAAATCATGGTCCAGAAATTGATGTTGCTGCCCCTGGACGAAGAATTCTAAGCTGTGTTCCTACATGGTATTGGGGGAAAGGTTCTCTTCCTTATGGATATGGCGGCGGCACCTCTGCATCAGCTCCTCACGTTTCAGGTTTAGCAGCGTTAATAAAGAACATAAAACCATGGCTTTCGAATTCTGAAATAATGGATGTTATTCGCTATTCCTCAGATGATGTAAACTCAAACGAATATCCCGGAAACGATGAATTCATCGGATATGGACGGATAAACATGGAAAAAGCTCTTGTTCCGATAAAAATATCCACTTCCAAATAAAGTGAATGATTAAATCTCTCCGTATTAAAAATTTAGCCACTATAGAAGATATCGAGATACACTTTAAGAAAGGATTTACTATCCTAACAGGAGAAACCGGAGCAGGAAAATCTATTATTATCGGTGGGATCATACTGATTATGGGAGGAAAAGGCTCTCCAGATATGATCAGGACAGGAAAAACAGAAGCCTCGGTTGAAGCAATCTTTCTTCCTGCGCATATTTCAAGCGACTTTTCTATTGATGGTACAAACGAACTTACTATCCAAAGAAAAATATCCGAACAGAAAACTGGAAAAGCATATCTCAACGAGATTCTTATTCCAGTCAAAAAACTCAAAGAAATAAGCAGCACTATAATTGATATATACGGCCAAAATGACCACGCATTTCTCAGGCAGGTTGAAAATCAACTCGACTACCTTGACGGTTATTCAAATGCTTTTCCTTTGAGAAGAAGGATCTCGAATATAGCACATGAAATAAAAAAACTTATCAAAGAAAAAAAAGAATTGGAAGATAAAGAAAAGGAACGTGAACGACGACTTGATTTTCTTGATTTCCAGATAAAAGAAATCGAAAGAGCCCAACTGGTGCCAGGTGAGGAAGCAGCACTCCACCAAGAAAGAAACATACTCAAAAACGCAGAAAAAATAAGCACTCTTGTGGAAGATGCTTTAAGCATTTCTTATAACAGGGAAAATTCTATCTCCCCACTTCTGACAAATCTTCAAAACGTGGTAGATAATCTTTCAGATTTTGATAAAGAGTTTAAATATATGAGCGATGAAATAAACGAATTTAATATAACTATCAAAGAATTTTCAGATTTTTTAATCAAATTCAAAGAGAAACACGTTGGTGCACCGGAAAAACTGGAAACAAGCGAAGAGCGCTTGAGCCAGATAGAAAAACTAAAGAGAAAATACGGAAAAGGCATAAATGATATTCTTGCATTTTTAGAATATGCAAAAAAAGAATATAAGGAATTATGTACAAGCCACGAAAAAATGGCTGATGTGAATAAAGAAATTAAAGTTAAATATGATAAATACATGAAACACTCCAAAAAACTTTCACTTTTAAGAAAAGAAAATGCATACAGACTTGAAAAACTCATTAAAAAAGAAATTGGTATCCTCGGAATGAAAAAAGCTCAATTTAAAATCTACATTAAATCTTACGCGCTTGGCCCAAATGACATGGAAAAAGTAAAAGACACCGGTACAGAAGATGTTGAGTTTCTCATCAGCCCTAACCCTGGAGAAGAACTAAGGTCATTAAGAAAAATCGCATCTGGAGGAGAACTTTCCCGCATCATGCTTGCCCTAAAATCTATAGGGAAGGATACGGAAAAATCAAAGACTCTTATCTTCGATGAAATCGACGCAGGGATTGGAGGGAAAACAGCGGAATTTGTTGCCCAAAAACTTAAGTGCCTGGCACGTGAAAACCAAGTTATCTGTATAACACACCTCCCCCAAATCGCCTCATTTGCCACTCACCATTATAGCGTGGGGAAAAAAGTAGATAAGAATCGAACTTTTACAACCATAAAAAAACTGAATTTTGATGAAAGAGTGAATGAAATCGCCCGTCTCTCAGCAGGAAGCCATCTGACAAAAATCTCCCTCCAAAATGCAAGAGAAATGCTTACTCATAATCTAAACCTAAATCATGGAAATGGGAAAGCAGCTTAAAAATTAAGAACGCATGAAATTCTATATTCATACCTTCGGCTGCCAGATGAATGTAAATGATTCAGAACGCATCGCAGGGATATTAGCAGCAGAAGGAGCGCAACAATCAAATACGATCGAAGACAGCGATATCATCATAGTCAACACATGTGCAGTTAGAGAAAAATCAGTAGACAAATTGTATTCATTTTTAGGCCGTTTAAATTCCCTTAAGAAAAGAAAAAAAATCAAGATCTGGGTTGCAGGATGTGTCGCTCAGCTATACCGCTCTGAACTTTTGGAGAGGAACCCTTGTATCGATGTAATCATAGGTCCTGACAATTACTGGAAAATCCCAGAAATATTTTCAAACCAAGAAAAAGAAAAAATAATTTCTACAACTTGGAGCCGTAAATGGCATGAAATCCCACATGTTATGACTTTACGCAATAGCAGAACAAGTGCCTATGTTACTATTATGGAAGGATGCAACAACTTTTGTTCATACTGTATTGTCCCTTTTACAAGGGGGAGAGAAAAATTCAGGCCTATGCAGAATATACTGATGGAAACTAAAGATCTGGCGAAAAAAGGATATAAAGAGATACAACTCCTTGGACAAAACGTCAATTCTTACAATGATCCCATGACAGGAAAGCATTTTTCAGATCTTTTGAAGGAAGTAAATAAGATTGATGGGATTGAATGGATTCGTTTTATTTCTTCCCATCCGAAAGATTTCACAATAGATATCGCAAGAATGATGAAAAAATCAAAAAAAGTCTGCAATCAACTTCATCTCCCGCTTCAATCTGGTTCATCAACTGTACTAAAAACTATGAAAAGGGGCTATACGAGAGAAGAATATCTAAAAAAAATATCAATCCTTCAAGATCTCATGCCGGACATCAGCCTCAGCACAGATATAATTGTGGGCTTTCCAGGGGAAACCGAAAAAGATTTTTATGAAACTCTCAGTATTCTTAGAGAGGTGCGCTTTACAAACATTTTTTCATTCCGTTACTCCCCCCGCCCGCTCACATCATCAGCATTAACAAAGGATTCAATCCCGTTTATAGAAAAAAAAAGAAGGCTTACAAAACTTCAAAATCTGCAGAAAGAAATTCAACTTAACACCAATAAATCGTTAATAGACCGTGTCATGAAAGTCCTCTGTTTGGGAAAAAGCAAAAAAGACCCGGAAATTTATTCAGGCCGTAACGAAGGGTATCAAGTCATAAATTTCCAATCAAAAAACGATGTCTCCGGTAAATTTGTCAATGTCAAAATTACTGGCTGTGGCCCACACAGTCTTATTGGAACAGCAATCCCTTAAATTTATTTATCCTGTATTTGATATTCTTCCCCATTTCAGTTATAATTCGCGCCTCTTTATATAGGCATAACTAAGGCATTGAAAATGAAAGCAAACGTCTGGAATACTATTCTCCAGCTAAGCAAAGAAAGAGGCGTAGCAACAGATGTGATTGTCAATGCTATCAAGGAATCACTTAAAGTTACTTCTTCAAAATATTATAAACACAATGAAAATATTAATGTTATTTTTAAGCCTGAAAAAGGTGAATTTAGAGTGTATTCTGTAAAACAAATTTGTGAAAATCCAAAAAACCCGGCTTCTGAAATATCCCTTGAAAAAGCAAAAAAAATTGATGCAACTGCAACAGCAGGAAATTATATTGAGATAGATCTTCCTTCAGATACTTTAGGCCGCATTGCAGCCCAGGCAGCTAAACAGGTTATATTTAAAAAAGTCAGGGATGCAGAACAAGAAAAAATTTATAAGCTTTTCGCTCCACGTTTGGGAGAAATCACGACAGGAGTTTTAAGAAGATTTGAGTCAAATAATAACATGATACTCGAGATAAATAAGGATGAGGTTCTCTTTCCTCATCGTGAAAAGCTGCTGGATGATAATTTCAAGATAGGAGATCGAGTAAAAGCTGTCATCATCCATGTTTCAAGGGATTCCAAAGGGCCTCAGGTATTTGTATCCAGAACCGACACAAGATTATTGATAAAACTTCTCGAATTAGAAATTCCAGAAATTGCGAACAATGATATTTATATTAAAGATATTGCTCGTCAACCTGGAGAAAGGGCAAAAGTAGCTGTTTTAACAAAAGAGAAAGACATTGATCCAATTGGTGCATGTATTGGCGTAAAAGGTAACAGGATTCTTGCCGTGAGTAAAGAATTACAAGGCGAAAAGATAGATATTATTGAATGGTCTGACAATCTTTTAACATATGCCAAGGCAGCTCTCAGCCCTGCAAAAATAGCTAAGGTTTTTATTATGAATAAAGAAGAAAAACTTTTACAGGCAATTGTTTCAAAAGACCAACTTTCTCTTGCTATAGGCAAAAAAGGTATCAATGTCAGGCTTGCATCAAAACTTGTAGACTGGAAAATAGAAATCAAAAGCGAATAAGATCAAATTTGGAGATATAATAACATATGAAAACTCAATCAAAGACTAAGCCAGCTAAGTCTACAAAAAAACCAGCCAAAAAGTCACTCAAGAAATTTCAATTTACAGAAGGAATGAATATAAAAGAAATATCTGAAAAAATGGACATTAAGGCTAAAGATCTTCTCGATAAGCTCGGGGAAAAAAATTATTTTGTTAGTGTTAGTGATATTATAAATAAATCTCTAGCAAAGGCAGTATCTCAAATCCTCAATGTTGAAATCGAGCTTATTTCATTTGAAGAAAAAGCAAGGAAGTTTGCAGAAAGTCAAAAAAAAGAATTGGTTCCCAGGCCACCAGTTGTCACAATCATGGGTCACGTTGACCATGGAAAAACCACTCTTCTTGACTCGATCAGACAATCCAATCTAGTCAAGAAGGAATCGGGAGGGATCACTCAACATATCGGAGCCTATAGAGTTTCACACAACAATAGGCCAATTACTTTTATCGACACGCCTGGTCATGAAGCTTTTACAAAATTAAGAGCCAGAGGCGCAAATTTAACAGACATTGTTATCTTAATAGTTGCAGCAGACGATGGAGTCATGCCGCAAACAAAGGAAGCCATAAACCATGCCAAAGCTGCAAATGTTCCAATACTTGTTGCAATAAACAAAATCGACAAACCTGAAGTTGATGTAGACAAAGTCAAACAACAACTTTCAAAAGAAGGGCTTATAATAGAAGAATGGGGAGGAGACACTGTTAGTATTGATATTTCAGCTAAAGAAAAAACAAATCTAAAAGAATTGCTAGATATGATACTGCTTCTCAGTGATATCACAGAAATAAAGGCAAATCTAAAAGTCCCTGCCCAAGGAGTCATCGTGGAGGCCCGATTAGATTCTAAAAAGGGAGCTATCGCTACTGTTATAATTCAACATGGAATACTCAACCAGGGAGAGGCTTTTATTTCAGGAACATGTTTTGGTAAAACAAGAGCCATTTTTAGCGAAAACAGAACAATATTGAAAAAAGCAGAGCCATCAATGCCGATTGAAATACTTGGATTTTCAGATGTACCAAATGCAGGAGACTTATTCCAGGTTGTATCCGATTTAGAGACAGCAAAAAAGATTTCCCAATACAGACTTTCTCAGTCTCAAAAAAAGATTCCACAGACCACAGAACATCTAACACTAAACCAACTTTTTGAGAAAATAGAAGAAGGAAAGATGAAAGAGCTCTATCTTATTATTAAAGCTGATGTTCAGGGTTCAGTTGAGGTTTTATCAGATACACTTCCCAACCTAAGCACGGACAATATAAAAATTAATATCATACACTCAGGTACTGGAAATATTACTGAATCTGATATCCTTCTTGCCTCAGCGTCAAATGCAATTGTAATAGGATATAATATAAAACCAAATCAAAATATTTTGGATTTTTCAAAAGAAGAAAAGGTTGAAATCAGAAGTTATAATGTTATTTATCAGTTGATCGAAGATATAAAGAAAGCAATGACCGGCATGCTCGAACCAGTAGTTAAAGAGACTTATCTTGGGAGGGCTGAAATAAAAAGACTTTTCCACATACCACATGTCGGGATCATAGCAGGATGTCTTGTGATTGATGGCAAAATTATTCGAAACTCAGAAGTAAGGCTTATCAGGAAAAATGAAGTTATTCATCAAGGCAATATTTCATCTTTAAAACACATTAAAAATAATGTCACCGAAGTTAAAAAAGACTATGAATGTGGTATTAGATTGGCAAATTATAAAGATATTCAGGAAGGTGACATCATAGAATCTTTTATAAAAGAAAAAGTAAGACCAGAATGACTGCTTGTAATATATTTTCCCAATGATCATCGGATTTCTTTCCTTGGATATTTATCTCCCTTATTCTCATTCATTGAAAGAAAAGAGAAAAAGATTGGTTGGTATAAGAGACAGATTGAAGAAAAAATATAATGTTGCTTTTTCTGAACTCGATTACCAGGATAAATGGCAAAGATCAAAAATCGGGTTGGTTTCTCTAAATAGTCAGAAAAGAGTTGTTGAAAAGTTATTTCACAAGATCGAATTGGATATCCAAGACAGCATTGATGGGGAGGTTCTTAACAAAGAAACAGTTTTCTTTTAAGAGCAATGAATAAAAGCAGAAGACAAAAAAGGATAGCAAGCTTGATTAAGAAAGATCTAAGCCCTCTTCTCATTGAAACTATCCAAGATTCCTCATGCTTGATTACTATTACAGGGATTGAAATGAGTAAAGACCTGAAAACTTCTCGGATATTACTTAGTATTTTTCCTGACAGAGAAAAGGAAACAATTTTAGAACTTATTAATAAAAGAACTGGTTATTTAAGAAAAACCATTGCCTCTAAAACAAAATTAAAGTATAATCCCTTGCTAATTTTTTCTCTTGACCCAAGTCCTGATTATGAGCAAAGAATTGATAAATTAATAAGCAATATAAAAAATGAAGAAAAATGATCCTATTGATTTAATCAAAAAGAAAATTCTAGAAAGTAAGCACATCGCCATAACTTCTCATTTGAGACCAGATGGTGATTCTATCTGTACGAGCCTTGCCCTTTATTTTATGGGCAAAATACTGGGCAAAGATGTTGCAATCATAAACAAGGACAATACCCCTTTTCCTCTCAATAATCTTCCTCATATTGATAAAATTAGAATTGGCCAGATTCCCCCTTATGGTTATGATATTGTCATACTTCTTGAATGTGCCAATGTCTCCCGTTCAGGCCAAAATAACCTGGACAACTATTTCAAAATCAATATAGATCACCATCACTCCAATGACTTCTATGCAGATATTGACTGGGTTTCCCCTGAGTCAGCAGCAGTAGGATGTATGGTTTTTACATTAGGAGAAAGTCTTGGTATTAAATTTACTCCAAATATAGCTAATCTTCTTTACTGTGCCATAGTCTCAGATACAGGCTCATTCAAATTTTCCAATACAAATGCTCAATCATTTGAAGTCTGTTCGAAGCTCATAAATTATGGAGCAAGTTCTATTCAGGCATCTGATTTACTATTTAACAACAATCCACTTGAAAAAATCAAACTTTTGGTCCAAGTTCTCTCAACTCTTCATACAAACAAAGAAGGCAACATTGCTGTAATAACAATGTTTAAAAGGGATTTAAATGATTTTAATATTAAGCAAATCGATACTGAAGACATTATGACTCTGGCCCGCTCGATCAAAGGCATTCAAATTGTTCTCTTCTTCAAAGAAATTAAAAAAGACACTTTCAGAATCAGCATTAGATCCAAAGAATCGGTAAATGCTTCGTTAATTGCAGAACATTTTGGAGGGGGGGGGCATCTTCATGCCGCAGGCTTTACTGTAAATGGTAAACATGAAGAATTGTTGGTAAAAATCCCTGTAACAGTCAATAAACTCATAAATAAATCTGAAAAAGATAAAAAATCAAAAATAAAACATTAAATTCAAAATGGACGGCATAATTCTTGTCCATAAACCCCCAGAAATTACATCTCACGATGTAGTAAAAAAAATAAGAAAAATTTTAAATGAAAAAAAAGTCGGCCATTATGGAACTTTAGATCCCATGGCTACTGGCCTCATTGTTATTGCATTAGGAAAAGCTACAAGGCTATTCCAATTTTTTTCAAAAGAAAATAAAGCATATAAAGGACAAATAAAATTAGGATTTTCTACGAATACTTATGATTCCTCGGGCACAAAAACTTCAGTCGAAATAAATAATTTCCCTTCAAGGTATAAGATCCTTGAAGAAATGAAAAAATTCGAAGGAGAAATAATGCAAGTTCCTCCTGTTTTTTCAGCAAAAAAATTCAGGGGAAAACCTCTATATGCACTGGCAAGAGAGAATAAAGAAGTGAAACTAGTTCCCAGCAAAATCTTTATTTATTTTTTTCATCTTAAAAATTACAATCCGCCAATCATAGATTTTGAGGTAAAATGTTCTTCGGGAACTTATATTCGGTCGCTTGCTCACGACCTGGGCCAAAGCCTTGGATGTGGAGCCCACATCTTTCAACTCGCAAGAATATTTTCAGGCAACTTTAATTTAAAGGACAGCTTCCAGTTAGAAAAAATAGAAGAACTAACTCTGGAAGGGAAAACCGAAGAATTTATTCTTCCCTTAAAAACTCTTCTACCTGAAATTCCAAAGGTAATCGTTAATGATACAGGTTTATCTTTAGTAAAAAACGGAAACATGATTTTCCCTGAAAACATTTTAAAGGTTTCAAGTCTAAACCTTTCCAGCGTTGAAAGTAAAAAAGAGAAAAAAAATCTATATAAGATCTTTAGTTCTGATGGATCACTCCTTGCTTTTGCCAAAAGGATAAACGAAAATAATTGCTTCCATCCTTTTTTCGTTATAGAGTCATAAAATGCAAGATGATAGACTGGCCTGAATAATGCAGGATAATTAAAACAATAAGCAATATGAACAAAAAAGAAGTATTCGCTTCACGTTGGGGAATTATCTTTGCCGGCCTTGGGATGGCAGTAGGAACAGGAAATCTCTGGCGTTTTCCCAGGATAGTTTCTCAATATGGAGGAGGAGCTTTTATGCTCGTCTGGCTTCTTTTCCTGTTTTTCTGGGCTATACCTATACTCACTATCGAAATGTCAATTGGAAAGAAAACAAGGGTAGGAGTAATAGCATCTTTCTCTCAAATAATGGGAAATAAATTCGCATGGATGGGAACTTTTGTTGCTTTTGTAACCGCTGCTATCACATTTTATTACACGGTTGTGACAGGCTGGTGTTTGAAATATTTTTTTGCCACATGTTTCCAAGGATTAATAAAGAAGTCAAATCCGGTTGAATATTGGGAAATTTTCTCTTCATCCTGGGAGCCAGTGTTTTTTCATCTAATGGCTGTTTTTATTGGTTGCTTGATCATCTATGCTGGAGTAGTAAAAGGAATAGAAAGGGCTAATAAGATTTTCATCCCTTCTCTTTTTTTGTTGCTTATTATAGCCAGCATTCGTGCTGTAACACTGCCAGGCGCTTTAAAAGGACTCGAATTCCTTTTTTCTCCGAATTTGTCTCAGCTCGGTGACATCAAAATATGGTTAAATGCATTGAGTCAAACAGCTTGGTCAACAGGAGCAGCATGGGGATTAATGCTTACTTATGCTGTTTATTCTCATAAAAAAGAAAACCCTTTATTGACTTCAATGACATTAGGATTTGGTGACTATGTTGCATCTCTTTTAGCCGCTGTGACTGTAATCCCAACAGTCTTCTCATTTTTTGCAAGCCAAAATCTTCCGCAAGAGCAAGTTTTGGAAGTAATGGCAAAAGGTGACCGAGGTTTGACTTTTACCTGGATTCCTACATTGTTTTCAAATATCCCTGCCGGATCATTTTTTCTGGCAATTTTCTTCCTTGCCCTCTGTGTTGCTGCTTTCTCTTCTCTTATTTCCCAGCTTGAACTTATCACACGTATCCTGATGGATACTGGAATGGCCAGGAAAAAAGCTGTGCCAATCGTTGGTACAGTATGCTTTTTCCTGGGCCTTCCTTCAGCCCTCAGCATAGTTTTTTTTGACAATCAGGATTGGGTTTGGGGAATGGCTTTAATGATAAATGGGGCTTTTTTTGTCACTCTTGTCCTCAAAATCGGCCCAAAGAAATTCCGCCAGGAAATAATACCTTCTACTGAAGGCAAATTTAAATTAGGAAAAACATTTGATATCTTGGTTAAATTTCTCCTGCCTATTCAAATTCTGGCATTACTTATATGGTGGTTCTGGGACAGCTATAAAAAAAATCCAGACAGCTGGCTTAACCCATTCGCACACTCTTCTGTTGGTACTGTCCTTCTTCAATGGACAGTAGCTATATGCATATTTATTCTTTTGAATAAAATTATTACAAAAAATATGGAAGTTAATAAAAATGGCTATTGATGCATTTATCTTTATGGTATTTGTTTTTGCTGTTTGCGGCGGTGGTTTTGTTTATTCCTTATACTTATTATCTAAAAAAAAATAACCAACCTTTAGAAAATCAATCCTTGAATTTTAGTAAAATGTATTGTATTTTTAGATATGAAATGAGATTAAGTAAAAACCAAATAGACCACATGGCTTTTTACATAACACGAAATCTTATTAAAGATAATAAAATAATTTCTGAAAACAAAAACAATCTAATGGAAGACTTTGTTAATCTCATAACAGAAGAGTTCCAAAAAGAGGATAAACTTGACCAGGAAGTTAGGGTTATTCTTAATCAGCACATGGAAAAAATTCGAAATGAAAATATTGAATATCAAACAATGTTTAGAATGATAAAGACAAAATTAGCTAAAGAGAAGGATATTATCCTTTGAGTATTAAATTATCAAGAGAAAAAATCAATTTTCTAGCACGTCAAATTCTTAATTTTCTGTTCGAAAATGACGAAGTAGAATTTCTCGATGAATCCAATGATATCCGTCTCAGTATAGTAAAGAGTATCGAAGAAGAACTCAAACTATATGACTTAATAGATAAACGTTCAACTGAAAAAATCGAATCACAAAAGAAATCTATCAAAGAAGGCAGCAGAGAATGGGAAATCCTTTACCGCAAGTATTATAATGATGAAATTACGAAGTTGAGTAAGTTTTTCTAACGTGGGTTATTCATAAAAATTGCTGATAAGTTGTAACAATTAAACCTAGTTTTAATCGTTCTCCAAGGGGTTCTCATAACTATCTTGACCTATACGTTCTCTATAATAAATTTTAATTATATTATCACCAATTTTTACCCTTTGGGCGAGCCGATCTTACTGCATCTGCTGCGTTGTAAAGGATTTGCGGTGAAATACCACAGCTGTATCCTTTACGCCTTGCATCTGCAGCAAGCTTGACTCGTGAATGACCCACGTCCACGTGGGTTATTCATAAAAAAAAGGCCAGGGATTCAATCCCTGGCCTTATACTTTCTGAATTATATTTTATGCAACTTTAGAAGAGCAGCCTGAAACCAAGCAATAATTTATTATGATCTGAGAAAGACCTATCTTTTCCTACCGGAGCATGAACTTCAAAAAAGAGAGCACCTTTCGTTGTAAAATTGTCAAATAAATCAATTCCCGCATTACCTATAAGCAAAGCATCTGAATTTCTAGTTTCTTTTACCTTGGTTGCAAAGCCAGCCCCACCACCAAAGAAGGCAGGTCCAACATGAACATCTAAAAGGATATTTGCCATAAAGAACGACTTCCACGGCTCACTTTTAAAAGCCAATGCCCCACCGCCTGAAAGGATGAAATCTAGTTTATCCGGAATTATCTCATAAAGAAAACCAATACGCCCAAATCCGTAAGATCCATAACTTCCTCTGGCTAATAATGGGCCACCTTCCACTAAAAAGTAGGACCTTTTTTGTGTGACTTCCATATCAATTTTAGCTATTTGGGATATTGCCCCAAAATCATCAGTTACTACACATGTAATAGTATATACTCCAGGTTTCTCAAATATTTTATCCCAAGTGAATGGTTTATCTGAATCAGAATAGGTGTCAATAACATTCCCTTCTTCATCAGAAATCTCGAAATCGGCTTTTATAACTTCTCCATCAGGGTCAGTCGAGTTCGAAGCGTCAAATGTTATAGGTCTTCCAACATAATCTTCGAATGGAAGACCTGTAGTCCATAGCTTACAAATAGGGGGATAATTGATATAAGTCTTTGCCTCACAAGGATTCACCGAAGATTTGCCTTCAAAATTTATGGCTTTCGCCTTAAAATTATACTCACCTGGTTTTTCAAATTTTGTCTGCCATTTTGCAGATTCAGGAGAAAACGATTTTGTTGTAATCTTTGCTCCTTCAGGATCGAAGACTTCAACTTCCATTGATTTTGCGTGCTGTGTTCCGCCCATATCAACAGTAATTGGATCATTGATGTTTGCCTTAACCGGATCTACTTGAATATCACAAATTGCATCTGGGATAATTTCTTCAACTTTACGAAGAGAAATATTACCGCATGGTTTTGGTATTATGAATTCGTAATTTTTAAATCCTTTTTTAACTACAAAAGAAAAAACTTGAAGTGGTTTCTTGCCTGCCCATTCAAGGTCCTCAACAATTTTGACCTTTCCATGAGAACGAAACAGCATCCATATCAACTTATCTCCGATTGCCAATTCTTTTTCTTCAAAAGATGCAGTTTTTATCTGTTCAATAAAAGGAAAGTACAAATCTCCGCATCCAGCTAAATCAAAACCATATTTAATATCACCTGCATACTTGTCGACCAATTTTCATCACTTCAGTGGTTGGCACACTTCCTTTAATGCGAACAAGCGTATAGCGTCCAATCTGTTTTAATTTCTTCGTTTCGGCATACGAACTTACAGTAAAGAGAATAAGAATTCCAATAACCAGAAATACTATTTTTTTGTCTCTCATTACGCCTCCTTTTTTAATAATACAATTCCTTAATTCTTAAGCTAATATTATCAATTTATTCACATTTGTCAAGCTAAAAAGACCGGTTTTTCTCTCCCAAAATCGAAGATTCAGAACCGGTTAAAATTAGATGAGTATATTCTCCACTTTTAAGATCAGGGAACTGGTTCTCCTTAGCTTTGAAAGC
>JGI24025J20009_10002520_pt1 | contig 13094 bp, 15 predicted proteins | sample Cruoilmetagenom3_FD_20009 | JGI IMG/M metagenome (IMG submission 20009)
CTGTGGTTCCCCTGTTAAATAAAGTACAAGAGATGATTACTTGTACTTAATTTTGTAACTATTTAACAGGGTGAATCTGTGGTTATGTTTTTGACAATACCCATATTGAACAAAAGGAGGAAATATGGTTCATTTTATACTCCTAAGCCTTGTGATCGCGACCCAGCCGAAGGTAGGATTTGGAATTGGACAAACCCTGGGTAGTCACCTCCTGACACCCTCTCTATTCACGATGAGGGTGCCTCTCGGTGAGTCGTTTGTAATTGCACCGGAACTGAATTTCGCCTATTCCTCATCCGATGCAGAGATAGACAGTGTAACGGGTTCGAATTACACAGTTGGTATAGAGGGAAATCTACATTACGCCATATTAAAGAGAAACAAGACGAGTCTGTATGGCATTGGTGGAATAGGTTTTAAAATATCGAAAGACACGAGAAATTGGTATGAGCATTGGTATCCAGATTCCCTGGTAGAGATTGAGGAGGTAACATCCTCTCATTCATATGGTATAAATCTTGGTCTGGGGATGGAGCAATTCTTGAGAGACAACCTCTCCATCTATATCTCATCCCTTTCAAATATTACGAGAACCTCCGAGGAGAAGGAACGGAAAAGGGATGGAGAGGAAGAGACGATCAGAAAGAATACGGACTTATCCCTGGATTTCCAGAACCTCAAATGCTGTATATATCTAATCTGGTATATACTGTAGCTGAAACCGCATTATGGCGATACCTTGAGATATAGCCACTAAGGCACAAAAACACCAAGATTGTAGATTTCAGATTACCAATTACGATTGTACGGGCGAACGGCTGTTCGCCCCTACCAATACTTTGTGACTTGGTGCCTTAGTGGTAAGGTCCTTAATTTTGCATTTTGATTTTTGATATTTGATCTTTGTTCTGCCAGGGGGTATCATGAGAGAAGTGAGAGCCAAGGAAATAGAGGAAACAGTGAGAGATATGTGCATGGACGCAAACTATAATCTGGGAGAGGATGTTGTGGAGGCGATAAGAAGGGCAAAGATGAAGGAAGAGTCTCCCACAGGGAAGGCGATCTTCGAGGATATACTCAAGAATATAGAGATAGGCAAGAAGGAGAAACTCGCCATCTGCCAGGATACGGGATTCGCCGTGTACTTTGTGGAACTCGGTGAGGATGTGAGGATCGTCGACGGACACTATATGGACGCATTCACAGAGGGAACAAGAAGGGGTTATAAGGACGGATACCTGCGAAAGTCCATAGTCTCGGACCCCGTTCTATCGAGGGTCAACACGAAGGATAACACACCACCTATAGTTTACACGGACATAGTACCCGGGGACAGGATAAAGATCACGATATGTCCAAAGGGTGGCGGAGCAGAGAATATGGCTGAGGTTGCGATGCTAACCGCTGCACACGGTATTGAGGGTGCCAAGGATTTTGTGGTGGAGCGGGTTCGCAAATCTGGAGGAAATCCCTGTCCCCCCGTTGTTGTTGGGGTTGGTATAGGTGGAACATTTGAGAAGTGTGCAATGCTCGCAAAAAAGGCGCTTATCCGTTATCCACTCGGTTCCCACAACCCCGATAAAAGATTTGCCGATGTCGAGGAGGAACTTCTCGAAAGGATAAATAACCTTGGCATAGGACCCATGGGGCTTGGAGGTAGGATAACTGCACTTGCAGTCCATGTAGAGGTCTTCCCCTGTCACATAGCAACAATGCCCGTTGCAGTTAACCTCAATTGCCATGCCTCAAGACACAAGACGAGGGTGATATAAGAAATGTTAAATTTCTAATTACCAATGTCTAATAAATTCATACTATGAGTTAATAAACCACGAGATTACACCTGCCTACCGGTCCCTATGGACCCGTATGGGCAGGCAGGCGAGATTTTCACGAGGTACAAACCATTAAGCTATTAAGTAATTAAGTGTGGTCGTTATTTCCTATCGTGTTCTTTAATTACCTAATTACCCAATAACATAATTACTTTTTTTGATATAATCTGTGAACATCTGTGTTCACCCTGTTAAATAGAATTGCTCTTTAGCAACAACCTGACATTTTTTGAGTTATTTAACAGGGTAAATCTGTGGTTAATGTATATTTTGGAATTTTATTGGGAGGTTTTATGGCAGAGATAAGGTTACACACGCCCTTGAGCGATGAGGATATAGAGAAACTCCACATAGGAGATACCGTTCTCCTATCCGGAGTGATATACACGGCAAGGGACGCAGCACATAAGCGGTTGGTAGACCTGATAAAAGAGAACAAACCCCTTCCAATAGATATAAAAGGGGGAGTGATTTACTATGTTGGTCCCGCACCGGCTAAACCGGGGTATGCAATAGGACCCGCCGGACCAACCACGAGTTACAGAATGGACCCGTATGCAACCATACTGCATGAACACGGATTGAAGGCGAGTATAGGCAAGGGGAACAGGGGCCCTCAAGTGGTCGAAGCGCTGAAGAAATACAGGGCAGTATACCTCGCCGCTACAGGTGGAATTGCGGCTCTGATCGCAAAATCTATAACAAAGGCAGAGATCGTCGCATACGAGGACCTGGGCGCGGAGGCAATAAGAAGACTTGAGGTATCCGATTTCCCTTGCATCGTTGCGAATGATTGCTACGGAGAGGACCTCTTTAAGGAAGGGGTGAAAAAGTATAAAATAACATAGGAAGAGAGAAGAGGGAGGATATTTGCTTTTCGCTCATCTCTAATACTAAATATCCTCTGTGGTTAAGTTTTTGACAATGCCGACAAATAACAAGGGGGGATTATGCTTATGCCCGTGGAGATAAGGGAAAAAGAATTTAACAGGGCTCTCAGGGGATACGATCCGAAAGAAGTGGCAGAGGCACTTAACACAATTGCCGATGATTTTGCGCATCTCTTGGACGAGAATAGAAAGTTATTGGAGAAACTCGCCTCTTATGAGAAACTCGAAAACAATCTGAGGAATACCCTCGTCCTCGCCCAGAAAACTGCGGAAGATACAAAGCAACAGGCAGAGAAAGAGAAAGAGAGTATAATAAAAGCGGCAAAAGAAACAGCGAAACAAATCGAGGAGGAGGCAGAAAAGATATTGGCGAAGGCGAAAAAGGAGCAAAAAAAAACCGAGGATGAAATAAGGGAACGGGAGAAAAAAATCATCGCGGACATGGAAGAAAGGAAAAACGAGGTTGAAAGAGAACTCGGCCGACTCGAGGCAAAGAGGGACTCTTTCAAGGCAAACTTCAGGGGTCTCCTCTCCTCCTATCTCGAGGAACTTAAGCGAGAAGTGCCCGGTGTGGAAAAGAAAAACAAGTAGAACGGGGAGTGGTGGCCCGTCCAAAGGACTATTGACTTGTACCATGACAACGGGATGTCGAATGAGAATCACAGTCAGGGTCATACCGAGGGCAAGAAAGCGAGATATAAAAAAACAGCCAGATGGCAGTTACAAGATAAAAGTTTTATCGCCCCCCATAGATGGGAGGGCGAACAGCGAAGTGATAGATGTGATTGCGAAGGAGTACGGTGTCAAACGGTCAAAGGTGAAGATAATAAGCGGGGAAAAGAGAAGGGAGAAGGTGGTAGAGATTCAAGTCAGATAATTTTTGCGTTATTGGTTAACAATGGTAGTGTCAAATAGAATATGAAAGAAACCACAGAGGACACAGAGATAAAATTAATTCTCTGTGCTCTCCAGACAATGTCTTATATGATTTAACAGGGATTGCCTGCCTACCGGTAGGTAGGTAAGAGAACTTATCCATACGGATCCGTAGGGAAGAGAAAAGAAATAAAAAAGAAACAATAAATCTCTTTTCCGCAGGATTCTGTGAACAATCTCTTCAAATCCCTGTTTTAACTGATAAATTTCAATGTTCGCAGAATCCTGTGGATAGAAAGACAAAAAAACGGAATAAAGAGGTTAATTTTGTGAGAGGTCATTCACCCCGTTAGATAGTAAACATCTAACGGGGCAGGGAGGGGAGGGACAAAGACCTTTCATAAATCTTTAATGAATCAAAATCTCTGTGGTTCCCCTGTTAAATAAAGTATCAGAGATGATTACTTGTACTTAATTTTGTAACTATTTAACAGGGTGAATCTGTGGCTAGTTTTTTGACAATACCTTAACAATACGCCGGAGGGTTTATGACGGAACTATCGCGAGAGATAAACGATGCAGTAGGGGCAATAAGGAAGACCACCGATATGATTCCACAGGTCGCAATAATCCTCGGAACGGGGCTCGGAAGACTCGTTCAGAGTATCGATATCAAAGCCACTATCTCATACAAGGAGATTCCGAACTTCCCCTTATCTACGGTAGAAAGTCACGAGGGAAGGCTCATTTTCGGATACTTGAGTGGGAAGTCTGTTGTCTGTATGCAGGGGAGATTTCATTACTACGAGGGGTATGGGATGAAGGAGGTCACATTCCCCGTGAGGGTTATGAAGAAACTCGGGGCAGACATACTCATCGTGTCAAATGCGACAGGTGGATTGAATCCCCTGTTTGAAAGGGGAGATGTAATGCTCATAACAGACCACATAAACTTCTTGCCAGAAAATCCACTGAGGGGAAAGAACGATGAATCACTCGGTCCGAGATTTCCCGATATGTTGGAGGTTTACAGCAGAGATTTTATAAAACTCGCCGAGGGGGTTGCATTACAAGAGAAAATCCCCGTGAGAAAAGGGGTATACATATCCCTTCAGGGCCCCTGCTTTGAAACTCCTGCAGAATACAGGATGTTAAGGATACTGGGAGCGGATGCCGTTGGTATGTCCACTGTTCCCGAGGCGATAGCTGCAAGACATATGGGGATGAAGGTGCTTGGAATATCGATAATAACAGATATGGGACTTCCCGATATCCAGGAACCCGTGTCGCACGAGATAGTTATAAAGGCAGCGGAAGAGGCAGAACCAAAACTAACCAAGCTTGTTACGGCATTCGTGAAAGCACTTTAGGTTCGGGTCTAAATATATATAATCGGGAGTGACAGTCTTTAGACTGTTATAGGAGTGACAGCCTTTAGGCTGTTATAGGAGTGACAGTCTTTAGACTGTTATAGCTCTAATCTACTCCTCCTCTGGAATTCAGCTATATTTTTTATCCCTTCCTTTTTAAAGTATTCCTCAATACCTTTTACAACTTTATTTCCAATTTTAGGGTCAACCAAAACCCCGGTACCTATCTCCACCATACTCGCCCCAAGGAGGAGAAATTCAAGGGCATCCTTTGCAGTCATTATACCACCCACGCCTATTACAGGCAGGTTCGTATTTTTTATGGCATTGTAAACACAGTACAATGCAACGGGCTTTATGGCGGGCCCCGACAGTCCTCCCCCAACTCCTCCTATCTCCAATTCTCCCGTATCTATGTTCAATGCGAGAGCGGGGATGGTGTTTATAAGCGATATAGCATCTGCACCTCCATCCTCTGCCGCAGAGACAATAGCTTTATTTTCAAACAGGGGAGGCAATTTGGCAATAACGAGCTTCGATGAAATACTCCTTACATCTTCTATGATCTTCCTTACCGTACCGGGATGCTTTCCAAACACCAACCCACCTTTCTCGACATTTGGACAGGAGAGGTTCACCTCTATACCCAACACCCCCGTTTGCTCAAACGCACGGGCAAGTTCTGTGTACTCGGCAATATCCTCTCCCGCTATCGATGCGATAACATTTGTGTCACAGAACAGAATCTCCGGGAGCTCATCCGATACGAATCCATCTACACCGGGGTTTGCGAGTCCTATCGAATTTATAACCCCACAGGGCGTCTCAAATATTCTCGGTGGGGGATTTCCCTCTCTGGGTTTCAGTGTCACGGACTTTGTGATAACGCCGCCCAGTTCCGATACATCGGTAAACCTGAGCGTATCCCTACCAAAACATCCCGACGCAAGAAGTACGGGATTTTTGAATTTCACATCTCTTATCTTTGATGATAAGTCCATAACAACTCATTATACTACAACTTCGCAAAATTGTCAAGTCATTTTGTCATCTATTATTTTTCCCTTGACTTTTTTTCTTTTTTATGTTATAATTCCTGCGGTTTTGTCTTTGAAAAAATTTACGAATAGACTATAGGGTGCACTTTTATGGGCGATATCTTATACGGTATAGAGAACAAGACATAACTCATTTTTAAGCCAGTTCATTGAAAATCTGTGAAATCCCTGCCTGTCATACGACCTGTATAGGCGGCAGGCAGGTGTGGCTATATTTTTGATCTTTGATATTTGATTTTTGATACCGGGAGGCAATGTGAAAAAAGTAGGCTACTTCGAGGGAACAGACTCAACATTACTCGCCACACTCGCGGTGGAAGGTATCGATACCCTCCCATTGGGAAATGGAGAAGACGGCTACGGCAAGTATATAGGACACATAACAAAGGGGGACAATATATCGCTCGTCGTGGGATATCTTCACAAGGTTGTCCCGCTCGCCGAGATGGGCACAAAGCCATCAGATATACTCTATTCCTGTACGATACACAAGATTCCGGTGGTGCTTCTCGCTCCAAAACAGCTCCACGAAAAGGCCAAAAGGGTCCTGGGAGATATTGCAGAGAAGGTAAAGCTCGTTGACCCCAAGGATGCACTGGAAGAGATAATGAATATCCTGAAATAGGCGATGTCACGAACGACACAGAGTTTCAACAGCAGACCCGCCCCACCGATCGGCGGGCTAGGCAGAGCGCCAAGAAGTTAGATTTCTCACAATACCGCTATGTTGAAAGGGAGGAACTATGGAAAAACTGAATCCATTCAAGATAGCACAGGAGCAGCTGGATAATACCGCAAAGTTGCTTGGACTGGATGAGGCAACCCATGCAATACTGCGAGAGCCTATGATGGAGTTCCATTTCACGATCCCCGTCAGGATGGACTCTGGTAAGGTCAAGGTCTTCAGGGGGTTCAGGGTTCAATACAATAATGCAAGGGGTCCCTGCAAGGGTGGTATAAGGTTTCATCCAGAGGAGACCATAGACACCGTCAGGGCACTTGCCGCCTGGATGACATGGAAGACGGCAGTGGTGAATATACCCCTGGGTGGAGGAAAGGGAGGGATTATTGTAGATCCGCAGAAACTTTCTGATCGAGAGAAGGAGAGATTGTGTCGCTCTTTTATGGCCGCTTTATGGAAAAATGTAGGGCCTTTTAAAGATGTTATGGCACCCGATGTTGGAACGACAGCCCAAATGATGGGGTGGATGATGGATGAATATTGCAAAATTCAGGGCGAATGTTGTCCCGGTATCATCACCGGTAAGCCGGTAGAGATGGGCGGGTCGCTTGGCAGAAAGGAAGCAACTGGATATGGAGTTATTATAACAATTAGAGAGGCGATAAAGCGACTTGGACTTCGCCCTCAGGAATGCACTGCTTCTATTATGGGATTCGGCAATGTGGGACAATCCGCTGCTATAAACTTTGTGCGTCATCTCGGCGGTAAAGTAATCGCTGTCTCCTGCTGGGACCACAAAGATACGACATCTTACACTTACAGCAAAAATCATGGTATTGACCCTGAATTTCTTGCCTCGATTACTGATCAGTACGGTAGTATCGACAAAGAAAAAGCAAAAGATGCTGGATATACTGTTGAGAATGGTGATGCATGGATTTCAAAAGATACTGACATTCTGATACCCGCAGCATTAGAAAACGCCGTTACTAAGGAAAATGTAGATAATATTAATAAAAGAGTAAAGATTATTGGAGAGGCAGCTAATGGTCCCACAACCCCTGAGGCGGACAAGGTACTATATAAGAGAGGTATATTTGTTGTGCCAGACTTTCTTGCAAATGCAGGTGGTGTCACAGTCTCCTATTTCGAACAGGTTCAGAATACCTATAACTTTTACTGGGAACTGAATGATGTTCAGCATATGCTTGACCAGAAGATGACGAAGGCGTTTGGCGATGTGTATGCGATGCACAAGGAGAAGAAGGTAGATATGCGCACAGCAGCATATCTCGTGGCGGTTGGAAGGGTTGTTGAGGCTATGAAATTGAGGGGCTGGGTGTAGAGTAGTCAAATCCCACATCTTCCGCCCGGAACGCCGGACCATCCTTACATACATATTTATATCCACTCTTCGTCCGGACGGCACAGGAGAGGCATACGCCATATCCGCAACCCATCCTCGCCTCGAGGGATAATATACAGTTAACCTTCCTGTGAGAATAGAACTCCTTTACCTTCTTAAGCATGAGAATTGGACCACAGGCAACAACGGTGAAACCGTCGGAAACATCGGGGAGGTAATCCGTTACAAGCCCCCTCTTGCCAATACTTCCATCCTCCGTCACAATCCTTAAGTCCGTGTTCGTTATTCGTTGTTCGTGTTCGTCTTCCCTCCCCCCTTCTCCCTCTTCCCCCTTCTCTTTTCCGTCTTCCCTCTTCCCGCAATGACCCATTACCCCATTAACCCAATACCCCATCTCTCTTCTTTCTTCTCTCTTCCCTCTCTCTGTCGCGACTAGGAAGTCGCTCCTACCATACTCCATTTCTTCCACCGGAAGAATGCCATCCTTGTTCTTTGCCCCCATGGTCAGAAACCCACCTGCCTCTCTGTAGAGGAAATACAGTGGTGCAATACCCATTCCACCCGCTACAAGGTATAATTTCCCTTTACGGGGATTTATTAAAGATTCAAATGGATTACCGAGGGGCCCCAGTACATCTATTTGATCTCCTCCACTATATGTGGATAGGAGCTCTGTCCCGAGTCCTTTCACATTATAGAGTATTGCAAATCTATCTCCATCGGTGTAATGAACACTCATGGGACGCCTCAGGAGGGGATAATATCCACCACCGACCCTTATGTTTACAAACTGTCCCGGCATAGACTTCCTCGCAATTCTCTCCCCCTCAACAAGCATCCTGAAGATGAGTGGTGTAACACTCTTGTTCTCTATAATTTTTGCAATTGCCATTTTTATTTTGGGACGCAGATTAACGCTGATTGACACGATTTTTTTATTTCAAAGATTTTTACTTATCTGTGTTCATCTATGGTTGAAGTTTTTTTGACGCTGATTTACTTGGGTATACACTAATTGCTTTTATTTATCTTTTTTTTCTGCGTTTACCCCGTTAAATAGAACTGTTTTAAGAACGCTCAGATATTTTATCGTCGCATTATTTAACGGGGTGAATCTGCGTCCGAGTTCTAACAATATCTTTTCCGTATTTTTCCGTCATCTCTTCTATGTAAGCACCTTTTTCCTCTCTATTGTGTTTATAAGCGGCTTTTCCCGCATTCTCAATCCCCCCGTAATAAAATCTACTCCACAAGAACACAGTTATGAGAATCCCGTCGAGAGTGCGGTGATCGGTAAATGATTTAATGGCGAGTCCGCCAAAGAGCAAGTTGAGACCGAATGTAAAAAGACCGGGCAAGGGCTTTCCCGCATACACCTCTCCCATACCTGGAACTATAGAAGATAGGTTCTGTGCCTTTCGTATATCTTTTTTGGGTGGTGAATGTATATCATCCGCCACATCCTCCCTCCCTATTTCGTTAAATAAGGAGATTGACTCATCCCATTTTCCCTCCAAAAACTTCACCCACCCCATAAGTTCCCCATCTGCCATCCTCTTGCATTCGTATTCGGCAAGGGGATATTCGTTCATCAATATATAGGTCCTCACAAGTTCTCTGTCTTTTCCAAGGGATTCGAATATCCTTACTGCATTCTGGTATCTTCCGAGTTCTCTGTAACAAAGCGCCTTTTTATATTTCCACTCGTCACGAGGTGAGAAGAAATCGAGCCTCTCATACTCAATGAGTGCATTTTTATAATCTCCCCCGTCAAAAAGGCTATCGGCAATATTAAAAGAGCCCGTTAAAATTGCGACGAAAGAGAAGACTAATATCGTCATAATGCCTCTCGTTCTGTAAATTTGCACTCCTTACGCTGCCGTATATGTCACCCAGGTACAATAGAGATGCAAAACCAAGAAATGCATTGGATGGAATGGTTCTTCCTTCCCTGTGATAGAGATATGATATGGAGAGATTCCCCACCACAAAAAGAAATGAAAATATCCCATCCCCTGTGAATCCCGAATAGATCCGCCCGCTTCCGGGGACTATGGCGCTCAGAGCACCGGCGAGTACCGGATTCTTTTTCTGTATATATTTCAAATCTTCCAAAAAAATATCTACCTCTTTTCTAAATGCCCCCGCCCTCTGTAGGTAACAAAGGGCACTATCAATTCTCCTCTCTTCGAGCCACATCAGCCCCAAAAAAAGAGACGCCGTGTCACCACCCGCCCTGACGAGACAATTCCTCGCTTCCTTCCTGCTCCCCATCATCCAGTATGCCTTTCCCATCTGAATATAGACCCTGCCGGTATCCCGTGACGGGATTTCTCTTTCATGTTCCAATATGGATGCCTCCCACTCACCCTTCCCGTAGAGATAATCCGCAAAAGTGCGGGGTGCTCCACCCTCCACAACAGGGGTTGTGGGTGGTAGCGGCTCCCTTATAACTGGGTCGTAAAGTTTATATCCTCTTCCCTCAACATACCTCACACCGTAGTATCTACCGACATAATTCCAGCTTGTGTAGTTGCACCTCTCGAGCCTGTCAAAAGCCATAAGTATACCCAATATTCCCTTTTTCTCTATCGCCTCGAACGCAAACTGGGAGCAGGATGGAGTGAAGTTACACACATCTCCCTGACGAGATGCTATACAGGCTTGATACACCCTGATGCCCTTGAGCAGGGGGGTAAATATCGGCGAGGATATAAGTATGTAGACCAAGAAGAAATTCAAGGCTGTGTTCTGATGCCATTATAAAAGCATTTCACATCTGCCTGCCTATGCCATTGTGGGGCGAATGTCAGGCTGGGAGAACGCAGAGTTAGAACCGCCGTTATATAAACCGTGTGTGAGTCCAAAGAAAGACTCCCACTCATTATTCCATGTAGCCTCTCTGCGGTTATTTTTTTATCCCGGTCCCCAAAAGGTCAAGGGGACCGGGATACCCTTACTGCTTACGGAGGTTCTCTTCCTGTTCTATCTCCGTCATCGTTTTACCCTGATACGCCTCAAACGCCATAATAACCTGTGGAATGGGGGATGCAACGAGACCGATCCACTCGAGTGTTCTAACATTCCTGTAATCATATTGCCTTCCAACTCTCGGTCCCAGGAAATGCTCCAAGAGACAACCCACACACCCATTCTTTTCGAATGCCTCGTAGTCATTGATGAATGCACCTATCACTATTAGCCTCAGCCACTCGGTAGTCTCAACCGGCTTGCCTTCGTTATACTCGAGACCTATCCTCGGTCCCAGGAAACAGCCCAGGGTAGCCGGCACACACCCCCCCTTCTCTCCAGCCATGGCCGATGCCGGCACAAGGAGAAGCAATACCAGAGTAAGAGCAATTACTCCCTTCATATTCACCTCCTTTCAATTATCTTCACGCCTTCGTGTGGGACAAAGTCAAAGCACAGGGAATCCACAGCCTCATTTATAGAAATATCCTTGAAAACTGTCTCTTCCTTGGTTCCCGTCGCAAATATTTCCGTTACTATACGATATGGAAACCACACATCTCCGTAACTCTTAAAATCCTCGTATCGTGTTTTTGCATACAGCTTATCGTTGGTATCAAAGATATCCAGCTCTTGAACGACCATCTTTGTCGTATCGAGGCTTATCACAATTTTACTTATAAATGCCCCGCGCGGCGGAATTCCAATGATCTCGTCGCCCTCAAGCTCAAAGTCGAATTTATCCTCAAATCCCTCTAAGGGGTTGATGCCGAGAAATGACTCCAACCCAAGGAGATTTTTTTCCATCTGAGAGAGATTCGCATAATCTATCTTACTCGCCATCTTTTCCTCGGGTAGATATATCCAGAGGAGAGAATCGGAAAGTATTATAGTTCTCGGTGGTTTTACATAATTAATATAGAGTTTGTTTGGTCTCTTTATGCGGAATTCTCCCTTCATAAAACCCGTATTCTCTCCCTGTGTCGTGTATCTCAACACCTCTCCTTGAATGGTCTCAAGTCTTTCGTAGTTTTCTTCTACTTTATCAATTATCGGTAATACAAAAAATATGTAGGCTAAGATATACATAATCCCAGAATATGTATTAACCACGCCTGCCTGTCCATACGGATCCGTAGGGACCGGTAGGCAGGGATAATCACGAATAAGCACAGATCATATAAGAATTATTTAGATTGCGGGTTTTCACCCTTTGGGTGAAAAGTCCGCGGGATCCGTATGGAAAGGTTCTTATTTAATTATTGTCCATACGGATGCTGTGCGTAAGTTCTTTATTTTTAAATATCTTGCCTGCCTGCCCATACGGGTCCGTAGGGACCGGTAGGCAGGTGTAATCTTGTCCATTCCATACGGATCCTGCCCATATCCATACGGATCCTGTGGACGGGTCTTGAGATGGAACGGATCTTGAGATGGTTTCTTAACGCATAATTTGGGATAATTTCACAAATTATTCACCCTGTCAGATGCCCGCAGCGGGAACGGAAATTACAAAAAATCTCACCTTGGTTGATATAGCAACAGCCTCACACGCGGTGCTTATACACCTCAATGAATTTTCTTATCGAGCGGTCGTACGTGCAGTTGCATCTTTTCTTATTTTCCTCTATGTTACACTCCATACAAATAAAAACAAGACCACAGACAGAAGACCACAGACAACAGACCAAAGACCCCATCACACCATTTTTCGCACCAATGATACGCCGGGTCTCCCACCATGGCCATATCAAATATCAAAATGCAAAAATTAAAATTATCCGCGGGTCACAGACTCGTTCGCAGAATCCTGTCCCTACGGATCTTGAGATGGATATGAGATCCGAATGGATAAATCAAACATCAAACCTGCCTGCCGGCAGGCAGGTATAAAAAAATTTCACCACAAAGACACAAAGTATTGGTAGGGGCGAACAGCCGTTCGCCCATACAATCGTAAGGCGTAATTTGTAATCTGCCCCAATACCCCATTATCCCATCACCCCAATACCCCATCACCCCAATACCCCATCACCCCAATACCCCA
>JGI24025J20009_10002523_pt1 | contig 13083 bp, 12 predicted proteins | sample Cruoilmetagenom3_FD_20009 | JGI IMG/M metagenome (IMG submission 20009)
TCCCCAGCCAGAATATGGCGCCTCACCGGAACCCGTCAGGTCTATTTTAGCCTAAGCCACAGACTCACTGGCCCTCCGGGAAATAAAATACAAGCCAAAAAGTGCAATTCCAAGCACTAGCGCTTCGTGCAGGAAATTTCGACTTATTGTCCAGTAGCGATTGTGTCTAGGGCAAGAGTGCTTTCTCGTCTGTTCCAAGCCCCTTGGGCGCCACATCTCGTAATAATTGCGGGTGTGACCTCGATTGTTGGGTCTCTTCCTCGGGGAGAGAAGACGCTATCGGCGGCTTTGCAACTATGGGGGAGATATGCTATAGTATCGTGTTGTAATATTAAGTAAGATTGGTAGGTTACGGTAGGAGATACCCTGTACAGGGAGCCGAAGAGGAAAGAGAGCAACTCTCGAAACTTTCAGGCAAAGGGACTGCCGTAAGGAAAATCCCTGGAGAGACTTCGATATGAGGGCACCGAAGGGGTAAGTCCGCAAATAGGTAGCGGGTGATCTCTCAGGTAAAGAGACAGGGAAGACTTACTTGGAATAAGTCTCCCTTTTATTTTTGGGGAATAATGTAGATTTCTTAGGAAGTTTTTGTCTAGGAAGATAAATGATGGAACTGTTAAAGAAGACGCCTCTCAACGAAGTACATCGTGAATTGAGGGCCAGGATGGCAGATTTCGCTGGCTGGCAGTTACCTGTCTGGTACACCTCTATTCTGGAAGAGCACAGGGCTGTTCGCTCTGGAGCAGGTATATTCGATGTCTCTGATATGGGTAGAGTCTGGATAACCGGAAGGAAAGCAACAGCCTTTCTTGATAGGCTATTAACCAAACGGGCAGACAGGCTGCAGATAGGTTCCTCACAGCTCTGTCTCTTGTGTTTAGAGGATGGGGGTATCTTGGATGATTTATTGGTATATCGAATGGGGACTGACCAGTATTTGATAGTCTGGAATGCAGGACATATTGAGCAGAAGCTGGGCTGGCTGCAGCGTTGGGCCGGCTCGGACCCCGATATCGTCATTCAAGATAAAAGTGCCGATACGGTTATGGTGGCTGTCCAGGGCCCGGCCGTTTGCCAGCTGCGGAATCTCAAGGGCGTCTGCCATTTACATCGCTTTGGGCACACCCGAGCAAGGATAGAGGATGTAGAGGTAGTTGCGGCTAGAACAGGATATACGGGAGAGGATGGATTTGAGATAATCGGCGACGCGGCAAACGCCCTACGATTATGGGAGTCGTTTATGAAGCAGGGGCTGAAACCTTGTGGCCTGGGCGCACGCGATAGCTTGCGATTGGAAGCCGGAATGTTGCTGTACGAGCAGGACATGGACAAGAGCACCAATCCTTTTGAGACTGGGTTGGGATGGTTAGTAGAGATGGACAACGGCGACTTTATCGGCAAGAGTGCTCTGCTTGGGATTAAGCGTCAAGGTGTGAAGCGAAAGCTTATCGGCTTCCGCATGACAGGGCAGGGCATAGCCCGTTCAGGCTACAAAATTGTTAGATGTGGTCAAGAGGTGGGGCAAGTGACCAGCGGTGGCTATGCACCAACCCTGAATGTTAATATTGGGTTCGGCCACGTTCCCATTGAGCTAGCCACCATCGGCACCGACATAGAGATAATGATTCGCAACAAACCAGTGGCTGCTAAGGTAGTTAATAGACAATTCTATAAGAGAGGAGCACAAAATGAACCCCAAAGAATATAAGTACACACCGGAGCATGAGTGGATTTGTCCGGAGTCCAAGGGTAAAGGGAAGGTAGGGCTTGCGGATTATGCCCAATCGCAGCTCGGAGACATTGTGTTTTTGGACTTGTCGGCACCGGGAACTCAGGTGAAACAGGGCAAAAAGATCGGCGAGGTGGAATCGGTGAAAGCGGTTTCCGATATCTTTGCACCTGTTAGCGGGCAAGTACTGGAAGTCAACCAGACTGTCATTGATGAGCCTGGGCTGGTGAATAAAGACCCCTACGGGGCCGGCTGGCTGCTTAGGCTAGAATTGAGCAAGGCTCCAGAGCTTGATGCCCTGATGGATAGCGACGAGTATGACAAACTTATAGTTCAACTGTCTGAAGAGGAATCAGAACAAACCGAGGATTGAGGAGTATAATGCCATCACCTTATGTAGCCAATACCGATGCTGATCACAGGGCCATGATGCGGAAAATCGGTGTCGGTTCGATTGAGGAGTTGTTTGAGGATATACCAGAGAAATTACGCCATGCGCAGTTCAAGCTACCGTCCCCCCTCTCTGAGCTGGAACTCAAAAAAAAGCTCAATCAATTGGCGAGCCTTAATGCCAGTTTGGATGATTATGCTTGTTTTCTGGGTGGCGGCAGCTACCGACACTTTATTCCTAGCACAGTTGAACACGTTATTAGCCGAAGCGAGCTCTATACTGCTTACACACCATATCAAGCTGAGGTCAGCCAGGGTACACTACAAAGCACCTATGAATACCAATCGTTAGCCTGCCAACTCACCGGGATGGAAGTGAGCAATGCTGGGATGTATGATGGCAGCACAGCGGCTGCGGAAGCAGCCATAATGGCATGCATGATAACCAAAAGAGGCAAGGTCGCTGTGTCAACCACTATTAATCCGACCTACCGTGATGTGATAAGTACTTATGTCAAAGGTCGGAATCTTTCTATAGAGGCGGTAGAGTTAAACTCAAGCCTATCTTCGGACTGTGCCTGTTTAGTAGCTCAACAGCCCAATTTCTTTGGCTATCTTGAAGAGATGGAAGCCCATGCTCAGAAAGCCCATGATATAGGTGCCTTATTCATTGCCATAGTTGACCCTATTTCTCTGGGGATGTTTAAGCCGCCAGGGCGTTATGGGGCTGATATTGCTGTCGCTGATGGTCAGGCGTTGGGCAACCGGACAAGTTTTGGGGGGCCAGGTTTGGGCGTCTTTACCTGTCGGCAAGAGTACTTGCGCCAGATGCCAGGCAGGATTGTGGGAAAGACGGTGGATGTTGAGGGCAAGCCGGGATATGTTATGACCCTGGTGACCCGCGAGCAATATATCCGAAGGGAGCGAGCTACATCTAATATCTGCACCAGTGAAGGTCTGATGGCTCTAGCCGCAGCGGTTTATCTAGCCACCCTGGGCAAAAGTGGTCTGAGGCACGTGGCCGAGTTATGCTATCACAAAGCTCACTATGCCGCCGATAAGATAGCTAAACTCAAGGGATATTCCCTCGTTTTTCCAAAGCCTTTCTTCAAGGAGTTTGCCATTCGTTGCCCAGTAGCACCCTCCGAGATTAACCGAGCTCTATTCAAGGCAGGGATAATCGGTGGTTTAGATGTAAGCTACATGATAGACAATAGTGTGCTGCTCTGTGTTACCGAGATGAACACCAAACAGGAGATAGATAGATTAGTAGAGATTCTAGGAGCATTTTAGGGGGCAAGACATGAGTCATCATTACTTGCTCCCTGAGATTAGTCAGCCGGGCAAGATTGGGTGCAGTCTCCCGGCTCTGGATGTACCTCCGACCGAGTTGCCCCCCAAGGAGTTACTCCGGCAAGAGCTTGAGCTGCCTGAGGTAAGTGAGGTTGAGCTAATGAGGTATTTCACTGCCCTGAGTAAGCTCAATTATGGAGTGGATACGGGATTTTATCCGCTAGGCAGCTGCACCATGAAATACAATCCAAAATGGCACGAGGATATTGCCAAACTTGCTGGTTTTGCTTCAATTCATCCCCTCCAGCCAGAGGAATCTGTTCAGGGAGCCATGCAGCTTATGTTTGAGCTGCAAGAGTATTTGGCCGAGATTACCGGGATGAATGCCACCAGCTTGGTTCCTATAGCTGGAGCGCATGGTGAGTTTACCGGCTTGCTAATGGTGAAAGCATACCATCAAGACCAAGGAGATAAAGGTCGGAAGAGGATACTATTAACCGATTCTTCCCACGGAACCAACCCGGCTAGCGCTGTTATGTGCGGATTTGAGATAGGCGTCGTGGCGTCCGATAGTGAAGGTAACGTAGATATGAAGAGCCTGAAATCGGCGATGAATGAGGAGGTGGCTGCTTTAACATTAACCATGCCTACCACTTTGGGTCTATTTGACCCAAAAATATTGGAAATTAGCCAATTGGTTCATGAAAGGGGAGGGCTTCTTGGTGCTGACGGGGCGAACTTGAATGCTTTCTTGGGACGTGTGAAATTTGGGGAGTTGGGCTATGATTACGTCCAGCTAAATCTCCATAAAACCTTCAGCACTCCCCATGGCGGTGGTGGACCAGGCTCAGGTCCCGTCTGCGTTAAGGAAAATCTTGCCGATTTTCTGCCCTCGCCTTTGGTGACAAAGAACAATGGGAGGTATAAGTTCGTGTCACCGGCTAAGTCTATAGGGAGGATAGCTAATTTCTACGGAAACTTCGGCGTAATGTGCAAGGCGTATGCTTATATTCGCTCTCTGGGCGCCGCGGGGCTAAAAGAGGTCAGTGAGAACGCGGTTCTAAATGCTAACTACCTTAAGGAGAAGCTAAAACCATATTACTACCTGCCCTATGACCGCATCTGCATGCATGAAGTAGTGTTTTCGGGGAGACGACAAAGGGCAAAGGGGGTTCATACTGTGGATATCGCTAAGCGTTTGCTTGATTACGGTCTTCACCCCCCCACCGTCTATTTTCCCTTGATAGTTGATGAAGCCCTCATGATCGAACCTACTGAGACGGAGAGTAAACGGACGCTGGATGCCTTTATCGAGGCTATGAAAGAAATAGCTAGAGATGCCGAGGAAAACCCTCAAATTTTGCATACTGCCCCCCACAACACACCCGTTAGACGGCTGGACGATGTCAGAGCTGCCAGAAATCCAGACCTGCGCTGGCAAATGAGGAGTTAAGGCTTTGGATGAAAAGGATGTAGTGATAATTGGGGGAGGTTCTGCTGGCTATGTGGCAGCAATTCACGCTGCTCACCTGGGGGCTAAAGTGGCTGTGGTTGAGAAGGACAAGCTAGGTGGTACTTGCCTTAACCGAGGCTGTATTCCCACCAAGGCGCTTGCCAGAAGCGTGGAGGTGCTCCTTGAAGCAAGAAAGGCAAGCGATTTCGGTATAGAGGTTAACAGCGTCAGGATAGATTTTCCCAAGATTATGGCTCACAAAAGCAAAGTCGTCAGCCAGTTAGTGTCAGGTGTTGAACAGTTAATGAAAGGAAACAAGATACGTGTTCATAGGGGTACTGGTCGCATTCTGTCTCCACACCTGGTTAAGGTGAATGACGAAGAGATAGCAACCAGGAAGCTTATTATCGCCACTGGCTCTGATTCGACCCCACTCCCTATCCCTGGTAGAGACTTGCCTGGGGTGCTGAGCACTGATGAGATCCTTGAGCTAACAGAACTCCCGGAGAGCCTTGTGGTCATCGGGGGTAGTTACGTGGGTGTTGAGTTCGCCAGCATCTTTAATGGGTTGGGGACAAAGGTAACCATTGTCAAGAGACGTCCTCTCCGACTAGAGCCTATTGACGAAGAGATTGGTCGACGTTTCGCCCAGACCTTACCGAGGCAAGGTATTGAAGTCAAAATTGGAGCTGCGGTTAAGGCTATCAAGAGGAAGGGAGCGGTTCTCAGGGTGGTTTGGGATACCCCAGAGGGCGAGCAGGGGGTTGATGGGCAGATGGTTCTTATGGCTACCGGGCGTGCGCCTTACACCAGGGATCTGAACTTATCAGAGCTCGATATACAGATGGACCGGGGAGCTATCAAGGTGAATGAATACCTTGAGACAAATATCAAAGATGTCTATGCCATCGGGGATGTTCTGGGCAAGAACATGCTGGCTCATGTTGCCTTTTATGAAGGAAAGGTAGCCGTTGAGAATGCCCTTGGGCATCCCCGCCGGGCAGATTATCACGCTGTCCCTAACTGTATCTTTGCCCAACCCGAGATAGCCGGTGTTGGCATTACCGAGAAGGAAGCCAACGATGGTGGGATTGCTTGCAAAGTGAGCAAATTTCCCTTCGGAGCCTCTGCTCGTGCTGCCGCCTTGGGCGAGACAACTGGCATGGTCAAGATGATTTGTCGTGCTGACGATGGCACAGTCCTAGGAATGCACATCATGGGCCCCCATGCCAGCGACCTTATAGCTGAGGGCGTGCTTGCCACACGACTGGGAGTAACGGCTGAGGACATTGTCTACACCATCCATGCGCACCCTACTCTAGCTGAGGCAGTACGCGAAACAGCAATGGGTCAGCTCGACGGTGCCATCCACTTCCTGAGGGTTTAGAGCTGCACTAATGAGTATTTCTACGTTCAAGAAGGCCTGTATTGCCCCTTACTTGGGGATAGTGCCATATGAGATTGCCCTAAAGCTACAACAAGAATTAATGCAGGCAAGAGCTGCGGGCAAAATTGGCGACGTATTACTACTCCTACAGCACCCATCGGTTTTCACCATAGGGCGATTTAGGGGGGGAGAGGACATAATCGTTCCTCCGGAGACACTAGCTCGAGAGGAAATAGGCGTTTTTCATACCAATCGAGGAGGAGGTATTACCTATCATGGTCCAGGACAGCTTGTAGGCTATCCCATCCTTAACCTTAAAGAAAACGGCCTTGATGTGCGTGAATATATCTGGAAATTAGAAGAGGCTATCATCAAGTTATTGCTAGCTCTGGGTATCCAGGGTCACCGGCTGGCAGGGTACCACGGCGTCTGGGCAAGTGAAAAAAAGGTTTGCTCCATAGGTATACACGTCAGCCACTACATTACTACACACGGGTTTGCTCTCAACGTAACTAACTACCTGCGGTATTTTAAATATGTGAGACCTTGCGGCTTGCCAGGCGAAGTAATGACCTCAATTTCAGAGTTGTTGGGGCATTGGGTAGGGATGAAAACCATCATAGAGAAATTACTTCCTTCCTTCTCGGAGACATTTTGCTCAAGCTGTGAGCAGGAGAGTGGTAAATGGCTGGCTACACTAGACGCCCAGAGTGGCTGAAGTTGAGCACTCTTGACCCGACAATACTGAACAAAATGACAAGGCTCACCCGTGACTTGAAGCTGCACACCGTTTGTGAAAGTGCTCGTTGTCCCAACCGGACAATATGCTTTGCCGAAAGTACAGCCACATTCATGATACTAGGTAATATTTGTACTCGCAATTGCACCTTCTGTGCGGTGAAGTGTGGCAAGCCCCAAGCTCCCGACCCACAAGAACCGGACCATATTGTGCAGGCAGTCGATAGACTGGGTCTGCAGTATGTAGTTATTACGTCTGTAACCAGAGATGACCTTCCCGATGGTGGTTCTTCTCAGTTCGTCCAAACCATCAGAGCGATCCATAAGTATGATCCAAATATTGCAGTCGAAGTCCTTATCCCTGACTTTGAAGGATCAGCCTCTGCCTTGCAAACGGTAGTAGATGCCTCCCCTGCTGTTCTTAACCACAACATAGAGACAGTGCCCCGGCTTTACTCCGAGGTTCGTCCACAAGCCAGATATCGGCGGTCACTCCACCTCTTAAAACAAGCTAAACTGCTCGACAACAGTCTCTTGACCAAATCCGGGTTCATGTTGGGGTTAGGTGAATCGTGGGAGGAGGTCATTGAAGTAATGGCTGATCTTAGGCAGACTGGCTGCGACCTTCTAACCATAGGTCAGTATTTGCAGCCTTCGCTAGAGCACCACAAGTTGGTCCGGTACATTCGCCCTGAAGAGTTTGAAGAATATCAAATTGTGGGAAAGAAATTGGGGTTTGTCTCTGTTATGTCTGGTCCGCTAGTACGTAGCTCCTTTAATGCTGCCGAGATGTATGTTTCGGCAACCCGGAAATCGAAGCAGAAGCCCAGCTCATCTGCAGGAAATGAGAGCTACAGGAAAGGCAAGCAAATCTGTGAGGGGTGATGTCGCACACTACGGGATAGAAGATGCCGAAATAGGAAATGCGAAAAGTGGGGGAAAGAGGTTCGGCGGGCTCTATCAGAGGAAACTGAGGTACCAGGGGTTCTATCCTTTCTTCCTAGCTGGTTTAAATATTCTATCTCCCGCTCCCGTATGATTGGCGCCAGCTCTAATCGGGCAAGTGGCATCTTGGCCTTATGATTGTACATTCTACTCCACCGTTGAATAGTTGCCTGTTTTATTAATACCACACATAGACCACCGCAGGGCATTTTTGTTGGAGCGTTAAGCTTGTTGGCTAGTCACCTTTGGAAAGAACTTCCTTCGCCTTGCTCCTGAACACCTTTCTTGTCAAAAGAACCCTTCGCTGGCATTTGAGGCCGATGTCGGCGCCCACGCTCACCGCTTCCCATTCGTGGATGCCGAAAGGTCGTGCTTCATAGGAAGCAGAGGCAACTACGCCGCGGCTCTCAGGGTCTCCGCCGACGATTATCGGCTTTCCCTTTAGCTTCGGGTTAAGCACCTGCTCCACAGAAATGAAGAAGACATCCAAATCAATGTGGAAAATACACCGAGCCATAAGACAACATATAAACTAGCACATAGAATAGACAAAACCAACTTTTCATCGTAATGTGCAACCCAGCCACCTCCCATCTCCATTCCTTTATTTTCCCTGCTTGAAGTTATGTTGCTTTTCCAGACAAAGCAGCATGGAGGATACACTTACTGAGCTAGCCCATTAGATTGTATAATGCTGTATAATATATTGCATGATACTACATAAAAAAGGAGCCCGACAGGCTTGAGATTTGAAAGCAGCACCGACATTAATGCCCCTGTCGAGAAAGTCTGGGCGCTGATAGACAAGCTTGAAGAATGGCCCCAATGGATGCCGTCCATCAAGAAGATTGAGAGGCTCTCTAAGGAGCCTTTGACAGTAGGATCACAGCTTTCTGTCACAGCTAAGGTAAGCAGGCTTACGGTTAAATTATTGATGACGATTACCGACTTTGTCCCAGAGCGGACTGTGGTTCTGGGGGGGAAAGCCTTAGGCACTAAGTTAACGCGCTTCTACACCCTGGAACCTGTAAATGGCAAGACGAAGGTTACCATTGGCGGCGACGTTTCAGGGGCTCTAGCTTGGCTGGCGTGCCGGGGTGGTAAAGCGGTCTCAGCCGAGATTGCCCAGGCAGTAAAAAGGAAGGTCGAGGGGTTAGAGTAAATAATGTAGTTGCCCAATTTATTGGGGTCGTCTCTCTGTCATTGCGAGGAGCGAAGCGACAAAGCAATCTCGATAGTGAGGCAACGAGATTGCCGCGCCCCGACAAGTCAGGGCTCGCAATGACAAAAAGCGAAGAGCCTGGTGAATCACGCAACTACGAAAGCCTGCCTTGCATGGTCTAGCTTCGGACTACTATGCGAAGAAAAATGGAAAATCCCCTTGGTTCAATACCGTTGAATTGCGTTGATAAATGCCTACTAGCTCTTGATGACATAAATGAGCCCATGCTTATTCACGTGCTTCTAAGCCTTGAAGGGGAAATAACGCATCTTAGTTTAGAGCAAGCGATTTTCTCGGCGCAACAAGCTTATCCCGTAATGAGAACGATTCTGCGCAGCAGACATTCCAGACCTTTTCGCGAAATACAAGAGGACCTTGGAAAGGGAGTCCTGAGCATTGCAGACCAGGCGCAACTCCAGGATACGAACCATGCGAGCTATCTTTCCTCCTGGATGAACCAACCCCTCAATATTAAAAAGGAATTCCCGGTGAGAGTTCTTCTATTAAGGAAGAACGAGCGGGAATCCTCGCTGGTTTTCACTTTTCATCACTCGGTGACAGATGGACTCCGCGCTCTTCTTTTCGTAAGGAAGGTTATCGCGAGTTATAACAACGAGCTTTCTAAGGATTCCGAATCGGGTGAGGGTATCCGCATAAATCGTAAAGGAGACGAGTTGCTGGAATTTGCCCACAGCCAGAGGGTAAAAGTAGAACGTTATTATAGGAAAATGATTTCCAGTCTTTTCCATCGCTTTATTGTATCTGCCCTACCTCCACCAACAAGGGTTTTCCATGACAAGTCGGGACAGTCCAGGGAACTCCATTTTTGTTTTAAGATTATAAATCCCAGGGAATTCGGGCAAATTCAATCCAAAGCAAGGTCAGCCGGGGTTGAGCTAAACGATATTTTTCTGGCAGCTTGTTACCGAGTGGTGGAGAAGTGGAATAGCATGCATGGGAAGACCAGTAAAAAAATACGCGTAATGGCTCCAGTAAACATAAGCCCAAAGGGTTTTCGCTATGTTGTTTCCAATCAGGCATCCTGGTTTTCCTTACCCACCACTCCTGAAGATAGGGCTGATCCCGCAGAGCTACTGAAAAAGGTAAGAGCAAATACCATAGATGCGACTATGAATAGAATAGCTTTCTCCTTAGTTTATTTCTTCTACTTCTGCTCTCGCTTCCCTCTATTCGTTATCAGGGGGATGTGCCGGTTCTTGATGATTACCCGAACATATGTTGATACTATTCTCATTACTAACGTGGGCTTTATCTGGCCGAAACCAGGCTCTGAAGAACCGGCGGTGCGGAACATAGGTAACGCCAAAATACTCAATGTTACTGGCTCGGCACCAGTGGTAACTCCGATGGGACTGAGCATCGCCGCAGGTATCTACAATAAGAATCTAAATTTCTCTCTCACTTATAGGCCTGCCCTGTTCTCCGAAGAGAAAGCTAAAATGTTCCTGGACTTATATGTTGAAGAGATTAAACAGTATCAAGGTGTGCAGAGTGTATGACAGTATCGCTGGTAAAATTTGACGGCTCCCTGGATTCGCTTCGTAAGGCTATCGAACTGTGTCATGGATTCCAGAAACTCGGTAGGAATGACAGAGTCCTAATAAAACCCAATAATTGTTTCCGACATAAAATAATGCCTCCCTATGGAATGGTGACTACCTCGAAGATCATAGGCGGAGTCGTGCAATTATTGCTCGAACATGGCTGCAAAGATATTTCTATAGGAGAAGGCGCCATCATTGGTATATTCGATGAACTTGAGCCATATACGAAACGGGGTTTTAAGGGCACGGGCATTGAAAAGGTGGCAGAAAAATACGGAATTAAGCTGATTGATTTCAACCAAGGTGATTTCCATGAGCTAGATTTAGGAAGGGTAAAGGTCAAGGTCTCGAGAGCAGCCTTAGACACAGACTTTCTCATAAATGTCCCGGTGCTCAAGACTCATTTTCAAACAAAGGTCTCTCTGGGTTTCAAGAATCTGAAGGGCTGTCTCAGCAAAGATTCAAGAAAACTGTTTCATATTAGTAAGCGACTGGACACCCTAATTTGCCTTTTGAACGAAGCTATTAAGAGCGACCTGGTCATAATTGATGGCATATATATGCTGGAAAAGGGACCGGAAACTCTTGCAGGTGTAGCCCACCGCAAGGATTTGATTATAGCCAGTCCAGATATATTCGAGTGCGATGTTGTCGGGGCAACAATCCTGGGAATTGATCCTGCACAAGTTGACTATCTGAGAGAATTTGCCCAGAGACATGGTCGCTCTTTTGATATCAGCGCGATTCAAATTAAAGGAGACGATATAGAATCTCTAAAGGAGCAACTTGAGTGGCGATTTGAACCAGACAAAGAATTACTGACCCCGGCGAAAATAACAGGACTTTCCGCTCCCTATCCGGGGCAAACTCTTTGTTCCGCTTGCGGTGCCACGCTTGCCCTGGCACTATCAATATTCGGCAAAGATAACCCTGGAATGGATTTTGGCGGTGCAGCGTTATATTACGGACTGGGACTGAAGCCGGAAAGAGATACTCAAAAGGTCTTCCTTTACGGCGACTGTGCCATCAGAAGCAATAAGGGTTTACAGAATGTTATTAAAATAGAGGGATGTCCGCCTACATTAACTAAAACTCTCCTTGCCTTGATGAAAGCTCTTCTTAATAAACCCAGGATGTTCAGGATGCTGCTTCTACGAGCTATAAAGTTAATTGGAATAAGGCTCGGGATCTACCAGGAAATTTTTCCCAGATGGGAGCGATACCGTTCAAAAGAATTTGATAAAACCCACTTTTGAAAACCTAAGCCATATTGTCTGGAAACTCGTCCAGAACCACCCATTCGATTTGGTTATCGTCCTTGAGGACGGAAATAATGTGGTTCTTGTACCTTAATTGCTCCACCAGAAAAAATTGCCCCTTATAGTCCAAACTAATATGATTCTCGTCGGGGACTGAGATTATCCGACAGGTCTTTAACCCGCTTATGCCAATTCCGATAACCTTCAGAGCGGCTTCTTTCGCTGTCCAATAACGAAAAAGGATATCCCAAGACTTTTCCTTCAGCTCCCATTCCTCGTCACTTGCCACATAAGCAAAGAGTGATTCGGCCCGGGGCTTTATTTCTTCAATATCGATACCGATTTTATCTTTGCTAACCACTGCTGCCACGTACTTAGATTTATGGGAAAGAGCCCAATAATTGCCAGCAACGGGGCACGGGGCACCCTTTTCGTCCTTGAGCAGTTCTCCGAGCCTTACTCCACTTTTTTCGGCACTCAGTCTCAGTGCCTGCCGGGCAATTCGGCTTAGATAAGCAACTTTTTCTTTCCCTGATGGTTTATGTCCAACTTCGGTAACTGGCATGACTACAGGAAATAAGGTCATTGGCTTACTGAAACCTTGTTGCCTTCTTGATAATATCTTTATCAAAGTAGTTGACCGACATTCCGCAATCTATAACGATACCCTGGGCATTAATGCCACCAGACCGCTCGCTCAAGAGAAACGCTACAGTATTGGCTACTTCCTTGGTGGTCAGAGCTTTTTTGCGCAAGGTTAATTGTTCTGCGAATAGATAATAATCCAAATATCCTGGTATTCCTGCGGATGCCGAGGTTTTTAACAGTCCGGCGTTCACGGAATTAAAGCGGATTTGGGAAAAAGAACTGAAGGATTTAGCTAAGAAGCACAGGGTTGAGTCTAGGGCAGCTTTTACCGGGGCCATAAAACCATAAGGTTCGGCTGCCATTTTGGTGGTTGAGATGGATATGGTGACTACAGATGCTTTCACATCCAATAGGTTCTTAAACGCATTAGCAATGGCGATTAAGGAATAACAGGAGATATCAATTGATTGCAGGAAGTCTTTCTTTTTTGTTTCGTGAAATGGCTTGAGTCCCT
>JGI24025J20009_10002527_pt1 | contig 13077 bp, 8 predicted proteins | sample Cruoilmetagenom3_FD_20009 | JGI IMG/M metagenome (IMG submission 20009)
CTGCTAACCATGCCCGCGGTAAGCGCAGGCTGCGTCCATGTCACCCAGACGCTGATGGAGTTTCAGAAGGAAGATGCCATGTTCACAGTAGATTACGATATCGAGCTCCTCGCAAAGATCTATATCATAGCTTTCGGCAGCGCAAAGATAGTGCCCGAGATCGAGGCACAGTTCGCATCATTCGATGAGGATGATGTTACGATAGAGAGACTGGATTATGAACAGGCGGTCGTGGTTGTAAAGAATGTTTCACACTACGATAATGAATATTATTTCCATAACCCACACGATTTTGGGATAACCGTAGAAAAACTGGTTGTGGATCCGCCTGATGGATCCCCGAGAGTATACTGGAATACCAATACAACTCCAAGTCTATTCTACAAGGATGATTCGGGACTAAACAATACTTTGCCAGCCAATAATTCTCTTCTTGCTGACTTTAGCGAGTTTACCAGATAATTCTTCGGCATCAGCCGCAGCCAGATCCGATTGCGTCTTTATGCCGGCAGATTGCAGTTGCTTTGCGATCGCATCCCCGATACCTGCGACATCGGTCAAGCCCCCTTTCTTCCGATTCCCTGCCGCTGCCTTTTTACTTTTACTTTTAGCACCGGTTTTCCTGCTCGTTTTGCCGCCTTTACCTTTGCCCTTGGAATTCTCTTTATTCTTCTGTAACTCGATGAAACTACAGTACGGGCATCCGATCTCCCACGGGCGGGCTCCCTCCCGCTCGATGCGGACGTGGTGCAAGCCCTTATGCATCTCGCAGGTCGTCTCGGTTATGACCAGTTCCCCGTACCGCGGCGGCGGGAGCGGCAGCGTGAACTTGCAACTCTCATCCGAATTCGTGCACTTGATGAACCTGCCGCCGCTTCTCGACATCTTGGCGACGAGATCGGATCCGCATTCGGGGCAGGGACCGACCACCGGATCGTTTCCGGCTTTTTCGGCTTCTTCCCACTTTAGCTGGTTGCAATACGGGCATCCCACATCGATCGGTCGTTTTCCAGCTCTTGCGATCATCAGGAGGTGCAGATTATGCTTCTCGCAGACCTTGTCAGTGACGATCACCATCCCGTACTTCGAGGACGGGATCGAGAGCGCGAACTTGCAGTCGGGATAGCCGGTGCATCCGATGAACATGCCGAACCGTGACGGGCGCACCACCATATCAGCGCCGCACTCAGGGCAGGGGCCGACCACGGTGTCGGTGTAGAGCCCGTCGCGCAAGCCCTCGGCGATCTTCTCCTTGTTCGTCACCAGATCGTCAAAAATGGAATCGAGCATCTCTTTAGACTCTGTTATCACCGCGTCTTCTGTTATCTTCCCGTCTGCGATGTTAGACATGTCTCCTTCGAGTTTACTCGTCATATCAGGGACGACAACCATCTTTGCATACTTCTCAAGCGTGTCAACCACCGAATAGGCAGTCTTCGTCGGCTGGATCGGAGTTCCGTGAACGTACGCCCTATCGTACAACTTCTGGATGATCTCGTGCCGGGTCGATTTCGTTCCGAGCCCCAGATCCTCCATCACTTTGATAAGCCTTGCCTGACCGTATCTTCCAGGCGGTTTCGTCGTCTTGCTCTCGGTCTCGAACTTCTCGATGCCGAGCACCTGCCCTACTTTCAGATCAGGCAGTATCCGGTCCTCTGATTCGTGATACGGGTAGTAGTATCTCCATCCGGGTTCAACGAGGACTGCGCCGTTTGCGACAAAATCCTCTCCTTTTATATCGATGATGACCCGAAGCGTCTTCCAGAGAGTTGCATCTGCGAATGTAGCAAAGAATCTGCGGACAACGAGTTCGTAAACCTTCCACTCATCGTCCTTCAGCTGTTTTCTGCTTGCAAGCGATGCAGGATGTATCGGAGGGTGGTCTGTGCTCTCTTTCTTTCCGGCAGTCGGCTTGAGTGGTTTCTTAAGCAATTTCGATGCGTACTCTCCGAATTCGCTTTTAAGAAACATCGATACAAGAGCTTTCAGGTCAAGACTCTCCGGATAAACGGTGTTGTCTGTCCGGGGGTATGATATGAATCCGTTTGTGTACAGGTTCTCTGCGATCCGCATCGCATTCGCGGGACTGAGTCCGATTCTGCTCGCGGCTCTTATGAATTCGGTGGTGTTAAACGGCGTCGGCGGCTTTTCTGTCCGTTTCCCCTTCTTCACATCGGAAACCGTACATTCTTTCGCATCTTTGACCCTTGAAAGTACCTGATCAAACTCCTCCTTCTCCCAGAAGCGATCCTTCCTGTGCTTCGACGTAAAGCCCTCCTTGTGGACTGCGTAGAGTTCCCAGTACGGTTCCGGGACGAACGCTTCCCGCTCCTTCTCCCGATCCACGATCAGTGCAAGGGTCGGGGATTGAACCCTTCCTACGGACAGGAATCGCTTTCCGAGCCGCTTTGAGGTGACAGAGAGGTATCTTGTCAGTGCGGCACCCCAGACCAGATCGATGATCTGGCGCGACTCCCCTGCCGCTGCGAGGTTGAAATCGATCTCTGTGAGATTCTTAAATGTATTCTTGATCTCAACGGGCGTGATCGCGCTGTATCTTGCCCTGTCTGCTTTGATCTTTGGATGTACCCCCTTTACTATGTTTAGAGCCTCCACACCGATCAATTCCCCTTCCCGATCGTAATCGGTCGCTATCGTTACAGTATCTGCTTTTTTTCCGAGCGTCTTGAGTGCGGACACGATCTTGGCATTTCTCCTGTCAGGGACTGTTACAATCTCTGCATGGACGAGATCGCGTGCATCGGTCTTCTGCCAGCTATTGTATTCCTCTGGAAAATCGACGCCGACCACATGCCCGCTCAGTCCGATCACCACTTCGTCCCCTGACCCGTACGTGTTCACCCCGTTCACCCGGACCATCTTTGAGGCACTGCCGAAGAGGATACCTGCAATTCTCTTTGCAGTATTGTGTTTCTCTGTGATGATCAGGTGCATAATGCCATGTTACTGATGCGTGATATTTATATGTTACGCGGCGGATGGGCTGCCAACCCGGACGAATCGTAATCCCTTGATCCGCAAAATTCTCCACTATCAGCCACGCACAAGCACATTCCTGATCACATCTTCGGAGTCAGGGAAGTAGATGCCCCCGATCCCCTCTGCTTCCGCATGGAAGTCAAGCCCGCGGATCACAACGACCGGCGTGCCGTCAGACCCCTCGCCAAAGAGCAGGTTTGCTGCGGCAGCGATCTCGTCCACGACCGCCTCGTTTGCCACTTCGAGGACGTTACCAAAGAGATCGCACGATCCGCGCCAGTCCCTGGTCGGTGTGATCCCTGAGATGCCGATTGCAACCCCGATCTGCCCGTCACGGAACGCACGTCCGTTGGTGTCTGTGATGATCACGCTGACGATCTTATTTGTCATCGAGAATATATCTTTCCTGATATTTTTTGCACTCCGGTCAGAATCCTCTGGCAGCAGTATGATCCGGCCGGAATCGATATTCGATCCATCGATGCCGGCATTCACACAGATGTTACCGTTTCGGGTCTTCACAAGGAGGAACGGCGACTCCAGAAGGATCTCCTCGCTCTCATCGAGAACCGCCTGAACGAATCTGGAATCGCTCTCGTTTTGCTCTGCGATTGCGATAGCACGGTTGGACGGCGCGATAGCCGCAAGTCCGGTGACCCTGCCCTCTGCCTTTGCAACGACTGTGGACGCGATGACTACGATGTCGCGGTCGCAGAGGCGGGTTTTCTTGCAAATGAGCTCTGCAAGGTCATCCCCCGCCTCGACAAGCGGGATATCAGGAACAGTGAATGCGTTGAAATGCATGATTATACAACTTGGATATACAGATGAACGGTGTTACTTCTTAAGACCCCCGCGACCCGTGGGAACACCCGTGAGCGTGAAGATGCGGCGCAGAAGCGGTTAACGAAAAGAGGGCACTGTCGACTTTCCCAGTGAAACCACTATATCCTTAAGTTTTACCGCAGAGTGCGCAGAGCCACGCAGAGGGTTGAAAACGGTCTTAAAACTCTGCCCCCTCTGCGTTCGGCCTTCGGCGCTGCTTCGCAGACCGCGGTGATAAAACACTTGGGTTTTTAGACAGTGTCCGAAAATAGATCACCCCACATCCACGCTGACGATGTACTCGACGATCACCAGTTTTTTGAATGGTATATCCACGCTCCATCCAGTTGTTGGATCAAACATTATATTGAATTCGTCACTGATGAACCGCTCCCACGCATCAGAGTATACACTATCGACCTTGAGGCGCAGTTTCCCGTTCTGATAGACCGCTGGCGTATTGAAGACGCTCTCATTAAACCGGGGATTGCTGATCGTGACCTGCGCAATCCCGCCTCCGCGAGATGAGAACGAGTCATTGATCTTGACCAGTGAGAACAGTATATCTCCCTGATCTGTGGAATTGAACATTCGCGGCTTAGAGCGCATGATCGAGCCGGACTGATACTTCACGACCACTGCGCCGTTTTCACATGCCACAGACCCGACCCTGCTGTTAAATTCGATATTACCCATCACAATTGTATGATTGTCCACTGTTCCGCTATGGATGATCTCGATTGTCAGGTTGCACGCATCAGGATCGGACCGGAGCGAGCCACCTTCAGCGGTGCCAAGTTTCGTTGTCCTGACAGGTGCCTGATCAAGAGCGACTTTGAATAGGTCGGTCTGGAGGATCAGGAACCCCTGTTCAATGCTCTGGAATTGGGTCGCGTCCTTCGATGACTGTAGTAACGGGAAACCGACCGCATATATCGTCCCGATCGCAAGCATAACGATTCCAAATATGATTACGTATCCGATTACCTCAGAAACTGCTCTGTTCGATTCAATCGTCAGCCCAACCGAACGAAACGGACGTCTAAGATGCCGGACGTTTTTCGATTCTTTTTTGGAAGAATTTCTCTTCATGTCGCCTCCTGTTAATCTGTACTGATGAACCACAATCTGTGCGTTCCACTGGCGCTGTGCGTCTCCCCGTCGATCGGTATGGATGCGCCGATGCCGTTTAGAGTGTATGATATGTTGACGCTCAGGTCATCCGCACTGATAATCACGCTCTGGTCGGTGGTGTTATTGGTGGACATCCTGACCGTGTATGCGTGTCCGCCGATGGTCTGCGGCATCTCAAGCGTTGTGCTCATCGTACCGTGCTCAGGCACGATCAGGTAGAACATGATCAGCTTGTTACTGATGTCGTTTCCGACATCGTTGAACTGCTGGGTTGCAGCCACATCGAGCGGAGCCGCGGTGAGCATCGCGCCCGCGGTCATCATCACGACTGCGAAGAAGAGGATCGCTATGCCTGAAATTATGACATATTCGAGCGGGTACGAGACTGCACGGCAATCCTTCAGGTTCACAGATACTGCCGGATTCATGTGTCTGGATTTTAACGCAAGCGTCGACGGCAGAGCCGTTACCGCAGGGTACGCGGAATACGAAGTATCGCCGAAGGCAGCACGCAGAGACATCACGAAACCCAGGGACTTACGCAGTCCCGGAACTCCGCACTTTCTGCACTCTTCGCGGTGGCGAATCATTGTATTTTCAGATCCTATCGTGTTCATGTAACCCCCTAAGTCGTCGTGGATGTGCTATTCAGGTGCTCTGTGTACTCGGTGACACCATCATCGAATGCAAGAGCAGCCGTCACGGTGGTGGTGTTTAAGTACTCGATCTTGGAGTAGTTCGTCGTCGTGTTCACGGATACGGTCACCAGCTGCCCGTGATAGCGGTACAACTGGGAAAGAAGATTCCCGAAGTTCACCATCGTATCATTGATCACATCGGTCTCATTCTTCTGGATGGCAGCGGTATTCATCTCCCTGTAGGTCTCATCGTAGAGTTCGCGGAGTTCGTATATCGGAAAATCGATCTCAGCCTGTGATGACTGGAGCCCTGCCATGAAGGACAGGTTCAGGAGCACGATCAGTACTGCAAGGGATATGCTTATCGCAAATCCTGCAAGAATGATCCACTGCCCGTCCTCATTCCGTATCATTTATACCACAGCTCCAGTCTTACTTCGACGATGTTCCAGAGATCGATGATCGGTGCTGGCGCCATACTTGCGTCCGGTATCCGTGTCTCAGCATAATTCCGTGCCTCTGTCGAGTTTGGAATATCGGTGTACTGGATCGTGACCAGTCTCGTTGCCGTCACCGAATTGTACGGGGGTACGCCATTTGTTATGATCCGCTTCTGCACGACCTGCGTCTCGTTTCCGCGGATGTAGTAGTATACGCGCAGACGCGAGAGTCTAATTCTGCCCTCGGTATCAGAGTGCACAGTAAATGTGATGTTATAGTTTCCGTCTGATGCATTATTTGAGGATATGTACGCAGTTAAGAGTTCTGAGAAATCGCAAGTCGTCTGGGTGCCGCGATACTCTGTGGCATACAGACGGATCATCCATGTGTAATCAAGACTCTCCATGGTCCCATTATCACAGTACCAGTCGTTCACGCCATTGGTGCTATTTGCATAGCCATATTTGTTATCGATGCCAGAACCGTTGATGCGGAGTTCGTTTATGCCGCGGTCCCATGCGCCGGGAGGCAGGGTGATGTTGTACCACACAAAACTGCTGTTTGGTGGTATGAACACGGATCTGATCCACTTGTCCTTGACATAGATGTTGATGCTGCCATTATTCCCTTTCGTGTAGATGGATAGGTAGGATTTTCCTTCAACTGTCGTGTCTATGTCAAACTCTTTGTATATAGCGTCCATGCCACTATCCCCAAGCGCGATGCTGCCGATCATTGCATCGTTGTGGTTAACCTCCTCGATGTTGTAGTTCCATACCGTGCTGTTGTGGATGACGATGTAGGGTCTGGTCGGGTAATTCAGAACATAACCATAGTAGTAAAGCGTATTGCCCTCGCCCCAGATAACGTGGATGTTCCCATCGGCGTCCACAGCTATGCATGGCTCATATCCGTTGCTACCAAGAAGCTGCGGTGAACTCCATGATCCGCCTGCATTGTTGGAGTAGTATATGTCGCCAGCGTTAGTCCACACGATATGTGAGGTGCCGCTATAATAGTCGTTATCAATTGAAGGATCCGATACGGACGTTCCAGTGTACACCGGATCTTTTTGGGACCAGAAACCGGCGGTGTTGTTTGAATAGTACAGCGTGCTGCCGTTCTCGACCCATGCGAGATACAAATAATCATTATAGTCGGATGACCTGGAGACCTGTGAGACATTGGTACTATCATCCACATGCACAGGCACACTCCAGTTGCCACCTGTCGTGTTCATGTAGTACACAGTCCTGTTTGCAAGGAAGACGAGATGTTTGGTATGGTTGGAGTCGATGTTAAGAAGCGGGCTTGTTGCATTGTTGGTGTTGTTCACCCGCGCGGCAGGAGACCATGTGCCTGCGGTGTTATTGGAATAATAGACAGAAGCGTTCTCGACCCAGACGATGTGCGGGACATTTACGGTATCGACAGCGATGCATGGTTGCGATGGTGGCGGATTGATGCTGTTGTTCACCACTTGCATGTCTTGTTTATCCACCCATATCCCGCCATTGGTTCTCGAGTAATAGACAGTATCTTTTTTTATGAATGCTGCATGAAGTTCATCGCTGCTGTCACCGGTCATGCTGAGATTATTGGTATCTTTGCCACCTTTGTTGATATCATCTTCACCCCATGCCCCACCTTCATTACTTATATACCACAGTTGGGGGTTGTTTTTGCTGTAGCTGATATGCACATTTCCTTCCGAGTCCACCACGATTGCGGCATCGGCATCCTTTGCAAAGTTCAGTGTCAGCTCCTCGATGCCGACCGACTCGTTCGGAAGTCCGGTCACATCCATGTTCGCCTTATACACGGCTGTTGTGTTTTCAGGAAGCACGATGTGAACCGTGAGATTTTCGTTCCCGGTAAAGTTCAGAGTCTTTTCGTAACTTCCATCCGAGAATGTGTACAGGTGCCCTTTCAGCAGCGTATCCAGAAACGCAAAGAGCACATTGTAATTGACAAAATCCGGAAGCAGCATATCGAGATACTCGTCAAGCGACGGGGCTGCCTTGACGTGAAGGTTTGTCGCATCGATTGCGCCGGATGAGTTTGAGTGGAGTGTGAATGGCACAGCCCATCCGGTCTCATTGGTTGATGGATCGACCCACTGCCAGTCCGCATGTTCGCTCACATTGGTGGCGCCACTGAGCGGATGACTCGCAGTCCATCTGTTGATCGCATCGGCAAAATCGGAGGTTCTCTCGGTCGTCTTGAATGGCTGGGTGATCGGGAGGATGACGCGGATCATTTTAGCTCCGCTGGCACCCCCGATCTTCAGAGTCTCAGAAGTGGGAGTGACGTTGATCGTGATCGTGTTATTTCCGATTCTCCACTCGGTGATATCCCCGGGTAGCGTGATGTTGTGCCACATCCCTGTACCATTTGTGTCGATGGCAGGGCTGCTCGCATTGACCTCGACCCCGTTTACCGATATTCTGGCGTCCGCGCTCTTGTTTGAAGCGGTGCGGACATACATCGAAAGAATGGCATCGGTCGTAATCTCCCGGTAGATCCGGAGCGTCTTGTCAGTGGAGTTGCCAGCAGAAACCGGCATATAGCCGGTCCAGTTGCCGTCATCAGTCTTTATCACGGTCGTGTACTCCCAGACCTTTGTCATGTTGTTCGGATCGGTCACATCTCCGATAGCAAGCCACGGCTCTTCAGGGAATTTCGGTGTGTAGGCATACACCTTCCCTGCACCGGGCGCGCCGACCGCGACATCAGGGACACCGTCATCGTTCACATCGCCGATGTATGAGACGACGCTGCCGAAATTCGAGTCGCCTGATATCCCGATCGGATCGACGCCGAGATCAACATCATAGAAGACCTCTGCCGTACTATCAGATCTTCCAACGATCACGCCTGCATATCCGTCGGAATCTACATCGCCGGCAGCAGATACCGAGATACCGAAGTCAGAGTCGGATTCTCCGGTCAGGTTGATGTCGGACGTGTTGTCCGGATGAGCGCCACCGTAGAATATGTGCGCGCTACTATTTTCTGACGCGCCGACGATGAGATCGCATACGCCGTCCTTGTTCACATCGCCGGCAGCAGATACCGAGATCCCGAAGTCGGAGCCGGATTCTCCATAAAGCGTGAGATTCATCCCGTCAGTTGTACGGATCGGCGAGGGGAGCGATGTGCTCCCATATCTGATATAAGTCCGGTTGGTCTCGTTTGCGCCTATTACGATGTCTGATACATCATCTCCGTTGATATCAACCGATGCGACAGAGATGCCGAAGAATTCATTGCCGTCGTTGGCGTACAGTCTGACATTCCAGCTGGAATCAGAATAAACTCCTGATATAGCCCCATAATATATGAATGCGCCTCCACCACTGTTGGGCATAGTCGGCGCACCTACGAGAAGGTCTGTTTCGCCGTCATCATTCAGGTCCCCACATGCAAGTGAGTGCCCAAACCGTCCACCAGGTTGTCCAGTAACCATTGGCTTAAACATGGTGGCGTCTGGAGCGTCTGCCAGTATCGGTCCGTTATACACGTACACTGCCCCGGTATCGGTTGTGCCGTTCTCTGGCGCGCCGACAATAACGTCATCCACGCCGTCGCCATTCACATCCCCGCACGCCACAGCCCAGCCGAAATGGTCGCCGGGTGCGCCCGGATTTGCGATCGTGATGTTTGGTCCGTCGTCTTCCCATGTCCCGATGCTTCTGTTGTTACCGTAATATACGTACACCGCGCCGGAACTGGAATTATAAGCGCCAACGATCATGTCGGATATTCCGTCATCATTCACGTCGCCGTGTGCGATTGCGCATCCGAAATGATCAGGGAACGATATGTTTGCCAGTGGCGTATCTGACAGTTCCAGTGGCATATCACTGCACGAATCATTCAATCTCGGCATCCCGGTAAGCGTGAGGTATGCATAGCTGATGCTTGTGTTGCTCGGGATGAGAACATCGAAAGTGTCGTAGTCGTTGCAGCCAGAAGATTCTCTAAATTTAAATTTATATGATGTATACAGCATATATGTTCCCGGAAAAATCCCTCTACACAACGTATCAGTCTCAAAGCTTGTCGCGCCCTCCACCCCGTTCATCCAGCCGACCACCGAGTTCTTGAGTACGCTGCTGTAATAACTCCTGTTGTTCTCTGGCGGGAGCGACGTGTCCAGTACATTAAGCGCGTCCTGCCCGTACGCCTTTAATTGTGCATCCACATGCAGTTCGGTCTGGGGCACCGAAAGCGTCACCGCACTGACCACGAGATAGACCGTGCCGACCATCAGCATGGCTGCCGCAAACCCTTCGAGTGTATGGAGCTGGGCGCTGTTATCTGATGCTACCGATATCACCATATATACACCACCAGTTTTGCAGTCGGCATCGACATATCCCCGACACAGTCACCCCAGTCAGACCGGTTGACCCACATATATGATACATTGCACCATGAGGTGTCAATCCTGACCTCATTGGACTCGCAGAGATCCTCGATCACGGTCTTGTTGAATGAATGCCAGCCACCGATCAGGAGACCTGATTCGTTGATGACCGGAGCACAACTATAATTCGCATTCGTGTTGTTCAGACGCACCTCCAACCGGGCATCTGCTGTCCGGTTTTTCTCGGCAAAGCCCTCAAGCTTGACAGTGAACGAATCCAGTTTCGGAAGGCGCATGGTGACGTTTGATGTGTTGGTAGCATCGATGTTTAAATATCCGACTTCGGAGTCGCCTTCGATCGTCACCAGGCGTTCCATCTTCTCAACTTCCGCCGTTTCAGGAATCTGGTTTCCGATACAGAGCGCTGGATGTGGGTTGTTCGGGATGTATTCCGGATCTGCGGTCGTGCTGTTCAGATACTGAAGCGAGACATTGTACCTGTACGTTCTGATGATGTCCAGCCCGAGCAGGTATCTGACCCGTGTTGCATTGTCGTGGTATGTCGAGTTTAATTTCTTTATCTTATTTTCGTTCAAAATGCCGGCTCTGCCGCGATTTAACAGTTCTGAAAAGTTGGTGGGGTTTCGTTTGTTTGTTGCAAGCCCGATCCGGCAGGCATCATCCGGCGCATCCTCCCAGTTGATACCGTCCTGACCGGGTGTGCCATTGCTCCACCATCCGGTATCCTCTGCAAGAATCATGCCTGTCCGGTACGCTACCGGCTGGAGATCGGTACTCTGGGTCTGGAACGGCGCGAATATCGAGGGGATCTGCATCATGAGGTATGCGAAGGTGAGTAGAAATATAGAAATAGCGGCAAGAAAATCAAGACTAACCTGTGCACGGTTATCTGATTGCATACCTTTAACTCCACCACGCCCCATCATCGTGAAATATAATATGGTCGGGAGATTATTAAAGGTTGCGCAGGAGATGGATTCAGGAATTAGCGCGTAGCGATGCTGAATCGGAACAAGGCGACCCAACCGGGGATCAAGCCATTGCGATGAAATCCTTTATTATTTTTTGTAGATGATTAACCACAGAGGATCACAGAGTTTTTTTTATCGATCATTACCCACAAATACCATCTTAAAACCTGTTACATCTCTCTGTGTCCCTCTGTGGTTTTATTTTTGAATATGCTCGCGTAACGTGTGGCAAACAGGTAACCCTCAATCTATGTAATCCGTGTTCATCTGTGGCTGATATAAATTTTAGCCACAGATGAACACGGATTCCACGGATTTTATCCACAAGTTACCCGAGCACATTCTTAGGGTTTGCCAGAAAATAACCCGTTGAAATTCGTGATAAAATCGGCAAATTTATAGTCCGCAGAAACAGAATGCCACCCATGCCAATAACAACCGGAGATGCGAATGGAAGCGTTGGCGTTCCTGAAACGATGATCGCGCATATGGGGGAGCTCGAAAAGGACCTGTTCCTGAAGCTCTTGAAGGTGACCGAGGCTGGAGCGGTCGCTGCCGCGCGATGGATCGGTCTTGGGGATCGACGTGCCGCGGACGATGCCGCGGTCGAGGCGATGCGCAGGGTGCTGGCACGGTTCGATATCGATGGTGAGATCGTCATCGGTGAGGGCGAGCGGGATGAGGCGCCGATGCTCTATATCGGCGAGAAGGTCGGAACCGGAAAGGGTCCCAAGGTCGATATCGCGGTCGATCCGCTCGAGGGCACGAATCTTGCAGCAGAGAACCAGTTCGGAGCGGTTGCGGTGATGGCGATGTCTGAAGCAGGCGGTCTCAGGTACGCGCCCGACATCTACCTGGATAAACTGATCGTCGGTCCTGAGGTGGTGCGGTACGAGAAGACGAGCGGGAAATGGCTTGATATCGATGCCCCTCCCGAATACAACCTCGGTATCGTTGCGGAGGCGCTGCACCGCAATGTCGAGGACCTGATCGTGGTGGTACTCGACAGGCCCAGGCACAAGGAACTGATAAAAGAACTGCGCGACGTCGGCGCGAAGGTGCGGCTTGTCACGGACGGCGATCTGATGCCAGGCGTAGCAGCAGGCATCCGCGGCACCAACGTCCATGTCGGCATGGGCATCGGGGCAGCACCAGAGGGCGTGCTGACCGCAGCCGCGCTCAGGACTACCGGCGGAAAGATCATCGGCAGATTCATCCTGCCGGCAAAGGCGAACCGGAAGAGCGAGGAAGAGATAAAGAAGGAATCCGATGAATTCGCGCCGAGATTGCTTGATATGGGTATCACCGATCTCGATAAGATTCTCTACACCGAAGACTTGGCTCCCGGGAAGGACATCATATTTTCGGCAACAGGCGTAACAGAGAGCGATCTCTTCCATGGTGTCAACTTCTTTGAGAACGATGGTGCAAGACTGCGGTCGGTCGTGATGGGCTCTGGCTCCGGGATTGTCCGCTTGATCGACAGCATCTATGTCATCGACAAGGAAGTAACACCGATCCGGCTGCGATGACGATTAGCAGGGCACTGTCGCTTTTCAAGTGGAATCGTCATGCCCTTGGATTTTACCGCAGAGCACGCGGAGGGTTGAAGTGGTCTCGAAACTCTGCGCCCTTTGCGCCCGGCCTTCGGCGCTGCTTCGCAGACCGCGGTGAT
>JGI24025J20009_10002530_pt1 | contig 13074 bp, 9 predicted proteins | sample Cruoilmetagenom3_FD_20009 | JGI IMG/M metagenome (IMG submission 20009)
ATCGAACAGAGATGAATCCTCTAAACTAATACTGCAATCTCGTCAGCCAACTCAAATGCCCGCAGTTTTGTGTGATCACGCATGATTTGTCCCTATTGGCCTTCTGTCTTCAGTCTATCCACCTGAATAGTTACGATATTTTTTTGTGTTTTAGAATAGTTTTATCTGTGACACTTACAGCAGGAAAGCCGGTATTTTCAGTATCGAAGGATCTGAAAAATCAAGGGTGTCGGATGTAACCATTATCGAAAATGGAGCTTCCCATTTTTCCGCTACGGTTCGGAGTAGCCGGGTGTCTTTGGATCTCAAACGCCCAGTTTTGCACTCCACCGGAAAAATAACATCCTGCACGTGAAACATGAAATCTATCTCCTGTCTTCCGACTCTCCAGAAAGAGAGGCTGGAATCCTTCTCCCACAGACGAAGATAGACATCATTTCCCACGATTCTTCCCAGGATTTCAGGAAAGTTAATCAGAGGTCCATATCGGTGTGCTGCAAGGGATGGAGTGCTCAGATACACTTTCTTCGCCGTCCTGCCTGCTTTTCGCCTGGATCGCGTGTGGTTAAAGCAGAATTGCACGAGATAGCCGGTTATCAATGCTTGGGATAACCTCTTTAATCGGCCTACGGAAACACCGATGTCCCTGGCTAAGGTGTCATACTCGATTATCTGTCCGTACTCACTGGCAAAGATTTCATAAAGCCTCTCCAGATCGAGGAGATTTTCACCCCTGAAACGGGCGGGAAGATCGTATCTCAGGATTTTTTTCACAACCACCTCTTTTATATATCGACGTCTCGATTCCGCTTCGTCGATATCCTTAAGCTGCGGGAAACCGCCCCATCTCAAGTAGTCAAGATATGCACNGGCAAGACGGGACCGGTTTTCCCCGAAATATAATAGTAAATCAGTGGGNATTTTTCGNAATGCAGGATCAATTTGAAATTCAGCAGGTCGTTCAAGCCCGTTGATCGTCAGATAGTCCCGAAAATCAGGTGGAGTCAGACGGATCATGTCAAGCCTACCGGCCAGACTTTCAGATGATTCTGATTCCAGTAACAGAGATGATGAACCTGAAACCACAAAAGTGATAGCCGGATCTCTGTCCAGATACCGTTTCACTATCTCAGACCAATGGGGGACAAGCTGAATTTCATCCAGGAGAATAAATGTCTCCTTCCCTATACGCCCGAGAGAATCGTCCAGAAAATCCATGAGATACGTATCCAGTACCCTTTGCAGTATCCTGTCATCCCGCACAACAAGATCTCTGTCGAACTGGAAGTAGCATATCCTTTTAGGAGACACCTCATTTACAGAGAGCCGCCCCACTAATTGCTTAAGAAGAGTCGTCTTTCCTATTCTTCTCAATCCTCCAATCCATAGTGACAGAGGACCATCTAATAACTTAGCCATATATTCAAATATGCGCCGCTTTGGCCATGCCCATTCTGGGAAGTCTTGCCCTTCCCAGTGAGGATTGAATGTATTGATCAGGTAAATCATGTGTATCGTTCCTTAAAAATGCATTTTAAAGCATAATTATTAGCATAAAATGCATTTTAAAGCAATGCATTTAAGATAAAATAAAAACCATCCGAACCTGTCTTATTGTTTTGATTCATCCGGTGCTTGCGTACTTTGTGTACTGATGAATCCCGGAGAGCATATTTTCAGGCACAGGCCGAATTCCGATCACGGGACTTTGACCTTGAACAGATAGGTTCAAAATACGTTCGCCTTTTACAAAGCATAGCAAAAACCAGGGCTTGATTATCGTCTTACCAGGATGTATTTTGAACAATAAACTTGATCAAAAATTTTCCCTTTTTTGGCTCTTTCTCAGAAAGGCCTTATAGCATTATGCAAAACACGCTATCAACCTACTTGTTTTGGGATATTGACCAAGACACCTTGGATTTACATAGACATAAACGATTTATTATTGAGAGAATGCTCCAATATGGAAGGCCGGAAGATATTCATTGGCTTCTAGATCATTATTCAAAAGATGAAATCGTTGATGTTATCAAAATGTCTAAAACAATAGATCGGAAAACAGCCTGTTACTGGTCCATCCATTATCATATCCCCGAAAAGGAAATATTGTGTTTGAACAGGCCGTTGATTCAAGACTGCTTTTATTAGCCGGAAAGCTTTTCTCCACAGCCGATATTGCGGAGAGGTTTTACCTGGCCGGCGGCACTGCTTTGGCACTGCATCTTGGCCACAGGAAGAGCGATGACCTGGATCTTTTCTCGGAGAAAGAATTCTCAATTGAAAAATTATGTAAAATAATTGAAAACCTAAACGGGCAAATACTAATTGCTGAACAGGAAACAATACACGCTAATGTCGAAGGCATGAAATTGTCATTGTTGTATTACCCATATAAGCTCATAAATCCATTACAGAAGCTTGGCGGCATAAGAATAGCCAGCATCGAAGACATTGCCTCTATGAAAGTTGTTGCCATTTCTCAGCGGGCCGACAAGAAAGACTTCTATGATTTATATGAAATCCTGAAGCATTTCCGGCCATTAGAGCTAAAAGGTATGTTTTTAAAAAAATACGGAAGGCAACGAATCAATTGCTATCATATACTCAAATCCTTTTTCTATTTTCAAGATGCGGAAGATTCTCCTGATCCTATATCTCTGGATGGAACAACCTGGGATGAAGTCAAGGCATTCTTTATTAATAATGAGAGGAAATTGACTAAAGGGCTGATGTAATTACAGGAGTGGCTCAAAATAATTCGACCTTGTATGCGGTTATACGTTAATGGCTGTTAGCTTTTAGCGGTTAGCTGTCAGCCGAAGGAGTAGAGATGAGAGCTTTTAGAAAACTCGAGGTATGGGAGAAAGCCCATCGTCTTACACTACAGGTTTATACCTAAATTGAGCGATTAGCTATTAGCCATTAGAGTTTAGCTTTGAAAAATCAAGGCATTACGTTAATTAGAAATATCACCCAACGGGTGAAAGTTTGTAATAGCAAAACATCCTGTAATCATTAAACCAATAGCTAACCGCTAAAGGCTAATCGCCCAACTTAGTTTTAATAGATACATGGGGCTGGCTGGCATTGGGGCATCGCCGGGATTCCCATCATCGAGAGATCAACGCTCTTTATAAGGAATTGCGGTCTGATGGTGCGTGCATCTACACCACTGACTATGTGCTTGATGAAGTAATGACTCTTCTTTTTCGGCGAGAAGCATTTGAGGAAGCTGTCCGTTTTATGGAAGGAATTTTTCGGGCAGTTGAAGCAGGACAGCTCATAGTTTCCTGGATGGAAAGAGATGAGCGGTTTTGGGCCGTGCTGAAAGGTACTTAGGCCATAATCCCTGACAAGGAATTTGGCCATGCGGGTTACCGTTCGTCATCGGTTATGACGATCCGGATTTGCCTGCTGGACTTTCTTTGCTTCCAAGCGTAGCCGAAAAGGCAAAATACAACGGTACAAACACGATATTGCTTTCCGGCAGCTCGGCATAAGGGCGTGTAGAAAACACGATACCTTTTGAAGAATTTCGATACGTTTGTAAGAAAAGATGCAAGTTTTTCAGTCTGCCGGAAGCGCCGCTTTTCACCTCTATAGGATGTATCCTGCCATCAATGACTGCCACGTAATCTACCTCTGCTGAACTGCTCTTTGCCCGTCTTGACCAATAGTAGAGATCATCCTTCTGAGACAATACCATCTCCTGCCCGACAAACTGCTCTGCCACGGCTCCGCGGTAAATGTTGAGCAAGTCCGCACATCCGTATTCAACATCTACAGGCATGCCCGTAAGATGCCTCATAAGACCGATATCGACCATCAATGCTTTAAAGATATTCGCAGCGGCAGTGGCCCCCAAGGGTAGTCCGGACGGATCAACCGACGGCACTTTCTTTATGATGTTTGCCCGGCACAGCAAGTCAAAGGCTTTTTTCAGGGTTGGATTTGAGTAACCATCAGCAAGCCTGGAATATTTTATCTGTTGTCCAACACTCTGCGCTACCGTTGTGAGTACGCCATTGAGACAGTGCTTATTGGCATGTGGGCTATATTTCGAAAAATCCATTCGATAAGTATCACATATCTCAGCCTGCACCTCAAAAGATTCCTGCATTGATCCGGTTTCAACGTAGGCCATTACACTTTCGGGCATTCCTCCTACAAAAAAATACCGGCGGAGTTCCTCACAAAGAAATTCGTGGATTGTCTGCGAAACAGCGCCCGGAGGACCAAGAATTATATTCGCGGCTTCATCATTGCCGGTTGCCTGAAGGTATTCTGCAAAACATAGTGGGAGAAGACGGCAAAATTGTACTCTTCCAACCGGGAAAGAGATATCTTTCATGGCAAATTCAAGGAGCGAACCGGCTGCAACCACATGCAAATCAGGCAATTCCTCGTAAAAGTAGCGAAGGGCCGTAATTGCCCTCGGGCATGCCTGGATTCCGTCTATAAAAAGCAGCGTTTCCCCCGGGACTATTTTTTGATGCAGCAAGATTTCCAAATCTCCACAGATACGTTTTGCGTGGAGATTGCCTTCAAAAACGCGATGCCAGTCCGGATTACGTTCCAGATTCACAACCGCAACAGTATCAAAACAATCTTCTCCGAACTGCTTTACTGAATATGTCTTTCCGACCTGCCTCGCTCCCCGGACAATGAGGGGTTTTCGACGCCTTGCTTTCTTCCATTTCTTGAGTTCCTGATCAATGAATCGCTTCACAAATCAATACCAACAAATATTTTTTGGAATATTTTCAAAATACAAGGTTAAATTCAATAATATCCTTTAAAAACGCAAGGCTATTTAGTTGAACCAATAACATATGCATAACCGCCGAATTCTATGAAGCTATTTTAGTTATATGGAAAAGGCTACAATAACTGAAAAGAAAAATCGCTTCAGCACCTTTCTTGATAAGATCAAACACGGGGTGTCAATGCCTTTTTAGCTTGTAATGTTCGAGTTTCTCAACTCTGATAGCGTCATCAAGACTGATAATTTCAGGGTCTCCTGTGACAATAGTTGCATTGAGGGACTGAGTGAGGGCAACGGCAAACGCGTTGGCGTATGACATGGCAAAGTTCATTTTATTCTCGGCTGCTGTCAAGATGTCTTTTTTCTTCACATCATGAAGACGTATTGGCAGTAATAGAATCTCGCTCAAGGTCTCACTGGCTTCATCCAGGCCTTTTCGGCGCCCAATATATTGTAGTAAACCTCACCCAGGTTGATCCAGGACACGAGAGAATGGTAGACGTGGTTAGGGATTCAGAAAATACTATTATACCATTTTGGGATAAATGGTCACATCCCACCACCGAAGTTCCGGGGCACGATGTAGACGCTGTTCTATACCAGCTTTTGCCTTGCCACAAACCCTGGCTCCCTTTTCATACACACTCTCCAAAAGTCTTACGATAGTTCGTTTCCCTTGCCACTCGAAGTTGGCAGTTCGGTTAAGTACAGTTGTGATGCTGTCGAGCAGATAGGGCTCATGCAGATGAAGAGGGGGTGACCCTGGCTTTTACGCTGGCCCATAGATCGTGTATATCGTATAGAATCATATATAGGGATGGGACCAATAGCAACGTGATGCCCGTGCCGAAGAGCACGCCAAAGCCCAGGCTGATGGCCATGGGGATAAGGAATTGGGCCTGAAGACTTCGCTCCAGGAGCATGGGAGTCAATCCTGCAAACGTGGTAAGCGACGTAAGGATGATGGCCCTGAAACGCATGGCCCCGGCCAGTGTAATCGCATCATGGGCGTCTAACCCTTGACGACGGATCCTGTTTGTCGCATCAATCAATACCAGGGAGTCATTGACTACCACACCTGCCAGACCAACAATACCGAACATGCTCATAAGGCTCAGGTTGTATCCCATAATCAGGTGTCCGAACACCGCGCCGATAATACCAAAAGGAATGGCTGCCATGACGATAAAGGGCTGGGTAAATGACCTGAAAGGAACGGCCAGCAGAGCGTAGATGGCGAACAGGGCAATAATAAAGCCCTTCTTGACATCGGCCATGGACTCTTTCTGTTCTTTGCCCTCTCCTTCAATACTGTATCGTAATCCCATGTAATGATTTTTGAGTTGCGGCAGGAAGCGGCTCTCCAGTTCCATGCGTAACTCATTGGCGTTGGTGATTGTCTCATCCACATCTGCCATGACCTTGATCACACGAAGGCGCTGGGCGTGCTCAATATAGGCATATCCCTGCTCCATCTTTACCTCAGCCACCTGGCTGAAAGGGACCTCGGAGCCGCCGGGCATGCGGATGCGCATCCTTTCTATATCGCCTAATGACTTACGTTCGGACTCAGGGTAGAGAACCATGACCTTTACCTCATCCTTGTCACGCTGCAACCGCAGGGCCTCAGCCCCGTAGAATGCGTGCCGCACCTGCCTGGCCATGTCGTCCAGCGTCAGGCCCAGGCTGCGGGCAGCCGATTTCAGCTTGAGCTGCATTTCTTTCTTTCCAGGCAAGAAACTGTCACTTATATCAAAGACCCCGGGGTAACCTCTCAGTTCGCCCTTGAGTTCGTCCGCCGCAGCCACGAGTTGGTCGTGATCGTCCAGAGACAGGTGAACCTCAACAGGATTGCCCGCGCTGAACATGGCGCTCTGAAAAGTTAAGACCTCTGCATCCGGGATGATACCTGCCTTTTTGCGCCACAGAGCGGCCAGCTTGTTCGCACTGACGTCCCGTTGTTCGCCTTCCAGGAGCTCGATCTTGACCTGGGCCAGATGGCCCCCTATTTGTGGTCCTTTAGCTGCAGGGCCGTGGCCGCGCGAGTGCTTCCCGACTATGGTGATGCTACGTTCAAGGAGTGGAGGTGCCCCCCTGGGACGTTTCTTGTCCATTTCCGCCAGGACCTCTCTTCCGGACCGCTCCAGATGGGTGACGATCTCTGTCGTACGCTCAACAGGTGTGCCTGCAGGCAAGGTAAGAGAACAGATCAAAAGATCGCTCTCCACCTTGGGAAACATGGTGTACTTGATCCATCCGCCTTTCCATATACCCACTGTCAACAGGAGCATGACAATACCCAGGGCCACGGTGGCGTAACGCCAAGTGACACAAAAATCTACCAACCTGGCATAAGGGCCTTTAATGACCCATCTCAGCCACCGGACCATGCGCTTTTCTTTTTCCGGGCCTTTCCTGACGCGGGCCGCCCCATGTTTGGATCGGGCCAGATGGGCAGGTAGAATCAGCAGGGACTCCACCAAAGAGCCAAGCAAAACCGCAATCACCACAATAGGGATGTTGCGCATGAGCTTTCCCATTGTGCCCGACCCCAAAAGGAGCGGCCAAAAGGCCGCCACCGTAGTCAGGACGGCAAAAATCACGGGCCGGCCCACTTCCATTGCGCCTTGTACCGCAGCATCAAGACCTTTAAGCCCTTCGTCCTGCTTGCGAAAGATATTTTCGCCGACAATGATCGCGTCATCCACCACGATTCCCAGTACAGTGATAAAGGCGAACAGGGAGATCATGTTGATGGATACATCGAATCCGGGCAAGACACATATGCCGGCTGCAAAGGAAATAGGAATGCCCAGAGTGACCCAGAAGGCAAGCCGCAAGTTAAGAAACATACCCAGCATGATACTCACCAGGATCAGACCCATGGCCATGTTTCTTGTCAGCAGGTCAATACGGCTCCAAAGTATTTTGGACCTGTCCCGATAAAAATCGATTTCCACCCCTTCGGGAAGGCTGGGCCTGATCTCCTCGATATAGCGCCTGACCGTATCAGCCACTGTCAGGGCATTCTGGTCTGCCACACGGTAGACCTCAACAACTCCCGACCGCTTGCCTTGAAACTGGGTGGAGAGGTCTACGTCCTCAAATCCGTCCCTGAGATTGGCGATTTGACCCAGAGTGACCTTGCTGCCATCGGCACGGGTGATAACAGCTATATCCTGATAATCCGCAGCATGGTAACGCCGGCCCTTGGTTCGGATCAGGATTTCGCCGCCGGAAGTCTTGACCCTGCCGGCCGGAAGGTCCAGGCTGCCATGTCTCACTGCTTGGGCCACCTGGCCCAGGGTGAGACCGTAACGGCGGAGCGTTTCCTCAGAGATCTCGATATGAATTTCGCCCTTGCGTACACCGGAAAGATCGGCATAAGTAATACCCGGCAGATTTGTGATCTCGTCTTTGATTTTTTCAGTTAAGTGTTTGATGGCGGACTCCGGCGCATCACCATATACAGCGACATTGATCACCTGGGTCTGACGGGTCATCTCCCGGATCACCGGCTCTTCCGCCTCATCGGGAAAGGTCGTAATGCGATCTACTTCGGCCTTGACCTCGTCTAAGAGCGTCTTCAGGTCCCAGTCTTTCATGACCTCAATGCTCACCGAGCCGAACCCCTCCCTGGCCTCGGAATCAATGCGCTTGATGCCCGCAAGACCCGCCACGTTTTCCTCAATCCGGCGGATGATCGCCTCTTCTACCTCGGCCGGTGAGGCGCCTGGATACTCCATGCTGATGTGAATCCTGTCCAGAGATGTCTCGGGAAAGACCTCCAGTTTCATGGTCAGGCCTGTTACCGCACCGGCCAGCAAAATAAAGAGCATAAGCAGATTGGCGGCAACGTGATTTTCAGCAAACCAGGCAACAATGCCTTTCATGTTCGATCTGACTCCTTTAAATACCCGTTCGTACGGCCATGCCGTCAGTGACTGCCCTAAGCGGGGTAATGACCAGCCTTTCCCCGTCTTCAAGTCCGTCCCGGACTATAGCCTCGTCACCCTGAAGCAGGGCAACGTCCACTTTGCGGAAATGAATCCGGTCATCTTTATCCACAACCCAGACAGTATCGTCCTGGTGCAAGGCTGACCTGGGGATGATTGCAGCCTTGGGCAGGGTGCGACCTTTAATATCCACGGTGACAAAAAGACCCACGGCAAGTGGTGGTTTTTTGGCATAGGGTTTTTCCACCCGGACGACTACATTTATCATGCGGGTGCGCTCGTCCAGTTTCCCTTCAGTGCGGACTATCTTTGCTGGCCAGGTCCTTTCCCGTCCGGCAATACGGGCCAGGACTGTCGCAAGAAAACCAGGGCCTTTGTCAGGCGTAAAGCCGGGTATATGAAACCAGAACGTTTTCTCGTCTTCCATGGGAACAACTATCTCGGCCACCTCTGTGGAATAGATGCCGGCCAGGGACTTGCCGACCGGAACATACTGGCCGGCATCTACATTTTCCTGACCCACACGTCCTTCAAAAGGTGCCTTTAGCTCGGTCCGCTCCAGATTCAACATAGCAATACTGAGGTCCGCGCGGTCAGCCTCCAGCCTGGCCTTGGCTGCTGCCAGTTGAGGCTCCTTGGCCACAAGGGGCGGCGGCTTACTGTCCTGCTCAGATCCTTCCGCATGATATAGGTGCCATTCTTGACTTGACGCAGCCGCTTCTTCTTCGGCCAACTGAAGAAGACTTTCAGCGTTTTTCACTTTTGCCTTTGCCAATGTAACAGCCAACCGGTAATCAACCGGATCTATGCGCAGCAGTGTCTCTCCCTTGCGGAATGAACCACCATTGACCAGGGCAGGCGAGACATACATAACCTTGCCGCTCACTTGAGGCACAAGATCTATTTTCTGCAAAGGTCTCACAGTCCCTTCCCCTGAGATATGAACGTTCTGCGGTCCTGTTTTGACTTTGATCGTTCGGACCATGGGTACCGGGACTGCCTGTTTTTGTTTCTTGATCTGGGATTTGCTTGACGTCAATGCAAACATGCCCAAGACACCCAGGACGACCAGGGCCAAAGTAAAGACAATATGCAAGAGACGTTTTTTTGTTATGTTCATTGTGGATAATCCCTATTTCCTTCTCTTCACTCTTAATTCTTCACTCCCTTCTCCCCAGCCGCCGCCCAGGGCGCGGTGAAGTGTGGCGCGGTTACTCAGAATGGCCAAATCGACCAGGACAAGGTCTTCCTCGGCCTTAAACCGGGCCTGCTGGGCAACCAGCACGGTCAGATAATCCGCCAGACCCCGTTTATAACGATTCTCAGCCACTTCCTGAGTACGCCGGGCCTCCATCAGGTGATTCAGCACCCGGTCCCTGCGATCCAACTGCTCCTTGCGTGTCAAGAGGGCCCCTTCCGCCTCGGAAAAAGCCGTCAATACTGTCTTTGCGTATTCTGCCACGCCTTGCTGATATCTTGCCTCTGCCGCGCGCTGTCCAGCCTTCAATTTGCCCGCGTCAAACAGGGATTGAACCCCGCCCAGGGCAATATCCCACAACTCGCTTTCCGGCTGGAAAAGGCGATCCAATTCATCGCTTGAATAACCAAAGGTGCCTGTCAGGGAAATGCTTGGGAACCTGCTGGCCTTGGCTGCGCCCACCCGGGCGTTCAAGGCCGTTAAACCGGCCTCGGCCGCCCTGATATCCGGCCTGCGCAACAGAAGGCCGGAGGGAAGGCCCGGCGGGACCGGTTGCAGGCGCTTATAGTAGTCCTCCGGCTGGCACCGGGGTGGTCTGGTCCTGGGATAGCGTCCTGCCAGCACTGACAATTTCTGCTGGGTGATTCCCAGGTCCTGACGCAGGGAGGGGAGGACTGATTCAGCCTGGGCCAGGGCACGACGGGCCTGCATCACATCCAGGATAGAGGTCAGGCCGCGCTTGTAACGACCTTCAACGAATGCCAGGCTTCGACCATAGCTTTCGATCTTATCAAGAGCAATCCGGATCCGCCGTTCCAGGGACTCCATCAATAAATAGAGACTGATCGTTTCAGCCACCACTGTTTGCGCCACGGTGCGGCGGTTTTCCACTGCCTGCAAAAGATCGGCCCGGGCCGCCTCCTGCCCCCTGGCCAGACGACCCCAGAGGTCCACTTCAAAGGAAGCGGGAAATGACAGGTTGTAACTCTCAATCTCTCTTTTCGAGGAAAAGTTCGGCATTGAAACCGTTTTTGGCAGGCGTTGACGCTCGCCTTGACCCTGAAGGCTCAAGCTGGGGAATCGGTCGGCCCTGGCCTGAACGAATTTGGACCGCACTTCCAGGATTCCGGCAGTTGCCTTTTTAATATCAAGGTTATTTCTGAATACTTCATCCACCAACCGGTTTATTTCGACTTCGCCATACACCTCCCACCAGCGGTCATCAGGCCGCGGCATGACTAGCTCTGCCGGCCCATGCTCATAATGCGCGGGCACCTGGATTCCGGTGTCAGGCCGGTGATAATCCGGGCCGACCTTCATACATCCACTCAATATGAAGAGGATGGTTATGACCGGAAAAAGATATCTCATCAGGCCTCTTCCTTTGATTTTAGATCTTTGAAGGAAGAGATGCGCTTTGCGGGTTCATTGGTAATGGACGTGGCGCACAAGACCCAAATCCCTGCAGGAAAGGCCATGGCCGTGGACAGGAAGCATTTTTGAGCGGGATCATATTTCAGGGCTTTTTGCAGTGTAATCAGACATTGTAAAAAAGGGCATTCCGGATGAAAACTATTTGAAATGTCGCCTCATATACCCCTCTATCCGGTCATATGCCTCGTTCAGAATATCTTCAGGAGGAAGAAAAACCACACGGAAATGCGGGGTTTCAGGCAGGGGACCAAAGCCGCTGCCATGTACCACAACCACACCGGTCTCACTGATGAGGCTCTTTACAAATTCCTTGTCATCTACATCTTCCTCGATCCTGGGAAAGGCATAGAATGCCCCGATAGGTCTCTGGCAGGATATGCCCGGAATTGCATTTAGCCTTTCGACTGTCAGGTCCCTGCGTCGAATCAGTTTTTCTGTCGTCTCTTTAATATGGATCTGGTCGCCGTTCAGGGCAGATGATATTGCAAACTGCTTTGGGTGCGAGGCGCAGAGCCTGGCCCTCACAAGCTTTTTCATGGCCTCGGTGTAATCCCCCACAAGCTCAGGCGCCCCGCTTACTATGGACCATCCGATACGGAAACCAGGGGCAAGATAACACTTGGAAAGGCCGTTAAAGGTTACTATAGGGAGCTCTTTGTCCAATGAGGCTGTACTGATGTGGCGCTGGCCGTTCAGGATAAGTTTGTCGTATATCTCGTCGCTGAGAATTACCAGGTTATAACGCCTTGCAAGTTCTATTACCTGACGCAGGGTATCCTCACTATATACCGCACCTGTAGGATTATTGGGGTTTATGATCACAATTGCCCGAGTGTTTTCATCTATCTGTTTCTCTATGTGATCAATATCCGGTTGCCAGCCATTGTCTTCGTCCAGCAAATAAGGCCTGGCCTCACCCAGCAGACGGCTGAGAAGCGCATGGTAAAGAGGATAACCTGGTGATGGAACGAGCACATTTTCGCCCTTGTTCACCAGGGCGGAGAGTGCAAAATCAATAGCCTCACTGGCCCCCGTGGTAATCAGTATCTCATACGGCTCTATGCCGCTTCCCACGGCTTCCTGCCTCACGGCCTCAATGGCCTCCGGCACCCCCTCAGAGGCGGAATACCCGGTGTAATCATCCAGCATTGCCTTGTAGGTGGCATCTATGAGGTGTCTGGGTGTGTGAAAATCAAAGAGCACAGGATCACCTATATTAAGATAGAAGAGGTCACCGCCGGCGTCCTTTCTCTTATTAGCGACCAGCACGATATCCCTGATGGCATAAGCAATATGCTCTGTCCGTCTTGAAGGGCTGATTTTCTTAAGTGTACTCATGTTAATTATACCTCAATGAAGACTCAACAGACTTAGGGCCGGGGGGGGAATAACTTGGGGTAGATTACTTTTTGCGACTATTCACTGGATTCCTGCCTTCGCGGGAATGACGTTTGGATGTAACTGCCCATCATTCCTGCGAAGGCAGGAATCCAGACATCTTACCCTGAGTTATTGAGAAGTTACGCAAATTGGCATCCTTCATTTTGTAGTTTACACTTTTTCAACATAGACGGATGCCAGCCATTAGCTGTTAGCCGTTAGCTATTAGGTAAAAACTTTATATAAAAACGGACTGTTAAGCTAAAACCTAACAGCTAATAGCTAATTGCACAAGTCATATTTTTTGAGGTATATTACCCCTAAAAATGTAAACTACT
>JGI24025J20009_10002532_pt1 | contig 13065 bp, 9 predicted proteins | sample Cruoilmetagenom3_FD_20009 | JGI IMG/M metagenome (IMG submission 20009)
TTTTTTTGCATAATAATATGGAAAGCAAATAGAGCTAAATCTAAAATTGCAAAAAAATTAAAAGATAAATATCCGAATAAACATTTAAAAGATACAGTAGTAATGCTTACAAAAGAGATTTATAATACAAAAAAATCTAAGGATAGATTATACTTGCTTCTTGAAAATTGGAAATTTTCTTTACCTATGGCATCAGCAATATTATCTGTTCTTTATCCGAATGAATTTACTCTTTATGATATTCGAGTTTGTAATGCATTAAATAAATTTCATAATCTTCGTAATAAAGTAAAAACCGAAAGCATAATAGATGGATATTTTGAATATTTGAAGCATATCAAAAATATTTATCCAAATTTATCATTAAGGGATAAAGACAGGAATTTATGGGCTAAATCTTTTTGTAAAGATCTTAAGAGTGATATCAAAAAAGAATTTAAAAAAAATTAACAGATTTTATTACCAAGTATACAAATTAATTTAGTCGGCTGTTTGTATATTCTCCAGGAACTTGATATAGTATTTTGGAAAATCATGTTGCTTAGCTCCTAATATAAGATGCTGTAAATAACTACGTTTTGGTTTTAGTCCATCTTTGATTTTTTTTGCGATGTACGTGATTGCTTCTATATTTTTTCCATTTTTTAGTCGCACAGTTAAACGTGTTTTACCGTAGTGATCAGAATATCCTTCAAACCCATCAAGTTTTTTTATACTGCTTGTTATATGATAAAGCACACCGATTACTGTTTTGTCTGTATCTTTCTCAATGTTTGTATACCCAGTGCCTTCATTTTCATCTGCTATTTTATTGAATATAATCTTATATCCTTCCAATAGTGCTATTTCTGATTTTGAAAATTCCATTCCCCTTGATAACATTCTGTGATGATCCATATTGGAACCATATGTAAAATAGATTATTTCTTCCACAAAAGGGGTAAACATATCGGTTTAAAAAAAACTTTTGGGATTAGTATGTTTTCCATATATAATAATCGCTAATTCTTCCTAATAAATTTTATTTTGAGGTGAAAAGCGTTTACAATCTATTTTAGATAAAAAGAAAGGATTCTAGAAATTCTTTTTTATTAAAAATATTAAACTTTGCATCTCTGTAAGTCTTCTTCAATGATTTTTGGAATTTTTTCTAGATCAATAATGTTTCCCGAGGTATTTCTCTTTAGTATATCCATTAGAGTACTATAATCGCAATTAAAGGAATCAGCTTTTAGTGGATTAAGTGAGGTTACATAATTTACAAGCTCCGAAATTTCGTCTCCACTATAAACTTTATTAAAAAGAGCATAAAGAATGGAAATCCAGTTTTTGTCCCACGTTTTTCCACTACAAACCGCAACATGATATGAATGAGGCTTGAGATAAAATGAGTTATTTTTTTTGTCCCAACCCAAAACAAACTGTAAAGAATGCCCCATCATTCTCTGAGCTTCAAAAGAAATAGGGGAAGCTCTACAAACAATTACAATAGCTTTCCTATTCTCTAAAGGAATAACAAAATCTTCTCCTCGCAAATCTGGGGCATCAAGAACTTTGAGGCCTATTTCGTTCAAAAAACTTTCAAGCTATCAGCTCCAGCAAAAGTGGTGAAAAACAAAGATCCATTAACAGTAGACGAAGTCAAACGGATGTTCGAGTTTTCCAAAGCGGATCTAATGGATCATGCATTGATAAAAATTCTCTACTATACCCAACTTGGGAGAAAAGAAGTAGAAAACCTAAATCTGGATGATATCGACTGGGAACGCCAAAAAATTAGGGTAAACAAGGGAAAAGGAAACAGATACGACGTTATCAATGTACATCCCGACGCTCTAGAGGCAATAAAACAGTATTTACCAGAAAGAAAAAAAACGCATTTTTGACCGTAAAACACCTGGAGATATTGCAAATAGGAAAGCGGGAGGCATCGATGAATCCCATTTGCCAGATATCAAGGAATGGCAAAAACCAGTGTACACACCCGATATCGACGGAATAATCTATTACGGTAAAGCTAACACAAATGATATTGATAGTTTAGAGGAAGACAATATAACAGGGCCAAACCAGATTATCAATATTTATGGAATCCAAACCGATAGTTGGAATGTTACCGAAAATGTGGATAAATTCTTCAGGAAATCATCCAAGAAGAATGAAAAAACACTAAGTGAAAAATATAAGAGCTGGAACTACTATAAGTAATAAAAAAGGAAAGCATAGGTGAAGCAAAAGGGGGTATAGGGACAGGAAAACAAGAGAGTGAGTATATTATGCCTTGGATATAAACCCTATCCAAAACGCCCTCAAAGATGCTGCCTAAACCCCTTGCTAACCATTAACATTTTTCATATCATCCCTCCCCACATATAAAATAGGAAAATCATCATCCAAAAAGTTAACAAATCTTAACAGTAATAATCTTCTCCTACTACATATAAAATGAAGTTAATCCATACCCAATAGCTTAGCAAAATTAAGCATTTTTAAGCATCACAGGCAATGGCGCCATAGATACCTTTAAGGTGCCTTTATGAAATATAGAATTACTGGAGAAACCCTGAAACTAAAAATTAGAATAGCAATATCTTTTATCCTGTTACTTTCGGTTATCCTTTTTCCTGGACGTGCTTAAGCGGAGCTTGAGGAGTCAATGTATCATGTGGGCGATTTAAAATATTAAAAAAAGAATATTTTTATTATTAAAAAAACATATTCTGACGTCAATTTCGTCAGGATTCATACCCCAAGCCGATGTATGGTTCCAATTATAACGAAGTTGACAGAAAAGGAAGGGAGAGACCATTGTCATCAAGGCTGGTCATTTTCTTCCTTTTCTTCTACATATTTATTAGTAGTATTATATTTTTTAAAGTTATGTCAATTAATATTAAAAAGCATTAATGGTATAGGTAAATAATTATGATTGACTTATTCTCATTTTTTGCAGGAATAGGCATTATGGACTTGGGTTTTGAACTGCAAGATTATAGAATCCAATATGTTAACGAATTGTATGAACCTTTTTTGAATGGGTACAAAGAAGCAAGAAAAATTCTTAAAATCCAAGAGCCGGATTTTGGGTATTCTAAGAACGTAACGGATTTATTGAAAGATAGTTATCTTGAAACAATCAAAAATAACATCGCCAAGTTAAGAAGACAAGGAAGCACAGTTGGATTCATTGGTGGCCCCCCGTGTCCAGATTTTTCAATAGCGGGAAAAAATAAGGGTCGGGAGGGAGGAAAAGGTCGTTTGTCATTAACATTTGTACAATTAATTTGTAAATTGAAACCTGATTTCTTCTTTTTTGAAAATGTAAAAGGGTTGGTGAGCACAAAGAAACATAAAAAATTTTATGATGAGCTTAAAGGGTTATTGAAAAAAAAGGGTTATCTACTTTCTGATGAACTGCTAAATACAATTAGTTATGGAGTTCCCCAAGATCGGACGCGTATATTTTTGATCGGTATTAATAAATCCTTTCCTGGCTTATTAAGCAAGTTCCCTAAAGGCCATCTAGAATCTGTGGATGATTTTTCTTTTCCATGGTTTAAATATGCCAATTATAACAAAAATCAACTAAATAAACTGTTTAAACTTCCTTGGCCAACTCGTGACCCTTTTAAAAAAGACTCAGTATTAACGAAGCCAGATAATATACCTGAAAAATTAACAGTTGAATATTGGTTTCGATTAAATGATGTATATAGTCATCCAAATTCAAAAAATTTCTTTAGTCCAAAAGCCTCGCTAAAAAAATTTACAAGAATTGAAGAAGGGGATGATAGCAAAAAATCCTTTAAGAGATTACATAGATGGAGATATTCACCAACTGCATGTTATGGCAATAATGAAGTACACTTACACCCTTACAAAGCTAGACGTTTGTCTGCTGCTGAAGCACTTGCAATACAATCCTTACCAAAAAATTTTTCATTACCTAACGACATGACATTGACTGATATGTTTAAGTCTATTGCTAATGGGGTTCCTTATTTAGCATCGAGGAAAATTGCACAAACAATAAAAGATTTTATTGAGGAAGAGATATGAAATTTACAGCTGAGGATATAGTTAAGGCAATAAATCAGCTTCCTAAAGATAAGTTTTATAATTACATTAATCCTGAGACCACTACAAAAATTATAATTAAAGATGTCCAGTTGCCTGAAGGTCCTATAATTATTAAGAGATATGATCCAAATAAGAAACAGGGCATAGATGCTGCTAAAAAAACATCCATTTCCTCTCAGATGATTTGGAGGATTGCTAATTCAATATCCCCTGGAAATCCAATAAATTTTGATAGAGTACTGGGGGGTAGTTATAATACTCGCTCTGCGCTGGAAGTTTTGATGGCGCACACTCCTGAGTTTTACTTTTGTTATCCTGGACGTATAGAGATTAAAAGGGCCCGACCAGTTATTAAACGTGGTCACAAACATCTTGTATGGAGACCAGATAGTCCTCATGAAAAAAGCATACTAAAAAAAATTGATACTGATAAGGTAATTTCTGAAATTCCAACAGTTGATGCCATTTATGATTCATTGACTCTTCCAGAAAATTTTCAAGAATTTGAGATGGATATAAATGTGCAAAGACGTCACGCACAAATACAAATTGCTCTTCTTAAGATTGGTTTACAATTAGGGAGTAGAGTATGGATAGCTCAAAATGATAAGAGCATTAAGTACAATGGTACAAAAATCGGGGAAATGAAAGGTGCAATCCCCAGCTTACAAAATGTTAGCTTACTTACCAGTTTTGAAAAAGCAATTAAAGCAGCATTGATGATTGATGTAATCTGGTTTAGAAACGAGACATTAATGCCAGCTGTCTTTGAAATTGAGCACTCTACCACCATTACTTCGGGACTTTCGAGAATGAAAGGTTTACAGGATGAAATGCCTAAACTAAAAGATACTCGATGGGTAATTGTTGCAGCTGACGAAGACCGCCAAAAGATCTTAAAAGCTGCAAGTAAAAGACAATTTTATTCCCTGGAGCCAAATTATTTTCCATACTCCTCTGTAGAAGAATTATACTCCCTTTGCCAGAGGAGGAATTTAAGGGGTGTAAATGATGAATTTTTAGATTGTTTCATGGAAAAATGCCTTAAGTAAATTATGGATAACTGTATTATTTGGGCGAATAATTACAAAAATTTCTGCTAAAAAATATGATAGTTGATTTGGAAGAATATTTCACAGAAAATGTTATAAGATTTTATAGAAGACATGGTAGGAAATTTTATTGGAGAACAAATCATCTTGATTCTTTTCAGTGGTTGATTACTGAAGTATTTTTAAGAAAAACTAGGGCAGAAAACGTTGAGGGTGTTCTTGTTAATTTTTTAAAAAAATATAAAGATTTTATGGATATTTATGAAGCTGAAGAAAGAGCTATCATCGATGAGATTTCCATTTTGGGTCTTGGAAAACAAAGAGCTGTGACACTAAAAAAAATTTCACATATAGTACTTACTCAATATAATGGACAGTTGCCAGATTTAAAAAAAAATCTCGAAAAAATATATGGTATAGGAATGTACATTTCAAATGCCATACTTTGTTTTTGTTATGGAAAACATTTACCAGTGATAGATGTCAATGTCAGCAGAGTTGTTACAAGATTTTTTAATCTGGGGAAAAAAAAGGATTTAAGAAACAATAAAGAATTGACAGATTTTTGCACACGACTTCTCCCTACAAAAAATGTTAAGGAATATAACTGGGGCCTACTTGATTTTGGAGCACTTATTTGCAAACCAAAACCGATTTGTAAAGATTGTTTTTTAAAAACAAAATGTAATACATCACCCAATAAAAGTTAAGATCAATGATAAGTATAGAATACAATTCAATTGTATCATTGGACTTAAAATATTTTTGTAATTATTTTCATTGTTTTTTAATAAACTTTAATGGGATATAGAAAAAATTAACGAGATGCTTAATTAACTTACATTAAGTACCTTTTTTCATACTTCATGTTTTATTTTGAAAATTTATATCTCAATAGGATTATGTTTCTAATACATACCCCGTGGTTAAAGGAGTTTCTATAAAATGATCTGGTGAAGTATCACTTCTTACATTACATATAACAATCTTATTTACATTTGTGTTTAAAAATCTATGCCGTTTCGAAAGACCGCGAATAGTTACACAATTTGAATTATCAGAAATTGTTATTTTATAAAAACCATTTCCTAGCCGCGTCTTTTTTTTAATTACCCCGATTATATCTATAGGCCACTTATTCGAATTACTGCCTATCTTCCAGTATTTCTCACAAGCGGGACGGTAAGTACAAAATCTACATGATTCTTCAGATGGTTGTGAGAAATAATCTGGTTTTTTACCCTTTTTTATTAACACATTGATTGCATCTAATTCATTTTTAGCACGTTCAATAATTTGTATGCATTCGTCTGGATTGAATCTAACTTCATAATGTTGTTTATTTGATCCTTCTAGGGTTAATTTATTTGGCCATACATTGTATTGATTAAAATATAATGCAGCATACATCCTCATTTGAAGTTTATATTCTTTTTTAGGAGTTGAATCACCAGTTTCTTTATTCGTAATCCTACCGGTCTTAAAATCTGTAATCTCTATATTGTTTCCTTTTTTCTTTATCAAATCTATTCTGCCAACAATCTTACCGTCATCAGTCTCTAGCCATTTTTCTGATTCATAATAACTTGTTTTTTTCCCATTTTTTTGGTTATTCATCATATTCTTGACGGTGCGAAAAGCTATAATCTTTTTAACCTCAAAGTTTCTAGCAGAGGATTCTAGTGGTACCAGGTGTGATTCTAAAGGATTTTTTTTCATTTTGTTTTCAATTATCTTGATAATATTGGTCCATATTTTTTCGATATCTTTGTCGCTATTTACATTACCAATAATCGCTTGTTCATATAATTTATGAATGGCTATACCAATCTGTGCTGCTGGAGAAGTAGGAAGTAATGCAGGGAAATGATTAGCTATTAAAATTCCTCTGAGTTGACATAAATTCAATTTACTATATATAGTCGGGGATAGATGTTGTATTTTATTTATTTTGAGAGGGAATATTCTATTATTCATTACGTTCAATCAGGAACTCCTGACATTTACCAGGCCTTCGTAGAAGATTAAATGTATCTAAAAATCCATCGAATTCGTCATTACCCTCAGCTATAGCCTCTGCTAGAATGCCTGAGGAGGAATAAATGTCCCACAAGGGATGGACTATTAGGAATTGACGATTGTTTGCTTTAAAACCTGGAAGAATTCCAAAGGTTGTATTTTGGTAATTGAAATAATCTGTGAACTTATCTCTCAATTTTTTTGCGGATTGCAGCCACCCGTCAAGTTCCGGTTCGCTGAAATTGTTATCTAAACCTGCCCTATATTTCCGATTATTAAAAACTTTTAGAAAGGATAATGCCAACCTCCAATCCAGCAATCCGTGATATGTCATATTCCTAAATACTTTTAGACACCTGTAACAAGCTGAATCACAATTACGGTGATCCTTTTTTTGGATCATACTTGCATAAGACATTTCTTTTGACGGAAAACAAATATCACTTAATAATTCTTCAAAATGGTCATATGCCCATCGTACAAAACCTGCTCCATTTGGCAAATAATCATTTAAAACAATTTCAGATATCCAACGACTATCAAGCTTCCGTTTAAAAACATTGGCAATTTCAATTTCATCAGGATCAATATCGAGTTTATCTGCTAAGACACGTTGCAATAAAAAGGCCGCTGAAATAACTGCAGCTCTAACAGCACCATGTGAGTGTTTATAATCTAAAGTTAAACCATTTGGTATGGATTTAGGAGCAATCCTTAATACTTCTGTCGTTTTGCCTGCTGCAAGTGCAACATTAAAAGCATTACTATAATTATTGTTGAGATAACGGATATCTATCCATTGGTGAGAAAGAGTTGGAATTTGACCCTGTGAATCAGGGGGTGGGGGAGGGGGAGTTTGTACTATTGCACCTTCAAATAATCGACCAGCATTATCATTTATTTTCCAAACTCTTCCAGTGCCATTTAAGGAAACTTTACAGTTTTTATTATTAATATCTGAAAATTGGATATCATCAAAGGTTTCTGCTAAGGCTGATGGAATTCCAAAAATGATATCCTCTTCAATCTTGGCATCCTCTCCTCTTGCCAGATTCGTTCTAAAAGCTTGGGGCGTTACAATCTGAAATTCAGAAAAATTCATAAGATTATCCTCTGATTGCTGTACATCTATACCACAGTTTCTACATTCTTTTGCACTTGATTCATTTAAAGACGTGCTTGTATATCCACATACTTTACATCTTTGCAGCCACAACCTAAAGGGTAGAGGATCATTGTTTAAAGGTCGCCATCGATTCAATCCAGGAATGTATCTTATAGGAGAAGTAAAGCCAATTGCTGTATGTATCTGTTTATCTTTTGTTTTTTGTGATCCTGGCGCAAACTCAGTGATAGCAAGTTCTAGATTACGAGATATCGTTAAGGGAGAGTCATGCCCGATTTTAATTTGGTGAATGAGTTCTCTTGTTCTGGATGGCATACCAAACATGGGTAAAATTGCACCTTCAGCAAGTTTTTCAGCCAGGCCCTCTCCTGTAATTTCTGGATTGGCTACAATTTTATCAATTCGGTTGGGTAGATTTAGTTCAATCCATCTTATATAATTTTCATCTTCCTTATTTATCAAAGAACGCAAGATGTTTCTTTGTATATTTTTATTGTTTTTTATCCAATTAATTATTTGTTGTTTATGTTGGCTCCATCCTGCATCTCCATTAGCTAGGCCAAATTCACCGTGTATATCAGATAGAGGGTTATCCCACCATCTGATACCAATTGATCTAAATGCTTGTTTTAAACATTCCTTCACAAATAAGCGTTTAATAATTTTCTCTTGTTTCATTGTTAAAAATGGGATAGGTGGAGGTTCTCCTGTAATTCTTTCTGGATAGTTAAAATAGTGTTCGTCGTGGCTACGCCCCCTGCAAAGAGTTAAACAAAAAGCGAAAGCTTGGTTCTTCCTCCTCCCAGCTCTACCTGCACGTTGCTGGTAATTAAATCGCATTGGAGGCATATTTGCCAGCATGACAGCTTGTAAATTACCTATATCTATTCCAACTTCCATAGTGGTCGTTACACTTAGAACATCAATTTCCTCAACTATCCTCTGAAAATTACTATCTTCTAAGTCGATTATTATATTCCTGAAATGGCGTTGCCGTTGTGGTTGATCATCGGTCTGGGCTGTTAATTCTTCACAATGTAATCTGATTGGTTCTCTTTTTTCGACAACATTATAAGCAAGATAATTAGTTTGCCAAAGTTCTAAACATGTTTTATCAGGATTAGTTTGTAAATTTTCATTACACAAAGTACAAATACCGGCTGAATAATGTAAATGATAACGATTGCATGAAGGGCACGTCCAAACAGGATCATCTTCAGCAGGCACGCGCACATACAGTCCCCTGGTATTAATTATCCCATTTTGATGCCTATCTTTCCTTAGTGCTCTAAATACAGTTTCCCCAAGAATGTTTTCATTTATATTATATTTAGTACTTAATGCACTAATATATCTCTTCAAAGAACTTGTTGTTACATCTTCATATCTAGGATAACTCTTTAGATCAAAATCTGAACCATCATGCCTGTATTTATCTCCAAGAATGCGTATATAAGAATCACAAATTTGTCTAAAAATATCAATATCCATATCTATATTATCAATCAATTTATGTAACTCATCATCACTTAATGATAATTTGAAATATCCTAAGCCAGATGATTCAAATCCAAAATACAAACGTCCAAAAAATAGATTACATAATGCCCCATTTAGCCTATTAACAATTTCATCCCGATAACTATGAGCTTCTTGAGGTAAATCAGAACACCAACTATAATTATCAAAGTCAAACAATTCAGTCCATTGGTGCTCAGTTTGATCCCATTGAAATTCTTCCTGCATATCCACATCATTTCCAGCTGGATTGACCCCTAATCTTATCAACCTTTGAATTAAAAGGCCACATTGTTTAACTTCATCGGATGGAGGCAATAATCTTGAAATAGGTACTATCCTGTTTACTCCCCGATTGCGTATTTCTGCGAGTTCCTTCATAGCATTTTTGATTAATTGCAAAAAATCTAGAGGTTCTCCTTCCGTTTTATGTGCAGCATTAGATAATAGATTTTTTAATTCTTTTTCTCTTTCGGGATTTCGGTCTAAGTAACTTTTAGCTTCTTCTCTATAGTTACTACGATTATTTTCTATATCCTCTAATAATTGTGGCTCTCCGTATGCAATCATGCGCAATTCATCACAAATAATTTCCCTAATAAGTTCTGAATAATGATTTCTCTCAATACCATTAGAAATTTGGGCTGCGTCTTCTCTGCTATCTGAAAATATTATAAGCTTACGCCCGAGGTGTCGTAGACCAGGAAGATGATAGAATAATTCTTTGGAGAATATTTGGCTAACCTTTGAAAAACCCGTTCTAAAACCCCTAACTGGTGATTTCCTAATTTTTCTTTTCTGATAATCAGCGCCACATGATGGACAAGCACTCGGGAGTGCTCGATAATTTTCATTTAACACACTATCAGAAATATTACTAACTTCATTATTTATTTCAAAAAGATATCCTTTCACCCAATCCTCAGGATTTTGCTCAAATTTATCATACGTTGATTCAACATGTCCAGTGTTAGTATTAAGGCTTGCTGGGTGCCATACAGCCCAAGATCGACTCATATTCGGAACAATTTGCGGAGGTCTCCACCTTGGTGGATTAACATATTCTTGATTGCCCTGTGGCCAAAAAATTGCATACTCTCCATAAGTTCTACGTTCAACAAAGCGAGCAGCTTGCCGTTCAGGTATCCCCTCAATTTCTGGAGTAGTCACAAGTAATTCGATGACCCCATTTTCTAAAACAAGACGGTTACCGCCATAAAAAACTGTACCACATTGTTCGCAATATAATAATTCTAAAATGCGCTTGCCCTCATCGGTAACTATTTGGGTATTAGAGAAAAGTCTTCCTATTGGCCTTCCATGGTCAATATTTTTGGGGGTGCATATAGATGCCCACAATCCTTCAATATTCTTAAAAAAGAAATGCAGTCTTAAAGATGGTAACTTGGTCTTGATATCACATTTTTCATAAAGTCCGCGGGCGATAAGCAAACCCCTGATTGCTTTCCACTTTTGATCATTATCATATTTATCACCAAAAAGTTTATTGGAAAGTGTTACTATTGAAACCGCACGTGTTTTTCCATCTATCTCGCATGCTTGTAATATTTTTTGAGTTAAACCCATGTTATTTAATGCTTCAAAAAAATCTGTTTTGGTCGTTTTCTCTTTGTCGAGTAATATTTGGGCAGCTTGAGATATAATTGTGTCCAAACTCGCATTATTGGAAACACTCTCCATATGATCTGTAAGATAAATGAATGGGGCAGCATCTAGATACTTATCCCCAGTTATAGGTGGCAATCGGCTTAACAATCCTTCGATTACTTCAATTTGTTCGCAACCAAAAAAATTCTTTAAAAAATTATAATTCTCTGATTTTTCACCTTCTAATGAAGCACTCGACCCCATAATTCTAAGTTGGGGATGGTTCGGATGTAACCCTAAACGAGATAGTAATAATCTCAAAAGATATGCAACCTCTGCTCCTTGTGTTCCACGGTATAAATGTAATTCATCTACAATTAAATGGAATATTCTATCCTTTTTTGCATCTTCACGTTTTTTTTCAGAAATATCTTTAGCAGCAAGCCATTCACGTGTTTTCTCAAAAATTGCCTCATCCCCTTCTCGCATCAACATAACACTTAACATAGAAAAATTCGTAATTAGAATATCCGGGGGGGTTTCCTGCATATCCCACCGATTATGCATTTCGGATCCATCTAATCTTGGGAAAAAATAGATACAATCTTCATTATCAGGATCATCATTATTCTCGTCATTGGCATATTGGATTGCAGCTTTTGATGAATCATCGATTACTTTTAACTTTTTTACTAATTCATTAATTTTTTTCTTATTGATGGGTCTATTTCCCCTGGTATTAGGTTTATCTAACTCATATCCTGGAACAGGAGTTGCACCATTGTAACGACCGAAATAAATTTTGTTATCACGAGTATTTTCTTTAAACCATTGCCTTGCCTTCTCAGAATCAAGAGATTTTCGTAATCTGGTCAATTGATCTTCTACTAACGCATTCATGGGATACAGAATCATTGCTCGCACAGCAGCAGTTCTTGCTGCATGTCCTCTTTGAGGTACTCGACAAGATTTCTTATTATCACGGCATTCTTTTTGCCAATCTTCGTTTTTCCACCAATCGTTATAATGAGGAAAAGGTTTTTTAGCTTCAGGCCAACCTGTCATTTCTTTAGTAATTTGAGCAAATAGAGGTAATAAAAATGCTTCTGTCTTCCCTGATCCTGTCCCAGCAGTTACAACACAATTATTTCCCTCAAGAACTTTTTTTAACATTTGGAATTGATGAGCATATAATTGACGATCCTCATTAAACAGGCCGCATTTAACCAAATCCTTAAAAAAATCAATCTGTTTCGAGTGCATCCTTGATAAATCTTCGGAATTCAGACTACTCACTGATTTTCCACTTGATTCATATATAGGAAGTGGTTCAATCCATGGATCTTGATACAGTGCCCCTTTTGTCCTCAATAACTCCTCTCTTTCTTTTTCTAGAGATGGATATTTAGTGCGAAAAGCGGTCTTAACATAGAGAATAAAATTATCTTTTATTTTTTCAAAAGCACCAATTGGATCATACATGTAATATTTCCTCACTATCAAATTCAAATGTAGTTTCAATAATTTTTTGTCCAATTTTTTTAGCAACTAACGAAGCTATTTCGGGTGTAACACCTTTGTATATCTGGAACGGGTGGTTAGACGGGATATGATCAAAATCCTCAGAAACAACCGATGCAGATATTGGGACTAATCCTGTAC
>JGI24025J20009_10002533_pt1 | contig 13065 bp, 15 predicted proteins | sample Cruoilmetagenom3_FD_20009 | JGI IMG/M metagenome (IMG submission 20009)
ATAAGCTCTATTAAAGAATATCCTCTTTGTCCAAGACCATTTTTCTTAAGGGCTTCTCTTAATTGAGGAATATCATAGATCGCAGCGTCAGGAGTTCCGACAGCATAATAAAATGGTATTTGCGTGTCAGAAAAATAACCAAGCTTTGAGAAATAAAAAGAGATAACATACTCGAAAAAAGCCTCAAACTCAGAAACTTTACTCTGGCCCGTTCTGATTGGAACAATAATAAAGTCGTGAGGGCTAATAGTTGATTTATCGTTTAGGTAAGCAGAAATCTCCTCAAGTTTGTTAAGAAAAACTGCATACTTTGTATACTCGATTGGGAGTATGTATTTTGGGCCTTCACAAATATAAGGCTTCTCCACAATATTAATATTTGGTGTACAAGAAAAAGAAATGTCCGAAACAGACATCAATCCTTCCTGTAACTCAAATTCCTCGGCTTGATTAAACACACGATAATAGTCTCTTTTCAAAAAGAATCTTTTTTCCGGTTCAGTGGTGTCTAAATATCCATGCGCAGTTAAAGTAGAATATAAAAACGCTTCGCGGGCCGAAAGTTTTGCTGTTCTGCCAATGCGGGAAAGATCAACGATTGGAAAACCGAGAGTTTTGTTTAAAATATTTAGGACAAACTGTTTATTTATCATATTCTCTTAAAATTTTATCAATTAAATATACATCTAGGTTTTTCAGCTCGTCGAAGTTCTCGGTATAAAATACATGCTCTATGGCGTTTTCTAGAACATAGTCGTATACCTTTGGCAGTGAACTTTTTTTATGTTTAACTACATAGTCTTTTATTAGCTTTCTGATATCCATTTCACTAATTTCTAAAAGCAACTGTTTACTGTGTGTATTTCCTCTATTTTTCTTAAACAACATGTAAAAATCAGTTTTAGGCGACCTTTTTGCCCAATTTTTGTTATACGAATTACCCAAAGGCAGATGAGAATTTAAACCTATGAATTTAAAGCCAGCATCTTTTATGCTTCTCAAAATAGCTATCCAAACTCGAAACTCTTTATTGTGAAAGGTAACAAGCATGTATTTGTTTTTTTTCAAGACCCTGGAACATTCTAGAAAAACTGTATTTAATAATCTTTCATAGTCCGAAACCGACTTACCTTTAGACCTGTTTACAATAACCTCTTTTTCAGAATCAAAATCTTTTTTTAACCAAGAATTCCAAACGATACTTAGCTCATCATATTGAATGCTATCGCCGTATGGAGGGTCTGTAAAAATAAAATCTACGGATTGACCATCTAGAATATTTCTGAGGTCAGTAGAGGATTGATTAAAAACCTTAAATGATAAATTATTCGATTTGCTAAGTCTTTCACTGGCTATTCTCTTGCCTTTTATTAAATTGCTTATTCTTTGATGAAATCGATACCAAACATTTTCTTCTATCCAGTCATCAGGAACCCAATAATTATTGACGGATAGTGGCCTTACATTAACTCCCTTCAGTTTGCTTGCATGTAGGACAGTATCCGAAAAGGATAGTTTAAAAAGGTTCCTTAACCTTTTATTTTCGATTTTCTCTATTTCAGAAAGCAATTTGGCGAGAGCAAAAATGTTTCTTTTTGTGAAAAGCTTATCAACAGTCTTCATGCCTTTATAGGTAATTCTGTCTTTATCAAATTTTTTAGGGAAAGAGTTCTTCGGATACCAAGAACTAATTTTTCTATTTTCAATTTTTCTGAGCCGTTCGAGATCTCTCTTCGTTAGTAAATAGTCTTTACCTGTCTTGCGTACACCACACTTGGGGCAATATACATAAGCAGAAATTCTTTTAAATTTTGGTCCGCGTTCGAAATGTTTACCTACTAATTTCGTTGAACACCTAGGACATTCACTTTCGACTTGATAAAGTTCAAGAAGTTGGTCTTTTAACTTGGACTCAATACTTATAAGTATTCTCTTTATTTCGTTTTCAATTCCGTGATTAACTGCAGTCATTTCGCTTACAAAGGTTGCAATTGGATTCAGGTCAACTAATATTGAATTTCTGCCCAAAGCTAAAGCCTCTATTCCGGCAACTCCACTACCCGCAAACGGATCAAACACCGTGTCTCCCTTTTTAGAAAATTCCTTGATATAAGCATTAACCAAGTACCACGGTTTACGAGCCCAATATTTATGAATTTTGTACATGTGGGAGATTCTGTCTGGTTTTGGAACATCAATCATACTTGATATTTTATCCAGCTTATTTTTCTCGTTGGTAATAAAAGTTAAATCTGAATTCATAGGTTTATTTTTTTATCTTCTTAATGTTTAAATTCTCTTTCAAGAACTTTTCTAAATCACTTTCTTTAATTCTCCATTTACCAACCTTAGAAGCTTTTAGCTTCCCGGATTTAAGATAACGCATCATTGTACGTTCACTAACTCGCAATATTTTGGCTGCTTCTTTTAGAGTGAATAACTTCTCCATACTTTTTTATTATATATCAAATGTCATATTTTGTCACCTCTTTTTGCCACCCCTCAAGTAACTTATCTTTGGTTTTTTCCTTTTTATCGTTAATTCAGTTTAAATTGAACAAAAGAAGGCATTGTGTTTCCTAAAATCTTTGCCGGACGAGCTCTATCAATTTCGAAGAACAAAACGAAGCTTGCTAATAGCCAAGCAATACGAGTGGACGTTTGTGCAAAAATTCGAACTTATTTTGCCAGGCATTAGGCTCGGCGCAGGCGGGCCTCTGCTTTTTGCGCGCGCGATTTTAACTCAGCGTCTAATCAAAGCAAAAGCTCCAAAAACTATTCGCTTTTGGCTTGCCCAAATATTGTATCAAGGTTTTCTGCAACAAGACCAGGAACCCCACTTTCAATGTTTGGACTTTTTGAAATTAATCTTTTTGTCTCGCCGACTGCGACTTCAAGCTGCTCCCGCCCAACTTCGTCAAGTGTTGTTAACTTTTCCCCCAGAGTTTGTTCTCCAGTGGCGTAATCGTAGCCCGGATCCACATTGTCTGCACTTGCCACTACAGCAAGTCTCTTTTCAAGTAAATCTTTCGTTTTTTTTGATCTTGAATCAGGAACACCTGGTAAATCTCTGCGTTCTTCGCTCAGCAAATCAGAAACAATGTTAAACAGGTGAGCAGCCTCAAGGGGATTTAAAAACGCACCTTCCTGAGCAAGAATATTTTCGGCAACCCAAGCAAGTTCTTCTTCTGGCGTTGGGGGCGTTCCCCTTTCCAGAGTTGTTGTAGCACCGGCATAATATATTCTGTTTTCCTGGGGACCGCCCGGGGCGGCTTCTTCCCTCGCTTGTTTTAAACTATCTTCGTCCCTCATTATTCCTGGAGTTGGTGATCCTCCTTCTTTTTGTGTTTCTTCCATGTTTCACCTCCTTTTCAAAACAATAACCATTTTAAATCACTTAGAAATATAATAGCACAAAAACATGCTCAACGAGATTTTGCTTGTTCGAGCGGAGCGATTGCGAAAACAAATTCGATGACGGTAATAAGTCCACCAAGATGGAATTTGGTGGGCGGGGGTGGACTCGAACCACCAACCCCTGTCTTATCAGGACAGTGCTCTAACCATTGAGCTACTCGCCCAAAAACTCTGCTTCTAGTTTTTATTGTGGGCGGTAGAGGACTCGAACCTCTGACCTCTTCGATGTCAACGAAGCACTCTAGCCAACTGAGCTAACCGCCCCAGCAACTAAAGTTTAACAAAAAGAACCAAGTTAAGCAATAAATGAAAAGATTAGGGTTTGCCGATAAGGTCGATGATTTCTTCAACCGCCTCTTCGGGGCTATCAACAATTCGGTAAGCTCGCAATTCTTCTGGGCGAAGACACATATTGCGGCCAAACGCCTCCATAATTTCATGCCACCCACTACCAAATAGAATCAAGGGTTTGCGAGAGGCAAAATATAATCTGGCCAATGCCCAAGCCATGCCAAACTCAGAAATTGTCCCCGTCCCGCCTCTAAAAAAAACATGAGCATCGCCAAGTTCCAAAAGTTTTGCCGTCCGCCCCGTATAACTAGACACTTCTATTTCCTCGTCTAAAATATTTTTGGGGTCCCGCCCCTCAAAATTGGTCATCCCCGTCGGATCAAAACTAACTCCGATTGTTTTTCCCCCTGCCGCCTTCGCTCCCTCTGAGGCAGCTCGCATTATTCCCGGCCCGCCGCCATTGACAACGATAAAACCCTTTGAGGCCAAAAGTTTGGCCACTTGATAAGCGTCTTGGTAATCTTTCTCCTCTGCTTTGACTTCTGAAGAGCCAAAAAATGTTACCCGTTTGACTTTACTCATTAACCAATTCTATCAGCTCTTTGGCGTTTTTAACAGCAAAACAATCGACATCATTATTAAAATAAGCAAAAATGTCCAGTTTTTGATGAAGCCAATTTCCAATTTTCAATTGCCAATTTTCAAGTTGATCTTTAGAGTATTCATAATTATAAACTGCCTCAACACCGTGAAAGCGAATATAAATAAAATCAGCCGTTATTTCAAAAGGCGGCGGCGGCCATTGCTGTGCGTCATGAAAAACCATAGCGCAATTAAAGGCCTTGAGAATTTTATAAATTTCCTTATCAAACCAACTAGGATGGCGAAATTCAAAAGCAAACCTAGCAGGAGTCTTGAATTGTTTTAGAAATTTGGCTAGCCGATCCGCATCTTTTTTCATTGAGGGCGGCAATTGAAATAAAATTACGCCTAACTTTTCCCCTAGCAAACTAACTTTCTGTTCAAAGATTTTGCAATCTTCGCAAGTAACTTTGAGCCGATGCCAATGAGTTAAATATTGATTGGCTTTGACGGAAAAGATAAAGTCTTTCGGCGTTCGCTTTTTCCAGTTAATAAAAGTTTTATCTCCAGGTAAACGATAAAAGGTACTATTTAGTTCTACGGTCTTAAAATGCTGGCTGTAATATTCCAACCATTGTGTTGACGGTAAATCATCAGGATAAAACTTATCAATCCAATCCCGATAGGAAAAACCGGAAGTGCCAATGTAAAGTTTACTCATTTAAAACCGATCCCCCCTTGACAAAAAAAACAAGTTCTCTAGAATGAAATTAGAATGCGCTTTAAAATTAGTTTTGTTTGTTTTTCGTTATTTTATTTTCTTTTATTTTCTCTTTTCAATTATACGCCCATTTCGGCTGCTGGGTTCAATCTTAAATCAATCAACGGCGTCAATACTGACGGCAAAATTTACTCTCGTTGGTATTACACGGGGCTTCAACCCACTTTTAGTGGTGAGGCGCCGGGAAGCAGCGCTGTTGATATCATTGTTGATAGCCAATCTTATCAAACCGCTGCCAACGCTGCCAGCGAGTGGCAATTTACTATTCCTACTGCCCTAACTGCCGGCGATCACACTGTGGTTTTAAAAAATAACGGATCGGAAATCAATTTTTCCTTAACTCTGGGCAAGGAAAATGCTAACTGGGACGAAATCAGCCAGGACGGTGGCGAAACTCTGCCCACGGTAGGAATAATTAGTCCTACAATCATCTTTCTATTAAGCGGTCTATCTCTAATCGGCCTCGCCGTCAACCACCCTTATCTCTTCGAAAAAAAGTAAAAATAAAGCTTCTTGATGTTATCATCAAATAATGCAACAAAAAAAGCTGTTCTTAATCGCTGTTCTTTTAGGACTTTTTATCTGCGCTAATGTTTTAGTCAACGGTTTCGTTAAAAAAAATGCCGCTCTTTCTAGTAAACCAATTCCCAAATCTTTTTTTACACCAACCCCCAGCCAAAAAGAAATTATCATCGCTGCCGTTGGCGATATTGGCCTCGGCCGGGAAATTAATTGGCAAATTCAACAACGCAATGATCCGACTTTTCCCTTTCAAAAAACAGCCGAAATTTTAAAAGAAGCCGATTTAACTATTGGCAACTTAGAAGGCCCCCTAGTCGAAAACTGTCCTTTGACCAGAACCGGAATGAAATTTTGCGGCAACCCGAAAAATACAAACGGTTTAGTTTTTGCTGGTTTTGACTTAATGAACTTGGCCAATAATCATATCAATAATTACGGCCCGGAAGGAATTGAACAAACTGTTAAAGCGCTAAGCAAACACCGGATTGACTATTTTGGCCTTAGCAAAATTAGTTATCAGGTAATTAAAGGATTAAAAATCGCTTTTCTCGGCTTTGACGATATCACCAAGCCCGTCAACGAAAAAAAGTTAATCCAAGAAATTCAGGAAGCCCAAAATCAAACCGAATTTGTTGTTGTCAATTTTCATTGGGGTATCGAGTACCAAGGCCAACCCAGTGAAAGACAAAAACATCTCGCCCATCTGGCCATCGACAACGGCGCCAGTTTAATCATCGGTCACCATCCTCACGTCATCCAACCAATAGAACACTATCAAAACACGCCGATTATTTATTCCCTGGGCAATTTTGTCTTTGATCAAATGTGGAGTCAGGAAACCCGAACCGGCATCATCGCTTTAATCACCATCAATAATTATCAGGTAAAAAAAGTTAATTTAATTCCGGTGCTGATTCAACATTATTGTCAACCCCGGCCAATTCCCGAGCCAGAAAAATCGACCATTATCAACCGTATTCTTCCTCTACAATAAAAAGGAGATGATGGACCAAATAATTACCTTGATTAAAAATCCCAAAAAGGCAATATTAATCCTAACCATCATTACTCTTCTAGTTTGGTTACCTTTGTTAAGAAACGGCTTTGTTTGGGACGACGAGGAACAAATTGTCAACAACACCGTTATTCGCCAACTAAACAATATTCCTGCTTTATTCACTGCCAGCACCTTTAACACCGGTGGAACCCCAACCCTTTCTGGCCTTTATTACAAGCCCATAATGCCCGTTACTTTCGCCATTAATTACGCTCTTTTTGGACTCCATGCTTGGGGCTACCATCTCGGCCAATTACTACTTCATTTATTAGTCGTTCTGTTGATTTACAAATTAACCAACTCTCTTTTTCGATTTGAATTTCCCCAAGAAGCCAGCGTCATGGCTTTTTTTGTTTCCCTAACTTTTGCCATTCACCCTGCTAACTGTGAAGCTGTGGTCTATCTCTCGTCTTTGCAAGAGATTCTCTATACCCTCTTTGGCTTGCTGGCTTTTAAACTAATTCTTGTTTTCCAAAAAGATAAATCCCTGTTTAAACTTTTAATTATTGCTATTACACTTTTGCTCTTTTCTCTCCTTTCAAAAGAATCAGGCCTTGTCTTTTTGGCCATTATCACCCTCTGGCTTTACCTTTTTGACCGCATCCTTATTCCTCTTTGGTCAATTTTTTCTCTCATTAGCTTGGTAATCTACTCTCTACTCCGCTTCGGAATTGCCCAGGTGCCTATTAGCCATCAAACTATCGCCCCTATTGCCAATACTCCTTTAGGGAACCGGCTGTTAACAATCCCTTTTGAAATTTTCTCTTATTTAAGAATTTTTATTTTCCCCAAAAATTTATTCATCGCTCAACATCAGCTAATAACCTCAATCAACGACCCGAGATTTTATTTAACTTTCCCCGTGGTAATTATCTTTTTAATTTTTCTGTTCATTCTTTGGCGCAAAACCAAATCCAAGTTACTGCTCTTCTTTGAAACCTGGTTCCTCGTTTCCATTAGCATAACCCTTAATATCTTTCCCTTAGATATGACAATCGCCGAACGCTGGCTTTATACCCCCATCATCGGTCTTCTAGGAACAATGGCAATTTTAATCCACCAGATAAACCGCCAAAAACCAAAAGCAGGGCCGTTTTTTAAAATATTCTTGGTAATAATCATTATCTGTTTTTCAATGCGAACTTTTGCTAGAACTTTAAATTGGCAAAGTGGTTCAACTCTTTTTTCTCACGATGTTCATCTCAATCCTGAGGCCTTTGATCTACAAAACAACTTAGGAGTAGAACTCTTCCGAAGAGGTCAAACAGAAAAGGCCCGACCTTGCTTTGAAAAATCGATCCAATTGGCCCCCAACTGGTGGACCCCTTATAACAACCTCGGCGCCTATTGGGAGCAAAAAAAAGATTATCAAAAAGCCCTTGATTACTACCAAAAATCAATCCAAGCCGGTGATTACCATCTTGCTTACGAAAATTATGCCAACTTATTAATAAAACTTGGCCGCGTATCAACAGCAAAAGAATTTATCGATCGAGCCCTAAAAAAATTCCCTTTAAATCAACGGTTGCGCTATTTAGCAAATTCAATTACTAAAAAAGAAATAAATCATGAATAAAAAATTAATCAAAATTCATCTTTTTGTTTCCGGCCGGGTGCAGAGAGTTTTCTATCGCTGGTGCACAATCAAAAAGGCCAAAGAACTAGAAATTTCCGGCTGGGTGCGTAATCGAAATGACAGCCGAGTTGAAGCGATCATTGTTGGGCCAAAAAGAAAAGTAGAAAAAATGCTTAAATGGTTCTGGCGCGGCTCACCAATGGCAAAAGTAAAAACAGTAAAAATAATCTCAAAAAAAAATGTCTATCAAGATGTCTTCAGCGGCAAATTCAAGAAAAGGTCAACTATTTAACTACTTATTAGTTAAAATCGCCAGCTCTAAGAGGCGGCAGGAGTAACCGTATTCATTATCATACCAAGCGGCCACTTTAAGCATATCCTCCGATAACACCTTAGTCATTGATAAATCAACAATCGCCGAGGCAGAATTACCAATAATATCGGAAGAAACCAACGGCTCGTAAGAAACTTTTATAATTTCTACCAAATGTTTACTAACTGCCGCTTTTTCAAAAACTTGATTAACTTCATCAATAGTGGTTTTTTTATTTAGTTTAAAAACAAATTCTGCATAGGAACCACAAACTACCGGTACCCGGATGGCGCTAGCGGCAAACCGCCCCGCAGCTACGGGGTAAGCCGCCACAACCGCTTTGGCTGCCCCGGTCCCAGTTGGCACTATATTAACTGCCGCTGCTCTGGCCCGTCGCAGATCTTGGCGGGAACCGTCAACAATCCTTTGATTGGCCGTATAAGCATGAATCGTAGTCATTACACATTCTTCAAAACCAAATTTTTGATCAATTAACTTGACAATTGGAGCAACACAATTAGTAGTACAAGAGCCGTTGCTAATTAAATTCTCGTTTTTATAGCGATTCTCGTTAACACCGGCAATAAAAACTGGAATTGTCGTATCTTTGGGCGGCGCGGAAATAATTACTTTTTTCGCGCCGGCCCTAAAATGTTTCTCGGCAGAACGATCGGCAAAAACACCAGTACATTCCAGAACTAGACCAACTTGATAATTTTTCCAAGGAATCCTCTTGGGGTCACGCTCCGCCAGAACCGGAATCTCCACTTCACCAATAACAATCCGCCCAATTTCTTTTCCTTTTTGAGGGTCAACCACCTGAATTTTAGCCGGAAAACGGCCATAAACGGAATCGTATTTAAGAAGATGGGCCCATCCTTCCGCTTTCATTGAGCCAGAAGTATTAACAGCCACCAGTTCTATTTTATCCCGATATCGTTCCCACCAAACCCGCGTCGCTACCCGACCAATACGACCAAAGCCGTTAATGGATAACTTTAATTTTTTCGCCATCCTTTAATCAGGTTACAATCTAACCCGGGTGTTTGTCAATAGAAGATTTTAATAACTCCTTTGATCGCGCCGGAAATTATTATCTCTTGGTTGTCTCGGCCGAGCCGGATTAACAACTAGTTCTCTATCGCCCTCCAGTCCTTCTGGTTTTTTACCATTAAACATTTCAACTGCTTTATCCGCTTCTTCTTTAGTACCATATTCTACAAAACCAAAACCTTTAGAACGACCGGAATATCGATCACTAATAATAACAACACTAACTACCGTGCCTGCTTTAGCAAATAGTTTTGCCAATTGATCATCAGTAACACTATAGTCTAAATTGCCAACATAAAGTTTAACTGCCACTTTTTCTCACCTCCTTTAAATATAGGGAAACTTCTTTGGAGACCATCCGGAGACCAAAAAAAGAATCATTTAAATATTAATAAATAGATTATAACAAGAAAAACAAAAAAAGCAAATGGGCAGTTTTAACAGTGTCCCTTGCCCCAATTAATTTTTAGTGATATTCTGAAATTAATAGTTTAAAAAAAAATGGCTAAACCATATCAATACGCCACGCCAATTTGTTTTGTTCTCTCACTTTTAGCCGTCCTGGGGATTGTCTTGGGCCTCTCCAGTTCCAACCCACTGGCTATTCTTCTTTTTCTCCTTCCCACAATTCTTTATGAAGTATACCGCACTGAGGGAGCGTCTACCAAAAGTGCTTCTTGGGGATTGCTCATAGTTTTTATCTTGGAAATTCTATTTATTGTAGGCAATGTTAGTTTTGATTTGGCCAGTTTTTTAGGCACAGAACAACGGTATTTGGCCGGTCATATAATTCCTCTAGGAGACATTAAGGTTGTCGGGCCAACGGTAATGGCCGTTTTATCAATAGTTCTTTTCACTCGCACTCGCGGCCGCTATACCAGATGGTTGGCTGTAATCATTTTCTTAGCTTCTTTCACCATTGTCTACGCTTTAGACCCCAGTATTTTTACCAGATTACTGCGCTCTGGCATCAAAGAAGGACTAAACAAAATTCAATACTATTAAGATGTTCAAGCGAAAAGAAGAAGTTGCCGTCATTGCCATCTTAACAATTATCACCAGCGCTTTGCTTTCTGCATACGGCGTTTACTATTTTTTAAGTCAGCGACCGGCAAAAGTTGGCCTGCTCCAAGATTCGCCAAAGCCATCAGCGGTAAAAAGCAGTACTCCAAAAGCAACAAACCAACCGCCTAAAATAATCAAAGAAAACACTCCCGATAATAGTGAACTCCGAGTCGCCCAAGATACCCTGGAAAATTTCTTTAGCTATTTAAACGGCAAACATTACCAAAAAGCGGCCAATTTATATGGCTGGGGCCATGATGATGATCCAGGCAATAATCTCCAAACATGGCCCGGAACCAATAACACCGAAACTCTCAAAAATTATTGTCAAAAAACAGGCACTTGCCTCAAGATTAAAATTTTAACTGGAGCCAAAACCAACAATGATACTTATAAATTTCTGGTTCAATTTATAAAAAGTAATGGAGAAATTTTTAAACATGTACCTTATCCTGAAGCCGAAACCATGGAAAGCGATTTTAATTTTAGCCTTAGGAAAATTGATAATCAGTTCAAGGTTGTTAGTCCACCCTTATATTTCCCATGAACGAACGCGATCTAAAAATTATTGCTCTCGCCGCTTTAATTACNACTATTTTAGTAGGCGTTGAAACATTTCTTTGGNTAACTCAATAACAAATTAGTTATTGACAGTAATTAAAAAAATAAACTATATTAAGTTAAAGAGAAAATTATGAAAAAAAAATTGCTTTTCCAAATTTCAGTTTTTGCTTCAATTCTAGTTGGCTTAATTTTATCTCCCCAAATTAACGCTCAGGAAGCTCTGCCACCCGGCGGTGACAGTTTTGAAACCGCCGCTTTTCTGCCACTAGGCGAATACCAAGACGGAACATTAGAAGATGGTAAGGAGTGGTACTACCTTATTGACGACAGTGTTAATTTGGGGCAAGAAATTCAAATTAAAAATTTTTTTACCGGTGCTACTCTTGTAAACACCATTATTTATGACCAAAACAAGCAACGCTTAGCTAAGGCGGAAATGCAAAAAGGGGGTGAAACTAACACCGTTAGTTGGCTAAATGGCGGCAGTGAACCGGAAAAATGTTACCTGATTCTTTCCAACGAAGCAATACACTCGGCTACATTTAAAAATGTCAGCGTTAAAATAACGGATCGTTTTGATGCCAGCAGCCAAACCGATGCAGGTAACTCTTTTAAAAACGCCCTTCCTATCGAAGTTGGCCAATATAAAAGTTTTCTTGATTTTAACTACAAGGCCAGTGATAACGAAGATTTTTATAAAATTAGTGTTCCCCGCGGGCAAAAACTAACTGTGAGAGTTACCCCGCCCAAAGATTTATATTTAGATTTAAAAATTTACGATAAAAACAGAAGTGAACTGGTCAATGAATATTCAGAAAATAAAGGCGCTATTGTTACCGGCTCTATTCAAGCGCTAGTTGCCGATACTTTTTATATTGCTGTCGCTCCTAAATATGGCAGTGGACAAAATCAAGCTAGCCAATATTCTTTGGATGTCTCTGGCGCCGCACCCAATAAGCAAAAATCTGGTATTGCCAATCTTGAAGAGAAGACAAACAGGAAACCCCTATCAGGCAGTTCCCTGCCACAAGCCAGTTCTTTCTTTTTGGCTAGTATCGGCAAAAACCTTAAATTTATTTTACTGATCGTTGCCACTGTACTAATAATAATTGTAGTTACCGTCGTCTTACTGCTTGGCAAGTCCGGCAAGAAAAAGACGCCAAAAGAAGAGAAACCTGTAGAAACTGAAAAAGTCAAAGAAGAGAAAAAGGAAATGAACGAACCAGAATTTATCTACTGTTCTAAATGCGGGGCAAAAAATCCGACTGGTGCTCGTTTCTGCAGTAAATGCGGCGAAAAGCTAGTTTAATCCTCTCTATTGCCTTTTTAAACTTTACCACAAATTTTTCTCTCGAGGCCAAAAATAGCGATGTCAAGCCCAACAAAAAGAAAATAGCAAATGGCAATAAAATTCACTATCAAGGCGCAAAATACAGCAACCAATATATAATTATATTTCACGAGTCAAATATGCCTTGATAAAGAGTCATGAAAATTGTCCCTGCCAATCCCCAAAGCGGCAGTAGCCAAATAGGAATATTAAGAAAAAAAGGTTCCGCATAAGTCCAAGGCCCACTGCCGAACAAAATAATGAGCGACTCTGTACTTGGCCCCAATATTCCAATAATAACGAAAATCGCAAACTCTCTCTTGATAGGAGAAATAACATGTTTCAAAAACGCCAATGCGATTAAAAAAAATGAGAGAAGAAGCGCTTGCTTCCAAAATGCGCTAACAGTCGAAACGCTTAAGACGATAAAAAATAAGGCGGTGACAATTCTACGAAAACTCACTATATTTATTCTATCAGAAAACATTGGAATTAATAACTTCGTACCCTCGGG
>JGI24025J20009_10002534_pt1 | contig 13064 bp, 10 predicted proteins | sample Cruoilmetagenom3_FD_20009 | JGI IMG/M metagenome (IMG submission 20009)
CGGCGCTGCAAAAGCAACTGCGACGCTGGAGGCGATAGAACGCCAATATGGTGTCGACAAACAGGTTGTGGTGGCAATCTGGGGGCTGGAAAGCGCCTATGGCACGTTTCGCGGCAGCAACAATGTGATCGCGTCACTGGCAACTTTGGCCTTTGACACCCGCCGCAGCGCATTTTTTGAAGGCCAGTTGATTGCCGCCCTGCGCATCCTGCAAAGCGGTGACACCACGCCCGCAAACATGACCGGCAGTTGGGCCGGGGCGATGGGGCACACCCAGTTCATGCCCACGTCCTATCTGGATCATGCGGTGGATTTCACCGGCGACGGGCGGCGCGACATCTGGTCGGACGATCCCAGCGATGCGCTGGCGTCCACTGCGGCCTATCTGGCCGGGTTTGGCTGGATCAAGGGCCAGCCCTGGGGGGTCGAGGTGCGCCTGCCCAAAGGGTTCGACTACGCCAGCGCGCGGCGGGACAACATGATGTCGCCCGACAACTGGGCCAAGCTGGGGGTTGTTGGGTTGGACGGTCAGGCGGTGCCAGAGCATGGCGCAGGGTCGATCCTGTTGCCAGCGGGCGGACAGGGCGCGGCATTCATGATTTTCAAGAATTTCGAGGTGATCGAGCGGTACAATACGGCGGATGCCTATGTGATCGGCGTCGGGCATCTGGGGGACCGGATCATGGGTGGCAAGCCTATTCAGGCGGACTGGCCACGGGGGGACCGGGCGCTGACGTTCAGGGAACGCAAAGAGATGCAGCGGCGGCTGACAGAGGGCGGGTTCGATACAGTCAAGATTGACGGCAAGATTGGCCCGCTGACCATTGCGGCGGTGCGTGCCTATCAAACGGCCAACGGGTTGCTGCCGGATGGCTATGCGTCGCTGGGGCTGTTGGAACGGCTGCGATAAGGCGGGTCAGCCTTCGCAGCCGTTTTGTATTTAGTGGGCGGGATCAGCCCGGGCTCATCCCGCGCAGGCGCTCGGACCGGCGGCGCAGTAATTCGAGCACGGTCAGCAGACAGATGGATATCCCCACAAGGATCGTCGCGACCGCCAGAATGGTCGGTGAAATCTGTTCGCGCAGGCCGATGAACATCTGCCAAGGCAGGGTTTTCTGGCTGGCAGAGCCAACAAACAGCACTACCACTACCTCGTCAAACGAGGTGATAAAGGCAAACAACGCGCCCGAGATCACGCCGGGCAGGATCAGCGGCATCTGCACCCGAAAGAAGGTGGTGACCGGGTCAGCGCCCATATTGGCAGCAGCCCGTGTCAACGACCGGTCAAAGCCCACAAGCGTGGCCGTCACGGTGATGATGACAAAGGGAATGCCCAGTACGGCGTGCGCCAGAATGACTTTGACATAGCCGACAAAGGTTTTTGGCAGGCCCAAAGTGCCCTCCAGCCAGTTGCCGATATCGGAATAGAAAAAGAACATGCCGGTGGCCGAAATAATCAGCGGCACGATCATCGGCGAGATCATGATTGCCATGATCGCCCGGCGGAACGGCACGTGGCTTTGGCTAAGGCCGATGGCGGCCAGCGTGCCCAACGATACCGAGATGATCGTGGCGATGGGCGCAATGATCAGCGAGTTCTTGAAGCTGCGCTGCCATTCATTGTTGGAAAAGAAGTCCTGATAATGTTTCAGAGAATAGCCCGCAGGGTCAAACCGCAACATTTCCGGGGTGAAGGTAAAGAAGTCTTCGGCGTTGAACGACAGCGGCATCACCACCAGAATCGGTGTGATCAGAAACACAAAGATCGCACCACAGATCACCCGGAACGTATAGTGCCACACCACTTGGTTGGGCGTCAGATAAGGCAGCAGTTTTGCGCGATAGCGCCCTTCGTACAGCCAATAGGTGAACCAACCAAAGAACCAGCCAAACAGGCCGCCAATCACCAACCCGGGCACCCCGGCCAACAAAAAACCTGCGGCAGCCGTGGCAAGGATCACGAGCCACTTGCCGATTTTTTCCATACCTTTAAACGTGGTGACCAGCAACAAAGCTATCAGGGCCAACAGGGCCGCACCAGCAATGATGCCCACCAAGCCAGAGCCGTTTGCCGTCCCCACCAGCAACCCGGCAAAGGCACCGGCAGCAGCAACTGTTGGCAGGACAAACGACAGGGGTTTGCGCGAAATTGGTGTCAATGCGGCCATGTCTGCTATCCCAGCTTTACGTTATCAATGCCGACAATTTTGTCGTAGGCCCAGTAAAGGATCAGAACGACTGCCAGCAGAATGGTCCCCAGTGCCGCCGCCAGACCCCAGTTCAGGGAACTGGAGATGTGATAGGCAATCCGGTTCGAGATAAAGACACCCTTGGTGCCGCCTACGATTTCGGGCGTGATATAATAGCCAATCGACAGGATGAACACCAGGATCGACCCGGCACCGATACCCGGCACCGATTGCGGGAAATAGACCCGCCAAAAGGCTGTCCAGTTGGTGGCACCCATGGATTTCGCGGCGCGCAGATAGGTTTCGGGGATGGTCTGCATCACCGAATACATCGGCAAGATCATGAACGGCAGCAGGATATGCGTCATCGCCACAATCGTACCAAACTGGTTGTTGATCATCACCAGACGAGAGTCGTCGGCGACCAGCCCCAGCCAGACTAGCACGTCGTTGATCACGCCTTGTTGTTGCAACATCACCTTCCACGCAGATGTCCGCACCAACAGCGATGTCCAGAACGGCAGCAACACCAGGATCATCAGCATGTTCGCGGTGCGCGTCGGCAGGTTGGCGAGGATCCAGGCCACCGGATAGCCCAGCAAAATGCAGGCGCCGGTGATGACCATCGACATGAACAGGGTGCGCTGGAACAGCCTGATCAGAATTTGTTTGTCTTCGGGCTGTGACTGTGCGCCATCGGGCGTTTTGCGCATATCAATGGCGTTCAGGAAATACCCGGTGGTTTTGCGCGACGAATGCGTCTTGATCACCTGCCAGGTTTCCAGATCACCCCATTTGGGCGAAATTTCAATCAGCTTGTCCTTGAACGGACCATCGGTGGCCGGATCAAGCTTTTTGATCTTGCGGCCTGACTTGCGGAACAACGATGACATGCCAGTGTGTTCATAGTTCAACCGGCTGCCCAGACGGGTGTGCCGTTTGGCGTCAATTGCGGCAACCATGTCGGTCACAAAAGCTGCATACAGCGCCTCGTCCGGCAATGCGCCGCTTTTGCCATCCCATGTGCCCAGTTCGGCAACGGTCAGCGGCAGGGTATCGGCCACGATGTCGTTCTGAACCGAGCGTGACAGCATGCTGCCGATCGGGATAATGAAGGAGACCAGAACAAAAATCAGCAAGGGGGCGATCAGCGCCAACGCCCGCAATTTCTGCCGCCTGAGAGCGCGCGCCAGGCTGCGCTTTAGCGGTGTACCATCTGCGGCAAGAACCGGACCGGATTGGGCTGTGTCAGTCATCAGGTGCCTTCGGCCAGAATGATTACGCTGTCGGCTGACCGACGGCGAATCTCGGCCACTTTTTGGTATTCAGGATCGTGATAGGCCGCTTTGGCGGCCGCGTAGTCCGGAAATTCGATCACGACATGCCGCTCATTTGCTGACCCTTCGACCACTTCGGATGGTCCGCCGCGCACTACAAACTTGCCGTCCAGCCCCAATAGAATGGGCGTGTCCAGACGTACATATTCCGGAAATTCTTCGGGGTCTGTCACAGTGACATGTGCGATGATGTATCCCTTGGGCATTTCGGCGGTTCCTATCGTCGTGTGTCAGGTTTCGACAACCCGGCTACAGTTAAATGTGAAACGGGCCAGCGAACCGGCCCGTTTCTGATGATGCGATTACTTGGCCAGCCACGCCTGGAATTTGGCGTCGATGTCGTCGCGGTAATCTGCCCAGAACTCGTAGTTATAAAGGAACGTGTTCTTGGCATTGTTGGGATCGGTCGGCATGTGCGGCGCCATGTCGATGCCCAGTGCTTCGTGCTTGCCGACCAGCGGTGCCGAAGAGGCACGGGCAGGACCGTACGAAATGTACTTGGCCTGATCCGCAAGGCGCTGGGTGTCGGTGGCAAACATGATATAGTCCAGCGCACGCGCCTGACGTTCGGGCGAAAGACCCGCCAGGATGATCCAGCCGTCAAGGTCGAACACTTGCGCGTCCCACAGCATGGCGACGGGCTGCTTTTGCTCTTCGATCACGCTGAACAGACGACCGTTATAGGTCGAGCCCATGACAACTTCGCCATCGGCCAGCAGTTGCGGCGTGTCGGCACCGGCAGACCACCAGATGACGCTGTCCTTGATGGTGTCCAGCTTGGCCAGGGCCTTGTCCTGCCCTTCGGGGGTGGCCAGCACGTCGTAGACGTCGTCCTTGGCAACGCCGTCACACAGCAGGGCCCATTCCATGTTGTTGATCGGACGCTTCTCCAGGGCACGCTTGCCGGGATAGGCTTCCAGATCGAAAACCGAGCAGATGTCGGTTGGCGGCGTTTCACCGACCATATCGGTGCGATAGCCAAAGGTGGTCGAATAAACGATCTGCGGGATAAAGCATTCAGACACCAGCAGATTGCCGAAATCTTCCTTGGCGGATGTGCCGTCAGGGGCTGCGGCCAGTTGGGTGTCGGGGTCGATTTCGATCGCCAGACCTTCGTCGCACAGACGCATGGCGTCGGCGGCAACAACGTCAACCACATCCCAGGTCACGTTGCCGGCTTCGTTCATGGCGCGCAGCTTGGCCACAGCCTCGGCCGAGCTCTCATCGTTGATGATGGTGACGCCGGTCTTTGCGGAATAGGGTTCGTGATAGGCTTTCAGTTGCGACTTGGAATAGGCACCACCCCAGGACACAATGGTCATTTCGTTGGCCATGTGGCCACCTGCAAACGCCATTGGCGTTACCAGGGCTGTTGCTGCCGCGAGGGCTGTCATTTTGGTGAGTTTCATTCTTCTTTCTCTCCTTGTTAAGACTTGAATTAAGCCCCCCCGGCCTTGACTGCGGGGGTTTGGGCGTTGGTGCCTTTAGGCGTCCAGCGCGCGGCAATCTTCGGGCAGCCAGCCGATTTCGATCTGCTGGCCGGGTTGCAAGCGGTCTTGGTCAGGCGCGTTACGGGTTTTGATAAAGAAGTCATCAATGCCTGCGACCCGCAGACGAGTGCGGAAAATGTCACCCATATAGATGAATTCCAACACTTCGGCCTTCAGGGTGTGAACCCCTTCGCGCAACCGGTCCTTGTTGTACTCCACCCGCTCGGGGCGGATCGAAACACGGGTGCGCTGGCCAACCTCGGAGACGTTGATCGGCTTGCAGTCGATCAGCTCGCCATCGCTCAACTCGACAATGGCGGTGCCATTGCCGATTTCCTTTACCACGCCTTCCAGCGTGTTATTTTCGCCGATAAACTGGGCAACAAAGCTGTTTTCCGGCGCTTCATACAGCTTGTCCGGCGGGGCCAGTTGCTGAATACGGCCATCATCAAACACCGCAACCCGGTCTGACATGGTCAGCGCCTCGGTCTGGTCGTGGGTCACNTANACCACGGTGATGCCCAGNCGGTGTGCCAGATGGGTGATTTCAAACTGCATCTTTTCGCGCAGCTGCTTGTCCAGCGCACCAAGNGGTTCGTCCATCAGCACCAGTTCCGGTTCAAACACCAGCGCGCGCGACAAAGCGACCCGCTGTTGCTGACCACCCGAAAGCTGCGAAGGACGGCGGCCGCCAAAGTCGCCCATCTCCACCATGTCCAGCGCGCGTTTGACTTTCGCCTCTCGCTCGGACTTGCCCATTTTACGCACCTCAAGCGGAAAGCTAAGGTTTTCCGCAATCGTCATATGCGGGAACAATGCGTAATTCTGGAACACCATGCCGATACCGCGCTTGTGCGGTGGGATGTTGTTGATGGAAATCCCCCCCAGCCGGATATCGCCATGGGTGGCGGTTTCAAACCCTGCCAGCATCATCAGACAGGTAGTCTTGCCCGATCCTGAAGGCCCGAGCATTGTCAGAAACTCGCCCCTTGGCATCGTGAGGTTAAGATCTTTGACGACGAGATTCTCGCCATCATAGCTTTTCTGAACGCGTTCGAATTCAACGAACGCGTCGGTCGCTTGCGTTTCAGCCAAAACGGCCCCCCTTGGGCTTTTCGCAGTTTGTTCTGCGTTTGATTGCCAAATGTAAGCACATCAGGCGGTGTAGTTGCAACCGAGTTGCAGTTTTTGTTCCCGCGTGGGGAAAAATATCCGGAATTGTGGGCCAAAAACGAACATATTGCCCTGTTTCGCGAAATCCCTGTGCAGACGGGACTTGCCGCAGCGATGATTTCTGCAACAGCTAGAATGGGAAGAGCCGGAGGGATTAGCCATGGCTACCATTGATTTACCGTTCGAGCGCGCAGAATACGACGCCCGGTTGCACAAGGTGCGCACAGCCATGGCGCGTGATGGGCTGGCAGCGCTGTTTGTCACCGACCCGTCCAATCAGGCCTGGCTGACCGGCTATGACGGCTGGTCATTTTATGTGCATCAGGGGGTTGTCGTGCTGCCCGATGCAGACCCGATCTGGTGGGGGCGCAATCAGGACACCAACGGGGCAAAACGCACGGTGTGGATGGGCGGCGAACGGATACGCGGTTATGCCGATCATTTCGTGCAATCGACGACGCGGCATCCGATGCAGGATTTGGCCGAATTGCTGTGCGATCTGGGGCTGACCGGCGCGCGGATCGGGGTTGAGATGGATAATTATTATTTCTCGGCCAAGGCGATGTCGGTGCTGCAAGAATCGATGCCGGGGGCGGCCTGGGCCGATTCGACCGGGATGGTGAACTGGCAGCGCGCCGTGAAATCCGAGGCCGAGATTGGCTTTATGCGCAAAGCGGCGGCGATATCGGAAAAGGTGGTGGACGGGTTGTTGCAGCGGGTTGAACCCGGTGTGCCTAAGAACGAAGTTGTGGCCGAGATTTACCGCGATGCCATTCGCGGCGTCGATGGCGCGTGGGGGGATTATCCGGCGATTGTGCCATTGCTACCGTCGGGCAGTGACGCCGCCGCGCCGCACCTGACGTGGGACGGGCGACCGTTTGCCATTGACGCGGCGACGTTTTTCGAAATTTCGGGCTGTTACCGACGCTATCACGCGCCGCTATGCCGGACGCTGTTTCTGGGTACCCCCCCGGATTTCCTGCGCCGCGCCGAAGCTGCGCTGATCAAGGGGCTAGAGGCGGGGCTGGACGCGGCGCGCGCCGGAAACCGCGCCTGTGACATCGCCAACGCGCTGGCCGGGCCGTTGGAAAAGGCCGGGATCGAACGGGGGGCGCGCTGTGGCTATCCCATCGGTCTTAGCTATCCGCCGGATTGGGGCGAGCGCACGATTTCGCTGCGCCCCGAGGATGAAACCGTTCTGCAACCCGGCATGACCTTTCATTTCATGCCCGGATTGTGGATGGACGATTGGGGGCTGGAGATTACCGAAAGCATCCTGATCCGCGACAGCGGCCCGGCGGAAACCTTTTGCGACCGGCCCCGACAGATGTTCGTGAAGCCGTGACGGGGCGGCTGGGGGAAACCGTATCGCTGTTGGATCGGTTGATCGGCTATCCGACGGTCTCGGCGGGCAGCAACCTGGAATTGGTCAGCGATCTGGCGCAACGGTTGGAAGACTGCGGCGCGCGGGTTGACCTGTTTCCGGATGCCAGTGGCGGCAAGGCAAACCTGTTTGCTACGATGGGCCCGGAGGAGCCGGGCGGGGTTGTGTTGTCAGGGCATACGGATGTGGTGCCGGTAACCGATCAGGACTGGGACAGTGATCCGTTTGAAATGCGTCAGGCAGACGGGCGGCTGTACGGGCGCGGCAGTTGCGACATGAAGGGGTTTATCGCAGCGGCGGTGGTTGCAGCGCAGGATTATGCGCAGATGCCGCTGAAGCGCCCGGTGCATTTTTCGTTCTCCTACGACGAAGAAATCGGCTGTTTGGGCGCGCGCGCACTGGTGCCGGAACTGCAACGGCGCGGGATACAGCCGACGATGGCGATCATTGGTGAACCGACGGATATGCGGGTGATCGAGGGGCACAAGGGCTGCTGCGAATACACAGTCCGGTTTTCCGGGCTGGAAGGGCACGGGTCGTCGCCTGATCGCGGGGTGAATGCGGCGGAATATGCGGTGCGCTATGTGTCCCGGCTGATGTCTTTGCGGGGTGAGTTGATGCTGCGTGCGCCGCAGAGCAGCCGGTTTGACCCACCTTGGACCACGCTGAACATCGGGCGGATCAGCGGCGGTGTGGCGCATAATATCATCGCGGGCAAGGCCGGGGTGGATTGGGAAATGCGCCCGGTTCAGGAGGGCGACGCGGATTTTGTGAAGCGTGATATTGAGGCGTATGTGGCATCTGAACTGCTGCCCGCCATGCGCGCGATATGCGCCGACGCTGAGATCGCCACCGAGGTTATGGGCGAGGTCGCAGGGCTGGAAGTAATGCCGGAAAACGCCGCGCGTGATCTGGTGGCCGGGCTGGTCGGGGCCAATGGTGCCGATGTGGTGCCGTTCGGCACCGAGGCCGGGCTATTTCAGGCGATGGGCATGTCGGTGGTGGTCTGCGGTCCGGGATCCATTGAGCAGGCCCACAAACCGGATGAGTTTGTGAGCCTGGATCAGCTTCAATCCTGTTTAGGGATGCTGGACCGGCTGGGCCGCTCCTTCGCCCTTGCGGGCGGCCTCGCTTAGGACGCGGCCTTTAGCATGTCGCGGGATTTCAGCGTCGCGTAGGTTTCATCCAGCGCGGTGCGGGCACGCGACACCAGCGTGTCGATTTCGTCCGTTGTGATCACCAGCGGCGGCGAGATGATCATCCGGTCGCCCACATGGCGCATGATCAGGTTGTTGGCGAAACACCGGTCGCGACAGATCAGGCCAACGGCCCCTGCGTCGCCCGCAAAGGGGGCCCGGCTGTCTTTGTGCGGTGTCAGCGCGATGGACCCCATCAGACCGGTACAGCGGGCCTCGCCTGCGAGTGGGTGATCGCCCAGCAGGTCCCATTGTTCTTTCAGATACGGGCCTGCGACCCGCGCGACGTGACCAACAACGTCTTCTTCTTCAAGGATGCGCAGGTTTTCCAACGCGACGGCGGCGGCAACCGGGTGGCCCGAATAGGTGTAGCCGTGGTTGAATTCCGTGCTGGAAATCACCTCGGCCACCTCGTCGCTGACCACCGATCCACCGATAGGCGCATAGCCCGATGACAGGCCCTTGGCGATGGTCATGATGTCGGGACGGATGCCAACGGTTTGCGACCCGAACCAGTTGCCAGTGCGGCCAAACCCGCAGATCACCTCGTCTGCGATCAGCAGGATTTCGTATTTGTCGCAGATCCGCTGAATTTCCGGCCAGTAGGTTGATGGCGGGATCACCACGCCACCTGCGCCCTGGATCGGTTCACCGATAAAGGCGGCAACGCGGTCTTCGCCCAGGTCCAGAATGGCGGTTTCCAATTCCTGCGCGCGCATCAGGCCAAAGTCTTCGCGGGTCATGTCGCCGCCTTCGGCGTACCAATGCGGCTGGCCGATATGGTGGATATCGGCGATCGGCAACCCACCCTGGGCGTGCATTGGCGCCATGCCCCCCAGCGACCCGCTGCCCATGGACGAGCCATGATAGGCGTTGTGACGGCTGATGATGATCGACTTGGATGGCTTGCCCTTGACTGCCCAATAGGTGCGCACCATGCGGATATTTGTATCATTCGCCTCGGACCCTGATCCGGCAAAAAACGTGTGGTTCAGATCGCCCGGTGCCAATTCCGCCAGCTTGGCCGACAGCGCAATCACCGGGACATGGGTGGTTTGAAAGAAAGTGTTGTAATAGGGTAGTTCGCGCATCTGGCGGGCCGCGACTTCGGCCAGTTCGTCGCGGCCATAGCCGATATTGACGCACCACAAACCCGCCATCGCATCCAGCATTTCATGACCTTCGCTGTCGGTCAGCGTCACGCCGGTGGCGCGGGTGATGACGCGCGCGCCTTTGTCTGCCAGATCACCGCCATTGGTGAACGGGTGCATGTGGTGGGCGGCATCCAGTGCCTGAAGCTCTGCTGTGGGCAGATGGTTGGTGATTGCGGTCATGATGACGACTCCTGAAAATCTGTTATGACCAGAATATGATCAAATTAATTTATGTCAATCGAATCAATCAGNAACGGTCAGAACAGCAATCACCTGGTCCATCCCCTGCACCACGTCCTGTGTCATGGCATTNGCGGCGGCATCCGGGTCACGGCGGCGCAAGGCTTGCAAAAGCTCTTTGTGGTGATCGCGCAAATTCTGGGTCCCGAAACGCCCGCAAACCACCCGCAAAGAAGGGCCGAACCGCAGCCAGACACGATCAACCAGATCGGCCATAATTGGGGCATCCGCCAGGTCACATAACCGGCGGTGAAACTGATAGTTCTGCTCCAGATACCCTGAAACATCACCGGCTGAGATGGCTTGATCAAGCGCCTTGTCGATCTGTTCAAGCTGGGCAATGGCCGCGTCCGAGATATGCTGCGTGGCGCGACGAGTTAGCTCGGATTCCATTGTTTTTCTGACGTAAATCAGCTGCTCGACATCCGCAGGAGACAATTGTGGCACGCTGACCCGACGGTTGCCCTGAAACACCAGCGCCCCGTCCGAAATCAGCCGCCGGATCGCTTCGCGCACCGGCGTCATGCCCGCATCCAGCGCCTGTGTCAGCCCCTGAATGGTGACGGCCTGACCGGGGGCCATTTCGCCAAACAAGATCTGCGCGCGCAACGTTTGGTAAACCTGTTCATGGGCAGGCGTTCCGGGCGGGTCAGCGGGTTTATTGACGGCGATTTGGTCTTTCAAATTCTTCGGCCCTGTTCCTGCTGATAGCGTCGCGCCTTACTTGCAGGCTTGGTGCATGAAAACATATCTGCTATTGCCTTGGAAGGTAAAACTTGATCAAATTAGACAGCCGGATCAAAATCGGCAAGTCCCAGGGGAGTTACCTAATGAAAATCAAAACGCTGACACTGACGGCGGTTCTGGCCCTTAGCAGCGCGGCTGTCTTTGCGGACGAGGTTCGCGTTTATAACTGGTCGGATTATATCGACGAAGAGCTGCTGGCCAAATTCGAAGCCGAGACCGGTCTGAAGCTGATCTATGACGTGTTTGACAGCAACGAAGTTCTGGAAACCAAGATGCTGGCCGGTGGGTCGGGCTATGATGTGGTGGTGCCATCGGGCACGTTCCTGCAACGTCAGATTACCGCGGGCGCGTTCCAGAAACTGGACATGTCCAAGCTGCCCAACCACGCCAACATGTGGGATGTCGTTGAAACCCGGACCGAGCAGTATGACCCCGACAACGCCTATTCGATCAACTATATGTGGGGCACCACGGGGATCGGGGTGAATGTCGGCAAGGTAACGGAACTGCTGGGGGCCGATGCGCCAATCGATTCACTTGATCTGGTCTTCAAGCCTGAAAATATGGAAAAGCTGGCGGCATGCGGCGTTCATTTTCTGGACGCTCCGGCCGAGATGATCCCAATGGCGCTGAAATATCTGGGTGAGAATCCGGACAGTCAGGACGCGAATGTGATCGCGCGCGCGGAAGAGGTGTTCATGCCCGTGCGCCCCTTCATCCAAAAGTTTCACAGCTCGGAATACATCAATGGGCTGGCCAATGGCGACATTTGCGTAGCGGTGGGTTGGTCCGGGGATATCCTGCAAGCGCGGGATCGTGCGGCCGAGGCTGAAAATGGCGTCGAGATCGCCTATCATGCGGCCAAGGAAGGCGCGCAGATGTGGTTTGACCAGATGGCGATTCCCGTGGATGCGCCGAACGCGGACGGGGCACATGTTTTCCTGAATTTCATCATGGACGCGCAGAACATGGCCGCTGCATCAAACTATGTCTACTACGCGAACGGGAACAAAGCATCGCAGGAATTCCTGATTGAGGACGTGAGCGGTGACACGGCGATCTATCCGGATGCGGAAACGCTGGCAAACCTGTTCACAACCCGGCCCTATGACGCGAAAATTCAGCGCAAGGTCACGCGGCTGTGGACCAAGATAAAGTCGGGCACCTGATCTGACAGCATCAAAGGCGGGCCTGACGGTCCGCCTTTTCTTTATCCGGGAAAATGGGGGCGGTTTTGCAATCAACTGTTTTTGCACCCTGGGAGGATCCCAAGGCCAAGCCTTTGATCCGGTTCCAGAATGTCACCAAGCGGTTTGGTGAATTCGTCGCTATCGACGATCTGTCGCTGGACATTTTTGAACAGGAATTCTTTGCCCTGCTAGGCCCGTCGGGCTGTGGCAAAACCACAATGATGCGGATGCTGGCAGGGTTTGAAAACCCAACCCAAGGCCGGATTGAACTGGCCGGGCAAGACATTGGGCCGGTTCCGCCAAACAAGCGCGCGGTGAACATGATGTTCCAGTCCTACGCGCTGTTCCCGCACCTGTCGATCTGGGACAATATCGCCTTTGGCCTGCGCCGGTCGAACATGCCCAAAGACCACGTCGTCCTGCGCGTCGAAGAGATGCTGAAACTGACCCGGCTGGAGAAATTCGCCCGCCGCAAGCCGCATCAGATTTCCGGCGGGCAACGCCAGCGGGTGGCCCTGGCGCGGTCGCTGGCCAAGGCGCCGAAGCTGTTGCTGCTGGACGAACCGCTGGGCGCGCTGGACAAAAAGCTGCGGCAGGACACGCAGTTTGAACTGATGGATATTCAGGAAAAGACCGGCACAACCTTTGTGATCGTCACCCATGATCAGGAAGAGGCAATGACCGTGGCCAGCCGTGTCGCGGTGATGGATGAAGGCCGGTTGATTCAAGTTTCCACCCCCGACCGGCTGTATGAATCACCCAATTCCGTCTATGTTGCTGATTTTATTGGCGATGTGAACATCATCCAAGGCAGTGCTACGGCGCTGGGGGACGACCGCTATCACATCGCCTGGGTGGATGGGCAGCCGCCGCTTGTCGCCACATCCCACCGACCGTTTTCCGACAGCCAGCCCTGTCATCTGGCGATCCGCCCGGAAAAAGTGGCAATTTCGGCGGATAGGCC
>JGI24025J20009_10002537_pt1 | contig 13058 bp, 11 predicted proteins | sample Cruoilmetagenom3_FD_20009 | JGI IMG/M metagenome (IMG submission 20009)
GAATGAGCCAATTATTCCTAATACAATCCGAAACCCACCTTCAATTCCACCCGTGATAATTCCCCAAACAAGCGAACCGATACAGCCAAGTACTAATATTATCCATGCTATGACTCTGAGAGCATTACTCGTATATTTTATATAATAGTACTCCCTTATCTTGTTTGCCTTCCCCCCTCTCTGTGAAACATCGTGGGTTTTCTTTCTGGGCATCAGCAGCCACCGCTTCTGCATGAACTTATCAAACAAGGAAAAGATTGCTGCCTTCATTCGCATAACCACCCAAGGTATAAGTATTATGTCAACTTGATTCCTTCGTAATACGCTCAGCCGTGTTTCTGGTGTTCTCTTCCACATCCATAAGTAGGTAAAGAAGCTCCCTGGCGGTAAGCAAGAGCACCCAAGCCAGGAAGGAGAAAATTATTCCTATAACAGCTATAAAGAAACCTGCAATCCCACCTGCAAGCCCACCTGCAACTCCATTTGCAGCACTACCTGTCACAATTCCGTAAAAAATCGAACCAATAACGCCAATTACTAAGAATATCCACGCTACGACTCTCAAAACCTTGGCTGCAAAGGATAGAAAACCATACTTCTTTTCCATCTTACCTCCTTGTTGTCCTCAAAATTTTTCAAATTTGATTCACATAACTTGCAGAACCTTGGACTTTACTCAAATTCGCCCTTCCCCAAGCTGACGAATATAATGGAGAGTATCCCGAGAATAAACCAAGGACCAAAGAACGCACAGATAGACCCGGCAAGCGCCAATCCCCAAACTTTTCTTAGCAAGGCATAAATACCGCCTACAATCGCAATTATCCCAAATACAATTAACGGGGCGAAAATGGCACTCAACCATCCGATCCCCATAATTCCAGCCCAAAAGCCAACTCCTGTGGCACATACTATGCCGAAAATCACCTGAAGGGCACCGGCAATGATGGCTAATATGCCAGCAACCGTTGGTTTCCAAGTTTTCTCCATTTTTTTACACCTTTTACGCCCTTTTTTAACTTCTTACATAACGATATAGCTGAAAGCTTCCACTATCAATACTCCAAAACCTCAATCACCGCCACAGCAGCGGGCTTGTCTGTCGCAATAGTAAATCATCACATGCAACTAAACAACCAGCTAAAGAGAGCTTACCACATCTAGGGTATGAGCCAGGGTATGAGTGACAAGCCCACCGCAGTTAGAATTGCCCCGATTATCACCAATATTCCCAGGCTAATAAGAAACATCCTCCACCACAATCCCCAGGCTAATCTCCAGGTTGGCTTTACCTCGTTATCCATCTGCTCTCTCTCCTTTCCTTGTTTTCACCAAGTTCCAAGCCTCCCAATTGATGAAATAGCTTCTATAGACACTGCAATTAATTATAAGCATACCTATTTCTCGATGTCAATATAGGGCAAAGGAATTGTTTGTCAAATCACTCGTGGTGAGCGTTCGGCTGAGTTCACGCCAAAGCATTGTCGAATCACAAGCGACACTCGAAAGCAGGTCAGCCCGTTCTTCGGCTTTGTTTAGACCGGACGAATCGGCAAGCAGCGAGTCAGGTGACCATCAATACATGGCTCTTTTGAGCTTGCGCCATACCGTTTCTCAAGTTGTGTCTCTGTTAATCATGGCAACACCACCCAATTTCACAGCTTGAGTTGTTTCTTCAGCCTCCTGGCTTTGAGTTCATACCGACCAGCCGACGCGCTACATCCAATGCCCAGGCAAACAAACGCAACTCCAAAAAGCCCAATCGCATTCGATGAGACACAGAGAACACCGCCAGCCACCATTCCCATTGTTACGAGAACTATTGCAGAAATAGTACGAATATTTGCCCTGTGTTTCGCTTCATCAATTTTCTCCTGGATCTGCAACTCTTGCCATCCTATGTCTTCTCCAAGTAAACTTGCGCCACATGCAGAACAAACTATTGCATCCTTATCTAACCTTTGCCCGCAGTATTGACAGTATGCCATAGCCACGTCTCCCAGTCTTTTTTAGTAAATGCCATTGTATGATAAAACCGACTAGAGTTCAATATGTACAGCTCAAGCAATATTGCCAGCAACGGCGAAGTGCGATAACAGGTATAGCCATTGTTCTCAAGGCTCCCATACAGCTTAAAGCTCTCTGGTCATATAAGCGCCTTCCAGACTATAACCAAGCGAGCGGTAATACTCCCGGGCACCGACGCCACTAAGCACCAGTAATCTGTCAGCCTTAAATTCCCCCCTGGCGATCCTCTCTGCCTCTCGAAGCAACCGTTCACCGAGACCATGATGTTGAGCGGCTCGCTCCAGCCTCCCCCCCAGAGAAACTTCAGGACCAAAAATATGTAGCTCCCTGACCACCGCTCTTTTTCCATTTATCCTCAGCCTCAGTAAGCCAAACAGGGTTTCATTATCATCCTCGTAGGAAAGGAAGACTTCCTTCCCTCCCCATGCTTCATAATCCAACCTGGTTAGCCGGGGCTCACCAACTGCCCAGCCATCCCTCAGGCGATGCCCATATTCCCGACATCGAATGCAGCTACACCGAAGACCCGCTTGGTCCATCTTCTTTCTAATAGTTCCTCTCAGCGCTAAGTCCTTACAGCCGGCAATGATAAATTTGCTAGGAATATCCCGCATCAACCTCGAAATCCTTACATATTTGGGAACTAAAACCTTGATAGCCATAAGCAAACCAATCATCTCATCCTCACCATAAGGCTGATAGCGACTATCCCGATACCAACTCTCTAACTCACTTCCCTTAACTACCAGCGTGGGGTAAAGCTTGAGCCCATCAGGTCGAAAACGCTCGTCCCCAAACAATTTCCTCGATAGTTCCAGGTCATGCTCAGGAGTCGATCCTGGCAAACCGGGCATCCAGTGATAGTAAACCTTAAAGCCGTAATCACGTAATAGCCTGGTAGCTGAGATAACTTCAGCTACCCCGTGTCCCCTCCTTGTCAGGCAATGAATCTCATCGTCCAATGTCTGTACCCCAAGCTCCACTCTGGTAGTGCCGAAATCAAGCATGCTCCTTATCTCCGCTTCACCACAAAAGTCAGGCCTGGTCTCGATGCACAATCCCACGCAGCGACGCTCAGCATTCTCATTCATTTTTCTAGCTTCTTCCAAACAGCTAGAGGGAATACCGTTCAGAGCATCATAACAATCCTTGATAAACTGATACTGATAGTCTCTGGGGTAAAACATGAAGGTGCCTCCCATGACGATAAGCTCTACCTTATCCTGGGCATGTCCCATTTCAGCCAATGTCTTGAGCCTGACTTCCACCTGCTTTTTGGCATCAAAGCCACAACTTCGAGCTCGGAGAACCGCTGGAGACTCCACGGTATAGCTCTTAGGTGCCTCGGGGGAGCTGGGGCAATAAACACATCTGCCGGGGCAGGTAAAGGGCTTGGCCATAACTGCCACCGGGGTCACTCCAGAAATAGTTCGAGACGCTTTCTTCATGCCATCTCCATTCAATTCCTCACCACTTCATTCAGCATTATATCTCTGGCTCAAGGTGGCAACGCAAGCAATTGCGCCTATGATTATTTCACTCTAATATGTTAAAGTCTAACAGAGTCCACCTATGACCACAAATAGAGAGGTTTTCGACCAAATAGCTGAAAGCTGGTATCAAGTGAGGCATTGGCCTTTATTAAAAGAGGAGCTGGAAGAGGTGGCAGCAAGATGGCAAAGCGGAAAGCTGCTAAATGTGGGCTGCGCTCATGGACCGGACTTCTTGTCCTTCAGCCAGGGCTTTGAACTTTGGGGGGTGGATTCCTCCCCGGCTATGCTCAAGCAAGCTGTGAGATATTCTACCAAGTTTAATCTTTATGTCAACTTAATAGCCGCTGATGCCTTGTTCCTCCCCTTCCCCAACAATACCTTCGACTGGGCAATATCAGTAGCAACTTACCACCACATCAAAGGCAGAGAGGAAAGGAGAAAAGCATTCGTAGAATTGAAACGGGTACTAAAACCCCAGGGCGAGGCTTTCTTAACCGTGTGGAACTATGGACAACCAAGGTTCTGGCTCAAATCAAAAGAGCAGCAAGTCCCCTGGAGGCTAAAAGAAGAAACAGTTTACCGTTATTATTACCTTTTCTCTTATGGTGACCTGAGAAAGCTATTAACCAAAGCTGGGTGGGAAATTATTGCTATGTCCCCGGAGAAGTCCTACCACCTCCCCATCGTAAGAAACTTCTCACGGAACATATGCGTTCTGGTAAAGAAACCGACTACTCATAGAATGCTAGCGGTGTAATGCCTTAGCCCTACACAAAACTCGATATTCCAAATTTTCCGTAGCTGTGATGCTTCAGCCTCGCCCTGCGGACCTAAAGACCCGTAGCTACGTTTCACAAGCAGCTACATCTGCCAGGCAGCTATGCCTATTACATTTACCTGCACTCGTTCTTTAGCAAGGTAGAGCCATACTACGGACTTTTCCGTTCACTGGGTGGGTCTTGACCCATCTTCACCTTCTCAGGAGATCCAGCTTCGATGATGCCGATGAAGACTCCCACCAACTCAGGGTCAAACTGAGAGCCGCCACATCGCCGGAGCTCTTTCATCACTTTCTCACTGCACAAGGCAGGACGGTAAGGACGGGCAGAAGTCATAGCTGCAAAGCTATCAGCAATGGCGAGGATGCGGGCTCCTATGGGAATCTCTTCTCCTTTCAGCCCTTCAGGATAGCCACCACCATCCCACCTCTCATGGTGATACAAAATACTGCTTAGACAGGGAACTAGATTGGGTATGTTACCGACGATGTTCGCCCCTAATCTAGGATGCGCTTTAATCGCTTCCCAGTCTTCTTCACTAAGCTTCCCCTTTTTATTAAGCACTTTATCGGGAACGCCAACTTTGCCAATGTCGTGAAGCAAGGCAGCAGTACTCACCCTGGATACCTCGTCAGGCGATAGTCCTATCGCTTCCGCTAAAGCTACGGCATAAGTGTTAACTTTTCTGGAATGACCATACGTGTAGGGGTCTCTAGCCTCAACAGTGGAGGCTAATGCATAAATAGCACTCAAGCCATTGCGCCTGGCATAAATTCCCGCTTCGTCCAGCGGCTCGGACAAAACCTTGGAGGAGAGATAGACTCGATTACCTCCAGTTCGCTTGGCAAAATAAAGAGCAGTATCAGCCGCAGTAACAAGCTCACCGGATATCACTCCATCCGAAGGATAGCTAGCCAAACCAATACTGCAGGTTACAGCAATTTCCTTTTTCTTCATCTCCTCCGCAACTCCCTCCCGAACTCTCTCAGCTACGACATAAGCATCATTCATGGCAGTCAGAGGCAAGATGACAACGAATTCATCGCCGCCATAGCGAAAAGCCTGATCAGCATTTCGGACAGAGTTCCTGATAACTTTCCCTACTTGATTCAGAAGAACATCCCCGGAGACGTGTCCATATATGTCGTTATAGGACTTAAAGTTATCCAGATCAATCATGAATATGGAGAATACATCGCCATAACGAGAATGCCTGCTAATCTCCTCTTTGAGCCGTTCTTCAAAATGACGCCGGTTAAATAGCCCGGTAAGCTCATCAATACGAGACCTCTGTTCTGCCCGGGCATAAAGTTGGGAATTCTCAATGGGGGTGGCAATCTGCAGAGCCACCTGCTCCAGAAGTCTTATTTGCTTGGCACTATAAGCATCAGGGCGGTTACTAGCCACAATCAAACCCCCAATAATCTGGTCTTTAATACTCAGGGGCAGATAAACAACAGAGCGAGTCCCTTGCTTCAAGTGATTTTCTCCGGTCCAGAATCTGTGGTATCGTGCCAGATCAGCTTCATATACGGTCTTTCTCTCCCGGCATACCCACTCTGTAGCCGTTCCTTCAAGCGGTATCCTCTCTTCCCTCTGCCAGGGACTACCTATGGTGCTCGATAGAGCCAGAAAATAAACCTCGTTTCCATCAATTAAAGCAATCGTTGACCAATCAAAACCCACTACTTTCTTTAATTCCTGGGCGAATCTTTCAAATATCGTCTCAATGTTCACACTGGAGGTCACAATTGCAGTTAAACGGTTAAGCAGGGTTATTTCCTTGTCTTGCTCTCGCAATCGCTCGTGGAAATATTCTTTTTCCATGCCCGCTGCCACCTGGGCGGAGATAGACTCCAACAAATCAATGTCCTCAACGGTGTAAAGCTTCCCATTCCGACTCTCGCTTACTGCCAAAACAGCCCCAAGTTCTCCCATATTGATTATGGGAACGAATATCTCCACTCCTGCCGATTGCATCTCCTCCCTCTCCCCCTCCCATATAGACTGGAATTCAGGAAGGATGGCGAGATTCCTTTCCGGTAATACGGTGCTTTCGCGCTTCAGCCAGGTCACAACAGGACTATCCCACCTTAATTTCAATTCCCTCATGCGATTATCTTCTACAGGAGGGTAGATAAATCGAGCGATAAAAGCTCCATTTTCGGCTTGTGGCAGAAGCAAGCAAGCTCTCCGACAGTCAATAGATTGAGAAAGCAGTGACATGAACTCGCTGCCAAACTCTTCCATAGTGCGAATATTGTGTATCCTGGTGATAAATTGAAATAACTCTCTGCGATAGGAGTATCTTTCCCCGATAAATGCTTCCTCCATCTTCGTTCGCCAGCGGGCACCCGCAGTATGAGACAGAAAGAAGATGAATGGAATTCCCAAAGCTATGGCTATTGCCAAGGAGGCAATGTCAGGTTCAATGCTGCCGAACTTGTGAACCAACCAGAAAACTAGTATCACTATGCCAAGCCCACTACCGTAGAGAACTGCATTGACAAAGGCTCGGCGGAATACAACCCTGATATCCAGCAGACGGTGGGCGATAACAGCGTAGGTTAAGACACAGGCAACGATAAGGTTGCCAACGTGGCTCACGGGAAATTCGCCTCCACGGGGAGTGTAAGAGCTTAATAAAAAAACTATTAAGACGCCAATAGCAGTAAGTAAATAAACTATCTGATTGCGCTCCTCTGGGTGGGGTGAGAGCCTGTACTTTTTTATCAAAGAATACACATCCTTGGCGCCTGCTGTGGAAAGAAAAAGTAAACCTATAGCAATAACCCAAGGACCATAATCAACATTGATGCCGCTGGCAGTGACTTCAATGCTCCGGGGGATGTAGTTCAACGCTGCTAGAGCAATCGCGCTTATCAAGAAAATATAAGCCAATGGTACCTTGATGCGTTCAGACTGGTAGAAAGAGCCGATAAAATAATGAAGTTGAACTAGCATCCAGATGACAAGACATATGCCCATTTTAGATAGGAGAAGCTTGTATGGCATAAGAAAATCGCCGCGGAAGAGAACGATGCTCAAACTCCACAATATGGTAGGAATTAAGAATAGCAGGAAAAGCCTATGCCCTCGTTGCCATGGCCGGTTAGATAGCAAAATGACAACTAAGGGGATATAAGCAATCGTGGCAATTAAGGGAACTACGACTTGGACATGCATAATATCACCCTTATATAGTCAAACCCACAAATTCCGACACAATTTTACCTGTCATTCTGCGCCCCTCCACGGGATTGCTTCGTCCCGATAAATCGGCACTCGCAATGACTGTTGTGTCACCATTTCTGTAAATCACTTTAATATAAAGCTATTATTGACATAAATTTGTAAACTGTCAAGAATGACTATGGTAATCCCCCAAAGGTAGGGGTGTGCTCAGTCAAGGCTCTCCCGGCATAATGCGAGCTTGAAGCTTCACCTTTTTCGTTCCGGCTACAGGCGAAGAATCAGCGAAGGGCTTAGAGCGATAAACGAAAGGGCGAGGTTAAAACTCGCCCCCTTGCCTTGGCAAGGCATCCTGCTTTTCTCTAAACTATGCTGGTGTTATGGAGCAGCCGCACGTTCGGCTTCAGTTACCGGCGCAGCCTCCACCACCACCTTTGGAGCTCCTAGCAAAGAAAGTGCTTCGTCAGAGGGGTTAATATGCGGCGGCTTCAGACTGCCCAAATCAACCCTCCCAGACCGCCGTTGAGAGATATAACTGGAGAAGGCGCCCTCAGGAAGAAAAGTAACTGATATCGGTCTTAGGCCGAGGAAACTTATGGCATCACCATAGACATACTTCTGAAGGTTGAAGTGACAAACACTGTCTAATTTCTCCATCTCATTGTACACAGATGCAGCAACGCTCTTCTCACTGGCAATATAGTTATCTTTGAGCTCAAGATAGATGTGTAAAGCTGGCTTGTAATCAATTACCTCCTTGCGCGCTGTCCAATCCACATAAGGAATGCCAGTATTTCCAATTGCTTCCCCGATTATTTTTTCCGTCAGGTGACCAACACCAAACATGATGATAAGTTCATCAACTCGCTTTTCAAACACCATCTGGGGAATATCAATACCTAACTTTTCGTTTCGGAGCGAAGTTATTCTGACCATATCGCCAATTCTACACCTGGTCAGAATGCCACCATGGAGGTTGGTGATGACTATTTCGTAATTCTCACCCGCCTTTACCTCGTCCAGTAATATAGTCTTCGGCTGATAGGAATGGTCTAATTGCCATTTGAACCACTCCCTTTCAGAAATGAACTCAAAGAAGTTGAGGTTGGGAATAAAAGTCATACCTTCATAATCCCACGTTTGGGTGGCATAAATACCACCTTCAGTGCCGGCATATATCTCCAGAGGCTTCCTTCCCCATAGGTCCTCCACCCTCTTCCCGAAGATAGCGCTGTCTACGCCGCCAATAATAATCGCTTTGAGCGACCATAAGTCTTTGGGCAGCATGGGACGATGAGCCAACTTGCTCTTGACTAATCCTTTAATGAAGCGAGAGGATGCCTTGGGGTGGGATAACAAAAACCGGCTGTCTGTATTTATTGCTCCTTGCCTGAATATCTCACCAACATAAGCAAGCACTGATGGCAAACCACCACAACTATCAAGACCCTGAGATAAAGCCTCCTTAAAGCCAGCTTCTATCCTCTCTTGAAAGGATATTTCCTCGGCATTGGAAGGCAAGAGGTCGTAGCCGAGTGCCTGTTGTATCAAGTATGCCATGACGCCCAACCCATAGTATCGAGACCCCATAGTGAGCAGGGTCTTCATGTGTTCTTTCAGTAGACAATCGCCTTGAGGGTCACAAGAGGCAAGGAGTCCCACACCAGCAGCTACCCTTTCAAACTCATATAGGCACCTTTCCGAAAAGGGCATCCATTTAACGTGATACTTACCAGGCCAGCCTATGTTATGCACCCATATGGCAGGCTTTGCCGGCAACACATCTTCCTGCTTTTCCACAAGCTCAGGAAGATAATCAGCGTAGGTGGTCAAGGGCGCCTGCTCTCGGAATTCTTCCACCGTCTCAGGCAGAGCCTCGCGCATCACCTTCCTCCCCAGGTCACTGTTTTTCAGTAGTTCAATTTGTTCCAGAAGCAGTCTCTTCTGGATGGCCATAAACTGCTCCAGGCTGAGGTCAAGAAAGCCGCAGCACATCTGCCACAGCTCTTCTTTCCTGCCTTGTCGCATTAAATCAATTGGCCTTGTCATAGCTACACCTTCTGCTTTCCTCTATGTCATTCAGAGTCTTTTAAACGCCTCGCTACGTCCAGAATGACAATAGAGCTGTCCTTCTTTGCCCCGACAATCGGGGCCAAGAAGTTCCATGATTCTTCCTTATCTTCGCCTCCTTCAGAATAACAAGGGGAACATCATTATTCTGAAGATACTATGACAAGGTTGTGGAAACTTGGGAAGAGATTATGTTCTAGAAGATAGTTCTATTTGAAGCTGTGGAGAATGTGATTGCGGAGAAAAATGCGAGGTAAAAAGTCAGGAACTTTTTACTTTTGCCGAGCCACCTAGACTTTGCAGCTTTCGCGTTAATTGTTCGAATTCGTTATCGCCTGGTTGCTTGCCTAGCTCCAATCCATAGCTGATAAAGAATTCCAAGAAATTGCGCAATAGCTCTTTCGTTCCTTCCTGAAACTGGTGAAATTCTTCTCGGGTTACGCCGTCTTGTTTTTTACTTTCTTCCTTAAACTGACTCTCAATAAGAAAGCTGATGAACTCAGACCGGCCCATATCACCTCGATTGTCGTCTATCTTTTCCACCAGTTCAGCACCTACTATTAGCATCCTTTTTTCAGACATATGTCACTCCTCTCATATATAGCACTCCTTCGATTTTTATGCTAAACAAGGGGTGGCCTCACTCTACTTTCAGGCACCCCTTTATAGCCTCACAACATTCGAGCCTCAAGCTCCATTGCCATTATGGCCATTTCGAAACTCGAGGATTTCCACTATGGTACTTATATTTCTGAGCAGTTCTCCCCCCTTCTCCGTTACCTGATAGGTCACTACGGGATTTCCTACTTCCACTTTGTTAATGAACCCGCGATTCAAGAGGAANCCCAGATATTTTTGTATCTGGGCATAGCTCATATTGGCGCTATACATAATCTCCGTCTTCCCAGCACCATTTTCCCCCACTCTNAGCATATCAGCTATTATCTCTATATTAGACCTTCTCCGGTTCATTATATCGCACCACCATCTATTACTTTTAGCCTATTACTATTATACTACCTCAATGGCACTTGTCAAGCCCCCGAGATAATTGGCAGTGGCGGGGTAATATAAGATAAACTTGACACCAAAGAGGATTATGTTATACGATGAATTATCGGAGCTAAATCTGAATAATCAAGAGGATGGTTGAATTAAAGAAGTAAATTTTAAGCAGGAGGTGGTTGATGGATAAGATCAAAGTGATGATAGTTGACGAGCAAGCATTTTTCAGAGCTGGGGTACGTCAAACACTGTCTCAACAACCCGACCTGGAGGTATTGGAATGTGACCTAACTCAGAATGCACTCGAGCTAATTGAAGCTAATCTCCCTAATGTCGTTCTATTAGGTTCTGACCTAGCCAGCCTCAGCGGGCTTGAACTGGGCAGAAAAATTGCCCAGCACTACCCAAATACGAAAGTTGTAGTGCTGAGCCCTGACCCTGATGATATGGAGCTTTTTGAGGTCATTAAAACCGCAGCCGTAGCCTGTCTAAATAAGAAAACCAGCTCCGAAGAACTGGCTAACACTATAAGACGAGCCCACAATGGTGAATACCCCATAAATGAAAGCCTGATGACCAGCCCCAGGGTTGCCAAGCATGTGTTGAACCAATTCCGAGGTCTGGGGAAAACCATGGGAGGCATAGTCGCTCCACTTACCAACAGGGAGACGCAGATTCTAAACTACATTGCCGAGGGCAACTCAAACAAAGTGATTGCCCATATTCTGGGAATTAGCGAGCAAACAATCAAGAATCATGTCAGCGCTATTCTGCGTAAACTAAATGCTAATGACAGAGCCCACGCTGTTGCTCTAGCCCTACACAGTGGCTGGATTTCACCAGATGCAAAGCCGGGCAGGACGTCAGAATATTCTGATGAAATTTAGATGCCGCTTTATCGGCAATTATAGTGATTTGCAGAAACGGTGACGCACAAGTTATTGTGCGTCACTTCGTTCTCCCGTTGCCGGGCCAATGGGCCAATGTAAGTACAGAAGGATAACAACCGACAGCGTCTCCCTCAATCCACAGCAATCCACAAGTAACTCCCCCAAAAGTTCTATTGACAAATTGCTGCGCTGTGCTACATTGTATTTATATTATGTAAGAGCTATACCATTATGCCTTGATTAGCTTGAGGTAAGAGATGCTTAAGAATCTTGACTTTAGACGGATAGCGAACTACACTTCGCCCGACCCACCTAAAGTGGATGTTAACGTGCAGCAGATGGAAATGGATCCCGAGCTAAAGAGCCGGGTCAAAGAGTACCTGGAAGCGAAGGGCTACGAAGTAACCGAGGGAGCTCAGCTCGTCGGGAAGTCAAACGTTACCCATACCTTTGATATGTTGGCTCAAATGGACGATGGTTTCAACAGCTACACAATTGCTGTCTGCATCACCTATGGTGGTGATAGTGAGAAAGAAGTGGGGACTATTTTCCAGTTTGCCAACAAAGCCTACGACTGTGGCATTCTTGATAGAGTTCTTGTTGCTGCTCCTGTACTCAGTCAACAGGCGAAACAACTGGCTCGCAAGCAGCGAATAAAGGTCATTGACGGAGAGCTTGTGAAGCAACTATTGACCTCTCAACCTGCACAGGCAGCTAAACCCAGGGAGCCGCTTAAGTTCGAGACAAAGGAAGAATTAGTCGAATCTCTAGCCAACCGGGGTTACGTAGCAGAGGAGAAGCCCGAACTCAAAGGCAGGTCAGGTGTTGAATACACCTTCGACATCGTGGCTCGTACTGGCAGCGGCCAGGTTGGTCATGTTTTGGGCATAGATTTCCTCAGCGGGGAGAAGGAAGTGAACCTGGAACAGGTGGTCTTATTTGATACCAAAGCCTATGATACTGAAATTGATGGCAAAGTCATTATTGTGTCGCCGGGCATTAGCTCTAAGGCAAGGCAATTTGCCCAGCACCAGGGAATAAGAGTCCTTGAGTTGGGGCAAAAACCAGTTTCCGAACCCGTGACTGAAGAGCTCCCTGCCCGGCGTGGAGGACCGCCAGTTAAATCAGGTCAGCCGACCAAGCTACTGAGACAGCAGCCCCAGCCTGAGGCATTACAATTGATACCCGAGGTTGTGGCGAGGAGATACAATGCCATACCCCTTACTATATCTGGTAGGACACTGGAAGTGGCTATGGTAGACCCGACTGATATCTTTGCCCTGGAGGCTATTTCCGCCCAGAGCCGAATGAGAATTAAGCCTGTACCTGCCACTGCCCAGGAAATCAGGGACGCTATTGACTTCAATTATAAAGCCTATGGCGAAATTGAAAGACAGGTTTCTAACATCTCTATCCCGGATGAAGAAACTGATGAGAAGCTGGCCATTAGGGTTACTACTGATACCCCTCTGGTTCAGGCTCTCAACCTCATAGTTGATGAGGCAGTCAAAGCCCGCGCATCTGACATTCATATTGAGCCAGAAGAAGATAGAGTGCGAATACGCTACCGTATAGATGGCACTCTTCAAGACACGATGTCT
>JGI24025J20009_10002538_pt1 | contig 13050 bp, 15 predicted proteins | sample Cruoilmetagenom3_FD_20009 | JGI IMG/M metagenome (IMG submission 20009)
GAAGCTCCCATTAACATTAAAGTTAATTTCATTGCTGAATATTCTTTTGGACCACTTCCCCAAATACCAATTAATAAGTACATTGGAATTACTGCAATTTCATAAAAAACAAACATGGTAAATAGATCGATAGAAATAAAGAACCCATAAACTCCTGTTGCTAATATTAAAAGTGATATAAAAAATTCTTTAGGTAAATCGGGCATTTTCCAAGAAATGAAAACACCAGCTAACACAACTATTGCAGTTAGTAATAGTAAGGCGACAGAAATACCGTCTACACCTATAGCATAATGAATGTTAAATTGTTCAAACCAAACAATATCTTTAGTAAAAACCATAATGCCATCATTAATTGCTCTTTCTTTAAAATAAGCAAATACTAAGTTGATAGCCATTCCAAGTTGAACCATACTTCCAACCATTGAAACAAGTCGAGCCTGTTTTAAACCTTTAGCAAAAACTAAGGCTAAAATTGTGATAACAGGTACAACGACAAAGAGAGATAAAATATCCATATTAATTTGTTAGTTTGTCCATAAATAAATAAACACCATTGCTAAAACTACAACACCAGCAATAAAGCTAAATGCGTAATCTTGAACTTTCCCAGACTGCATTCCTTTTATTTTATCAGAAATTACAACTGTTTTATTCCCAATGCCTTCCATAGTTCCATCAACATATTTTTTGTCGAACCAAGCAATAGGTGCTGCTATTAGATTAAATATTATTTTTTTAGTTACAAATAAATAAATTTCATCAATATAAAATTTATCATAAGTCCATTTGTAAAATACTCCAAATGCGTTTGAAAATTTATCAGCTAAGTTGTTTTCTTTTTTATAGAATACAAAAGCAAGTATAATTCCTGTTAAACCAACTGCAGTTGCAACTAATGCCAAAGGAATATTTAAATGAGCTTCAAACCCCGCTTTATCTGCAGATACATATTCACTAAAATGAATTAAACCACCAACAACAGTAATTAAAGCTAATACCATTAAAGGGAAAGTCATTGATATTGGAGATTCGTGTGGTGCGTGCTCATATTTAGTTTCTTTTCCCCAGAAAATTCCGAAGTACAATCTAAACATATAAAATGCAGTTAAACCAGCTACAAATACACCAACAATATATAATAACATGTTGTGTTCAAATGCTGCAACTAAAATTTCATCTTTACTCCAAAATCCTGACAGTGGAAATACACCAGCAATTGCTAAAGCTGCAATTAAAAACGTAATATTTGTAATAGGCATATACTTACGTAAACCACCCATATCTTTTAAATAATTACTGTGTACTGCGTGTATTACTGAACCTGCAGCTAAGAATAGTAACGCTTTAAACATAGCGTGTGTAAATAAATGGAACATTGAAGCCATATAACCAACACCTTCGTGACCATCATACCCAGAAACTCCTAAAGACATCATCATATAACCAATTTGTGACATGGTTGAAAATGCCAATACTCTTTTAATATCGGTTTGTGTTATTGCAATTATTGCAGCAAATAATGATGAAAATCCTCCAACGTAAGCAACAATGTTTAATGCAAATCCACCTTCAACAAAATAAAACATTGGAAAGAGTCGTGCTACTAAATACACACCTGCAACAACCATAGTTGCTGCGTGAATTAAAGCAGAAACAGGTGTTGGGCCTTCCATTGCGTCAGGCAACCAAATATGTAATGGGAACATTGCAGATTTACCAGCACCACCCATAAACATAAGTATTAATGCCCAAGTTATTACAGACAATCCCATAAATGAATTAGAAGCCCAATTTAAAGCCAATTCTCCAGTTTCGTGATTTACAGTATTTAATGTTTCAAAATCAAATGTTCCTGTGTAATAACCCATTATTAAAATTCCTATTAAGAAACCTAAATCAGCAAAACGAGTTACAATAAATGCTTTTTTTGCTGCTGATACTGCTGAAGGTTTTGTATAATAATATCCAATTAATAAGAAAGAAGATACACCAACTAATTCCCAGAAAATATAAATTTGGAAAAGGTTTGTTGCTAAAACTAACCCAAACATTGAGAATGAGAATAGCGATAAGTAAGAAAAAAATCGTGTAAAACCATCATCACCTTTCATATAGCCTATACTATAAATATGTACCATTAATGATACTATTGAAACAACAATAAGCATCATTATTGATATTGGGTCAATTAGTACACCCATATCTATTTTTAAAGTATCGCTAAAGTTCATCCAAGTTGTTTTTTGAACAATTGCTTGGTAAACACCATCTACCTTACCATGTACAAAAAAGTACTGATAAGCTGTATAAAATGATAATATAGCTGAGGTTGATAAACCGGCAACTCCAATTATTCCAGAAACAGCTGGTTTAATTTTTTGACTAAAAATTCCTAAGAGTAAAAATACTGCTAGCGGAATTAACGGAATTAATATTGTATAAGTTACATCCATATTTTCTAATATTAATACTTCATAATTTCAGTGTCCTTAACTTCTACAGAAGCAATTTGCCTGTAAAGGTTAATTATTATAGCAATAGCCAATGCGGTTTCAGCAGCAGCAACAGCAATAATAAAAATTGAGAAGAAAACACCTTGTAATACATCTGGGTATAAATATTTGTTAATGATAACAAAATTTATAACTGATGCATTCAAAATTAATTCAATCGACATTAAAATTGAAATCAGGTTTTTTCTTGTGATAAATCCGTAAACACCAATAAAAAATAGGATAGAGGTTACGGTTAGTACTTCGTATATGCTAATTCCGGCTATCATACAGTGTCATTTTTTTTGTTGGTTAGTTTTGTTCCTTTTGCAATGATAATTGCACCAATCATAGCAGCTAATAAAAGCACACTAATTAATTCAAATGGTAAAATAAATCCACCAACATCATAACTCAATAATCCAAATCCAATGTCTTCAGTAGTAGTTGTTATTGTATTTTCTACAACCGCAAACTCATGAGAGTAAATAGTTGTTAAAAACACGCCTAAACCAGTTATACTGACTAATCCTACTAAAATTCTTCTTGAAACTTTAGCAAGTTCTAATTCCATTTCTATATGATGTACTAACATTACTGAAAATATAAGTAGCACAATTACACCACCAGCATATACTGTGAGTTGAATGGCTGCAAGGAAGTTATAATCTATTAAAAAATAAATTCCTGATATTCCAATAAGTACAAATAATAAATAGATTACTGATCGAAGCATTTTTTTGCTTGAAACAGAAGCAATTGCAAAAATAATTATAACAAGTGCCAAAATGTAAAATATAATTTTTTCCATATCTCTAGTCTTCTATTCCTGCTTTAACTTTTGATCCAGGTTGGTTTAAAACTTTTGTTAAGTAACTTCTGTCATACACAGAGTTTTCAAAATTTTGAGCCCAAACAATTGCATCAGTAGGGCAAGCTTCAATACATAAGCCACACATAGTACACATTCCTAAATGGTAAATATGTTGATCTATCATTTTTTTCTTTTTCCCAGTTGCAGGATCAACTTGGCGATCCCAAATTATTTCTATTGTTCCGTTAGGGCAGGCAATTTCGCATTTCTGACAACCAGTACAACGGTGCTCGTTACTTTCATCGTGAGGCATTACTACTTCACCACGAAAACGTTCAAACATTTTTAAAGTCTCTCTATTGTCAGGATATTGTTGTGTAATAGCTCCTTTTCTTGAGGTTAAAAAGTACTTTCCAGTAACACTCATACCAGTTAGTAGCGTTTTTATTCCTTTTGCTATATCTCCAAAATAACTCATAATTTCTAAAATTGAATTGTTAAGTTAAGCCATACTATTAGTGCCATTAAAACAAGATTTAATAAGTTTAAAGGCAGTAAATATTTCCATTCTAACGTCAATAATTGGTCAATTCTTAATCTAGGGAAAGTCCATCTAAACCACATCATTAAAAATACGATTGTCAACGTTTTTCCTAAGAACCAAACTACACCAATAGCTGGAAATGCTTCTGCAATACCAAATGATGTTAACCAAGCTGGCTCTAACCAAGCCCCAAAAAATACAGTAGTTGCTATTGCTGCTACAATAAACATGTTTATAAATTCAGCTAAAAAGAAGTAGGCAAATTTCATTCCTGAGTATTCAGTATGAAAACCAGCTCCTAATTCAGATTCAGCTTCAACTAAATCAAAAGGTGCTCTATTTGTTTCTGCAGTACCAGCAATCATATAAATCATAAATGCAATTATAGCAGGAATATGACCTTGTACAATTAGCCAACCATTTTTTTGAACTTCAACAATTTCTGAAAGTTGTAAACTTCCTGAAATTAAAACCATAGTTAATAATGATAAACCTACTGAAAGTTCATAACTAATAGTTTGCACACCGCTACGCATAGCTCCAATTAATGCAAATTTGTTATTACTACTCCAACCACCAACTAAAATTCCAACAACTCCAATAGATGATATTGCCATTAAAAATAATACTCCAATGTTTATATCAAAGGCTTGAAATTCTTGTGTGAAAGGAAAAACAGCTAAAGCCATTAATGCAGAAACAATAACAAAATAAGGCGCTAAATTGTATAAAAATTTATCAGCTTTTACTGTCCCCGTTAACTCTTTTGAAACTAGTTTTAAGGCATCAGCCATTGTTTGCAACAATCCCCACCATCCAACTCTGTTTGGTCCAATACGTAACTGAAACCAAGCTGCTACTTTTCTTTCTAATAGAACTAAGTATAAACCAGCAACTGCAAAAATTGCTAAATATACTACTGCAATTAACACCATTTCTGTTATACTAGCTACACCTTCTGGCATAATGCTAAAAAGCCAATTGTGAATGTTTTTTGTAATACTTAATGTTATATTCATTGTATTATTTTTATCTGTCAATATCTGGTACTACAATATCTAAGGTTGCCATAGAAGCAACTAAATCTCCAATTTTACCACCTACTGCTATATGATTTAGCAATGATAAGTTTGAAAAACCAGGAGAACGGAATTTAAGACGGTACGGATTTTTAGTTCCTGTACTTACAATGTAAACACCAAGTTCACCTCTAGCAGCTTCAACTTTTTGATAAAACTCTCCTTTTGGTAATTTAATTACAGCGTTTGTAGCTACTTTAATATCGCCTTCAGGAATGTTATCAATCAATTGTTCAATTATAGACATTGATTCCCACATTTCTTGAATTCGAACTTCGTATCGTGCTAAACTATCTCCTTCAGTTTTAGTGCTTCTTTGAAATTTACTTTATCTAACGCGCTATACGAGTGATGTTTTCTAACATCACAAGAATAACCAGAGCCACGCCCAACAGGACCTGAAGCTCCAAACGAAATAGCATCTTCTTTTGTTAAAATACCAACACCTTTCATTCTTTTTTGAAAAATTACATTACCAGTTAAAAGTCTATCGTATTCAGGTAATTTTGTTTTAAAATGAGCAATAAAATCTTTTACTCTTTTTACAAAATTAGGGTGAATATCAAACATTAAACCACCTGGAATGTTGTAGTTCATTGTTAAACGAGCACCACAAGTTTCTTCAAAAATATCGTTGATTAATTCACGATCTCTAAATCCGTAAAAGTAAGTTGTTAATGCACCAACATCCATTCCCAATACAGCCCACCAAAGTTGATGCGATGCTAAACGAGTTAATTCACCAATAATGGTTCTAATAACTTTAACACGCTCTGGCACTTCAATTTCAAGTGCATTTTCTACAGCTAAACAAACAGCTTCATTATTAATGTGAGAAGATAAATAATCCATTCTATCAGTTAAATGAACTATTTGTTGGTAACTATCTCTTTCACACATTTTTTCGATAGAACGGTGAACATATCCTAAGTCTGGTTCAACTTTTTTAATTATTTCACCATCAATTGTTAATAGTAAACGTAAAACACCATGCGTTGCAGGGTGTTGAGGTCCCATATTAATGAAATAATCTTCAGATTTTAAATTACTAGTTGCAATATTTGTATCCATAATTACTTATTTGATAACCATATTAATTTCATCTACATAATCTTTTCTTAATGGAAATCCATCCCAATCCTCAGTTAAAAAAAGTCTTTTTAAATTTGGATGATTGTTGAATATTATTCCAAAAAAATCAAACACTTCACGTTCATGAAAATCTGCTGTTTTCCAAATGTCAGAAACCGTTTCAAGCGTTGGATTTTCTCTATCTTCAGTTTTCACTTTTACAACAACAATATGTCTGTGAGTAGTAGATTCTAAATGGTATACAACACCTAATTCTTTACCCCAATCTATACCACTTAGGCAAAACAAGTAATCAAAGCTAGTTTCGCTATTGGTTTTTAATTGAGACATTAATTGGTGTAATTGTTCAGGTTGAACAGTTATATTTAAGAACTGAGAGCCTTCTTCCGTAAATTCTAATTCAGGAATCCAACTGCTTATTAAATTTTGTAATGCTTCGTTAGTCATAACTTTCAGTTTTATAGTCCTTCATCAAATCCATCGATAGGATTTTCTTTATGCTTCATATTTTCTGTACGAATCTTATCTTGAAGCATTAACATACCTTCTAATAAAGCTTCAGGACGAGGAGGGCAACCTGGAACGTAAACATCAACAGGAATTACGTGATCTGCACCTTTTACCACTGAATATGAATTATAGAAGAATGGACCTCCAGATATTGCACAAGCACCCATTGCTATTACATATTTTGGCTCTGCCATTTGGTCGTATAAACGACGTAAAACGGGCGCCATTTTATTTACAATAGTTCCGGCAATAACAATTAAATCTGCTTGTCTTGGGGAAGGCCTTGCAACCTCAAATCCAAATCTTGAATAATCATGACGAGCAGCTCCTGTTTGCATCATTTCAATTGCGCAACAACTGGTACCAAAATAAAGAGACCAAAGTGAATTTGATCGTCCCCAGTTAATTACTTTATCTAATGATGTAACAATAACGTTTGCTCCATTTCCTGCAGGAATTACTTTTCCTGGGAAATCTGCTGGTACTTCCGGAATTGATTCCGTTGGTTCCATTTGACTTGTGTAGCGTTTTTTATCTAGTCCCATTTTAATGCTCTTTTTTTCCAAGCGTAAGCTAAACCTAAACCTAATATTGTAAGAAATATGATAACTTCAACAAAAGCAACCGCTCCTACTTCCTTAAAAACTACTGCCCAAGGAATTAGAAATGCTACTTCAATATCAAAAATTAAGAATAATATGGCAAATAAGTAATACCCAACTTTAAATTGAACCCAAGTTGGGCCAATAGTTGTCATACCACATTCATACGGTTCTCGCTTTTGTGGATTGTCTGATTTATGTGAAATTAAATTTGATAAAAAGTTTGCACCTGCAACTAAAATAACTCCGGCAAGTAGAAATACAATAATGGCTTCTGATCCCATTCTTTATATACTTTTTTATTAGGTGGTAAAATTAAATGAATTGTATTAACTGTTGACTGATATAAGTCAGCTAAAAATGTAATTTTTATGACTTAACTTCATATGTTTCTCCAGAGAAAAATAAATCGTCAGTTTTCTTAAATTTTGAGTTTGCTTTTACTTGTTTTGTTAAAGCATCTTCACGTTCTTCAAGAGTTGCATCATTAAAACTTCTAATAATTCCTGTTGCTAATGGATATTCTAATCTAACTAACATTTGGTGTAAAGTAGGGTCTTCTTCTTTAGCATCATGTACTAAAAGATCTTCTTGTGTAATTCCATTTTTACCAATAGTAACAACTTCTAATTTAAGCCCTTTAAGAATTATACCTTTATTACGTTCTTTACCAAAAATCATTGGTTTTCCATGTTCAAGGAATATTTGCATATCTTCTTTTACTTTCTTGTCAGTAAATTTAGTGTAACAACCATCATTAAAGATTACACAATTTTGTAATACTTCAACTAGAGATGTTCCTTTAAATTTATGTGCATCAATAAAAATTTGCGACATATCTTTTGGGACATTTCCACCAATTCTTGCAAAGAAACGAGCCCCAGCACCTAATGCTAATTCTCCAGGAGTAAAAGGAGGTTGTGTGTTTCCATATGGAGATGATTTTGTTTTTTGACCAACTAATGAAGTAGGAGAGAATTGACCTTTGGTTAATCCATAAATTTCATTATTAAATAGAATAATATTTAAATCTATATTTCTACGTAATACATGAATAAAGTGGTTACCACCAATTGCCATTGCATCACCATCACCTGTTGCTATCCATACACTTAAATCTGGATTTGCTAGTTTAACTCCAGATGCAATACCTGGCGCTCTACCATGAATAGTATGCATTCCATAGGTATTCATATAATAAGGGAAACGAGATGAACACCCAATTCCTGAGATAAATACTACGTTTTCTTTTTTAACACCCATTTCAGGAAGTGCTTTTTGCATAGAACGTAAAATAACGTAGTCATCACAACAGGACACCATCTTACTTCTTGATCACTTGCAAAATCTTTAAATGTATATTTTTTTTCTGTAGTTGCTTCCATAATTAGTCTACTAATTTTTTAAATTCAGCTATTAGTTCATTATTTCCAAATGGTAATCCTTGAATCTTATTTTTTTGGTAAAATTTAAATCCTTCAAAATTAATTCTTAAAATTTTAGCAAATTGTCCATTGTTTAATTCACAAACTATAATTTTTTTGAATCTTTTTAATAATTCTTCTGTGTTTTTTGGAAGTGGGTTTATATAATTAAAATGAGCAAATCCAACATTTTTATACCCATCTTCATTTATTTGTTTTACAGCTGAATGTAAAGAACCGTAAGTTCCTCCCCAACCAATTACTAATAAATCACCTGAGTCAGCAAATTCTGTTTTAACATCAGGAATATAGTTTTGAACTCTTTTTATTTTTTCAGCTCTAGTTTTTGTCATTTTCTCATGATTCTCAGGATCTTGAGAAACATTACCAGTGATGCTATCTTTTTCTAAACCACCAACTCTATGTTCTAAACCAGGTGTTCCTGGGATTCCCCAATTACGAGCTAATGTTTCCTCATCTCTATCATAAGGATGCCAATTTTCAACAGCTTTTTTAGTGATATTATTTTTTATTTCAGGTAAATCATCAACACTTTGAATTTTCCAAGGTGCAGATCCGTTTGCAATATAACCATCAGTTAATAAAACTACAGGAGTCATATGTTCTAAAGCTAATTTTGAAGCTTCAAAAGCAAAGTTAAAACAGTCAGCAGGTGTGCTTGCTGCAATCACAATTACAGGGCTTTCACCATTTCTACCGTACATTGCTTGTAGTAAATCTGATTGCTCAGTTTTTGTAGGTAAACCAGTTGATGGTCCTCCACGTTGAACATTTACAACTACCAAAGGTAATTCCATAATCATGGCTAAACCTAGCGCTTCACCTTTTAAGGCTAATCCAGGACCCGAAGTTGTTGTAATAGCTAAATCTCCAGCAAATGAAGCTCCAATAGCTGATGCAATACCGGCAATTTCATCTTCAGCTTGAAAAGCTTTTACACCAAAGTGTTTATGCTTAACTAATTCATGTAAAATATCTGTAGCTGGGGTAATAGGATATGAACCTAAAAACAGTTCTAAACCAGATTTTTCAGCAGCAGCTAAAAATCCCCAAGCTGTAGCTGTGTTACCCATAATAACTCTATAGGTACCAGCTTCCATTTTAGCAGGAGAAATTGTATATGCATTTGGTATTAATTCTAATGTTTCAGCAAAATAATACCCAGCATTTAAAACTTTCGTATTTGCTTCAATTAAATGAGGTTTGGTTTTAAATTTTTTATTAAAAAAGTCAATAGTATGTTCTTTTTCTCTTCCATACATCCAATAAACCATTCCAAGGGCAAACATGTTTTTACTTCTTGTAATTGATTTATTATCTAACCCTTCAACTTCTTTTAAAGATTCTTTTGTTAATGAAGTCATTGAAACTTGAATAACCCTATAATTTTCAAGGCTATTATCTTCAAGTGGATTTGATGTATATTCTGCTTTTTCTAAATTCTTTTTTGTAAAAGAATCTGTATCAACAATTATAGTATGTCCAGGTTTTAAAGCATATAGGTTGGTTTTTAAACCAGCAGGATTCATTGCTACCAATAAATCTAAATTATCACCAGGTGTACTTATTTCAACACTACCAATGTGAACTTGAAATCCTGAAACTCCATATAAACTTCCTTGAGGAGCTCTAATTTCTGAAGGGTAGTTTGGGAATGTTGCAATATCATTACCAAACATCGCAGATGTATCTGTAAATTGAGTTCCTGTTAACTGCATTCCATCACCTGAATCACCTACAAACCTTATAACAACGGCTTCCAATGCTTCTGGTTGGAGTTTCTCTTTAGTTGTAATCATAATATATGATAATTAAAAAATTTTATTTAAATTTATACAAATAATTTTATAAGCAAATTACTAAGTGCCAAATTTAAATTTACTTTTTAGATTAGTAAATGACTTTTGTCACTTTAAATTGTTTAAAATTATTTAATTTTGTGGAATAAATAACTTAAAAAAATAAACATGGCTATTATAATTACAGACGAATGCATTAACTGTGATGCATGTATTTCAGAATGTCCAAACAATGCAATATACGAACCAGATAGTGAGTGGGCGTATGCAGATGAAACTTCATTAAGCGGTATGGTAACTACACCTAGTGGTGAAGAAGTTGATGCTGATGCAATGAATGAACCTAAATCTGATGAATTTTATTTTATTGTAACTGATAAATGTACAGAGTGTAAAGGTTTCCATGATGAGCCTCAATGTGCTTCTGTTTGTCCAGTTGATTGTTGTATTCTTGATGAAGATAATAAAGAAACTGAAGAGCAATTATTGGCTAAAAAAGCTTGGTTACACGGAGAATAATTTTTTGTTGATTAAACATAAAAAAAGCAACTCGAAAGAGTTGCTTTTTTTATGTAATATAGTTAAATATTTAATCGTTTAATTTTAAAACAGCCATAAATGCTTCTTGAGGAATTTCAACATTTCCAACTTGACGCATACGTTTCTTTCCTTTCTTTTGTTTTTCTAACAATTTACGTTTTCTAGAAATATCACCTCCATAACATTTTGCTGTAACATCTTTACGAAGTGCTTTTACTGTTTCTCGTGAAATAATTTTAGCTCCAATTGCAGCTTGTATAGGAATATCAAATTGTTGACGTGGTATTAACTGACGTAATTTTTCGCACATTTTTTTACCAATACTATAAGCACTATCGGCATGTATTAATGATGAAAGTGCATCAACTGAAGTTCCATTTAATAAAATATCAACTCTTACTAATTTTGATTCTTTTAATCCTAAAGGATGATAATCAAACGAAGCATATCCTTTTGAAACTGTTTTTAATCGATCATAAAAATCGAAAACAATTTCAGCTAAAGGCATATCAAAAGATAATTCAACACGCTCAGGAGTTAAATAGGTTTGATTTGTTATTTGTCCTCTTTTTTCAATACATAAACTCATAACCGGACCAACAAAATCAGCTTTAGTAATTATGGTAGCTTTAATATATGGTTCTTCAACTCTGTTTAATTTTGAAGGCTCAGGTAAATCAGATGGGTTGTTTACTAAAAGGGGCGTATCAGGATATTTGTTTGTGAATGCATGATATGATACGTTTGGTACTGTTGTAATTACAGTCATATCAAATTCTCGTTCTAAACGTTCCTGAATAATTTCTAAATGTAACATTCCTAAGAAACCACATCTAAATCCAAACCCTAAAGCGGCTGAACTTTCAGGAATAAATACTAATGAAGCGTCATTTAATTGTAGTTTTTCCATAGAATTACGAAGTTCTTCGTAATCTTCAGTATCAACAGGGTAAATTCCTGCAAATACCATTGGTTTTACATCTTCAAAACCATCAATTATATTTTGAGTTGGGTTAATAGCATCAGTAATTGTATCTCCAACTTTTATTTCACTTGCAATTTTAACTCCAGTAATTAAATAACCAACATCGCCTGCTTTTATACTTTGTTTAGGAACTTGAGTTAACTTTAAAGTACCAACTTCATCAGCATTATACTCATTTTCAGTTGCCATAAATTTAACACGTTGCCCTTTTTTAATTTCACCGTTTAACACTCTAAAGTAAGTTTCAACACCTCTATAGGAGTTGTAAACCGAATCAAAAATTAACGCTTGTAATGGAGCCTTTACATCACCTTCAGGAGCAGGGATTCTTTCAATAATAGCTTTCAAAATATTTTCTACTCCAAAACCGGTTTTTCCACTTGCATGAATAACTTCACTTGGATTACACCCTAATAAATCAACTATATCATCAGTAACTTCTTCTGGGTTTGCACCTGGTAAATCAACCTTATTTAAAACGGGAATAATTTCTAAATCGTTTTCTAAAGCTAAATATAAATTTGAAATAGTTTGAGCTTGGATACTTTGTGCAGCATCAACAATTAATAAAGCGCCTTCACATGCAGCAATTGAACGAGAAACTTCATAAGAAAAATCTACGTGACCTGGTGTGTCAATTAAGTTTAGAACATATTTTTCACCTTCAAAAATATAATCCATTTGTACGGCATGACTTTTTATGGTGATTCCACGTTCACGTTCCAAATCCATACTATCTAATAACTGCGCTTGTTCTTCGCGTGCAGTTGTGGTTCCAGTAAAACTTAATAATCTATCGGCAAGTGTACTTTTTCCGTGATCAATATGGGCAATTATGCAAAAATTTCTAATGTTTTTCATACTTCGTATTCCTGTCTACAATATTTGCGCAAATATAACGAATTAACCAATTGAAAATACGTTAAGTTTAAATGTTTGTTAGTCAACCCAATCAGCAATAAATAAATTGGTGTCGTGAGTACCGTTATTGTTTCTGTTTGAAGAAAAAACTAATTTCTTTCCATCGTAAGAAAACATAGGAAAAGCATCAAAAACAGCATCATAAGTAATTTGTTCTAAACCTGTTCCATCTACATTTATCATAAATAAATTAAAGCTACTTTTTGATTTGTGGTTTGAAGAAA
>JGI24025J20009_10002539_pt1 | contig 13048 bp, 12 predicted proteins | sample Cruoilmetagenom3_FD_20009 | JGI IMG/M metagenome (IMG submission 20009)
TTTGATGGTTCAATCCCATAAAACGCATAAAATTCGATATATTTGTGGGGCATCAGATTAGCTATTTCCCAGAAATAGGAGTTTTTTCAGTGGAGTCTCTATATAAATTCTTTTAATCGGTTAAGATCTACATGTCCGATTGTTTTAGCCATTCTTGTTTTAATCTCCCTTAGTTTTGCTAATTCATCCTGGTTATTTGCCAGCTTTTGCACTCCCGCAACAAGATCATCAATCCCCTTTTTCTCTGCTCGGAAAATGGATTCACCCATCCAAACGGATTCCCTTTCACTGGCACGTTCAGTTACCGGGAATGACATTTTATCAAAATCAAAATATTCTGGAAATGCTGAGGGGACAGGCAATTTGGATAAACCTGGCTGGAAGAGCTCATATCGATTCATCGCTGGATATCCCGTATCCACAGGAATGCCTTCCTGCGTGAGAGCATAGCAGAATATATCATGTTCACATTGAAAATAATCAACATCAATCACAATAATATAGCGATATAAATTCCGCCTTGTTTGTCGTAAGTCACGCTTCAACAATCGTATACCTGGAATTTCACTCAGACTTTCTTCCAGATAGGCAGCCATTGCTTCCCTTTGCTTCATTTGTTCATTGAAGCGTTCCAAGGCAACCAAACCCAATGCTGCATGGACTTCAGACCAGCGATAATTCACACCCATTGTGAACTGTTTTCCCTCTACATCCTTTGGACGACCGCAATCAATGATACTGGCTGCCCTTTCAGCCATAAATTTGTCTTTACAGAGTAAGACACCGCCTTCACCTGTTGTGAGACTTTTTAAAGACTGAAGGCTGAATGAGCCAAAATCCCCAATAGTTCCCGAACCCATACCCCTCCATTGTGCGCCATGGGCATGTGCACCATCTTCAATCACAATTAGATGATGCTTTTTAGCAATCGCCATGATCGCGTCCATATCAGTCATTTGTGCGGCAAGATGAACAACAATAATGGCTTTAGTTTTCTTCGTTATCGCAGCTTCGACTTTTGCTGGATCTGCACAGTAATTATCTGGATGAATATCCACAATCACTGGAATTGCGCCAGCCGCCATTGGTGCCGCGGCTGTTGCTTGGAATGTATAAGCAGGAACAATGACTTCATCTCCCCAGCCTATTCCAGCAGCTCGTAAGGCAACTTCCATTGTGATGGTTCCGTTCATCATTGGTACTGCATAACCACCGCCTTGCATTTCAGAAAATCTCGCCGCAAATTCAGCTGTATTTGGTCCCGGATAGGGGAAACCACCCCAACGTCCTGATTTGATGGTGCGTGCGACAGCATCAATATCACGCTCATCATGTACCGGCCAAACTGGATATTTCTCTTTTCGGACTGGTTCTCCACCAAGACTGGCCAATTTCGTCATCTCTTAGTCTCCTATTAGCTAAATTTTCCAGGCAATACACGCCCAAATGTTCTCAATTAAAACAAAATAATAGCATTTTTCAAAAGGTTGAAGCGACATCTCCTATTTTATGCTTACCTCTCGATTTTCATGATCAATTTTCTATACTAGAAAGGACTATTCTTGTTGAAGTGATCAATCGGTCTCTTATTGTTTCAGTTTGCAGCTGAATGACCTCAGCAGCCAGTAGAATTGCTCCCACGACGGGAGGGACAGATAAGGAAACAAGCTGCGCATTTGGTGCAAATTCATGAATTGTCTCTCTGAGTGGTTGAATATAGATCTCACCAGCCTTAAATAAGCTGCCGATCAGGATTACATCAAAGGATGAATCCTGTAAATCGAGCTGTCTGATAACTGCGTTCACATTGAGCCCCAACTCCCTTGCTGAAAATTTTACAATTTTTTGTGCTATCTCATCACCTTCAGCCGCTAAGTGAAATATATCTCGTGCAATTGATGGAGACAAATGGATACGCTCCATGGCCAGCCCCTCAATTAATGCCGCTTCACTCTTAACTTTAGCATATTCCATGAACATTTGAGTTAATTTGGTCTCAGGCCCACGCTGGGTCCAGGCATAGGCAGCTGCGACCTGTGCACGCCACACCAATTCAGCAGCACCGCCAATTTCACCAAATCGAACGCCATTTCCGGTGATTCGCCCAACTCGACCAAACTGATCCCGTCCTCGAACATTATTCCCTGTGCCAGCATCCACAGCTATGCCCCATCCCTTTTCCGCGCCAGCCAATAAACCTATCACTGCATCATTGACAAAATCATAATTGGAATTAATACCAAGTGACTTAATTGCCTCGATCATGATCTGCTTTTCCATAGGCCAGTCATACCCTGCAATACCGAATCCCATTGCAGATATATCTAATTTCATGAGTTTGGCATTGAATAAGGCTTCTTTAGCAACATGGTTTAGGGCTTTAGACATTCCTTCAAATCCGAGGACTTCATAACTTCCACATCCCGTATTCCCAAAACCCAATACATTTCCTTTAAGGTCCGAGATCAATGCATGTGTTTTACTATTTCCAATATCTATACCCAGCAGATAGCCATGCTCCGGGTTTTTACGAGTCAATTTTGAATCCTTTGTCTTTGTTTTGTATTTTAAAGAAATTAGGTAGATATTCGTGATTTATCGCCAGCATATCATCCAAGACCTCATCGATTCTATCCGCAGAAGGCCCTAATGGATGTGTTAGTAACGCTAAATAAGCGTATTTACGATCACCACTCACTGCTGCTTGAGCTGTAAGAATTTCATATGCCTTGACCTGTGCAATCAAACTCTCACAAACCAGGGGAAGGGGAGAAGCTGGGATAGGCTCAACCCCCTTTTCATTTATTCGACAAGGCAGCTCGAGCACCCAATCTTTGTTCCAACCAGAAACTGCACCATTATGGCGAATATTAACGACATGAATCTCATCCAAATTATTGTAATGTGCATTGATGAGCTGCGTGGCGACTGTTGAATAATAGGCCCCACCGCGCTGCATCAGCTCTTCTGGCGGTTCAAATCGATCCTTCTGCCCATACTTTTCAAGAAGATCCGCCTCTATTTTGATAACTTCCTCAGCTCTGGATGGAGGCCATTGGTCTTGTCTTTGGAGCATTTCATCCGTGTAGTAATAATATCTCAGATAAGGGTTTGGAAGCATTTGTAAATTTTCCAAAGTCTGGGGATCAAAATAAGGTTCTACATGATCCTTCATTTCTTCGATCAAGGATTGCATAACCTCAGGCCAATAATCAATTCCATCCAATTCAAATCCATAAAACCATGTGAGATGGTTTAGTCCCAAGGTTTTAATCTGAGCATCCCGGGGCAAATAGTTTGAACCCATTTTTAAATTTATTCTTTGCAGGATCTCCATTTTCGTGGTCAAGGTAACATTACAGACCCCCACAGCATTGATCTCCGGTGCATATCTGGCAAGTGCTTCTGTCACCAACCCCGATGGATTTGCAAAGTTTATCAACCAGGCATCCGGAGCATATTGCTTCATATCGCTTGCAATATCAAGAATTACCGGGATTGTCCGTAATGCTTTTGCCATGCCACCAATCCCAGTTGTTTCCTGACCGATTAGCCCATGACGTTTACCAAGGTATTCATCTTTTCTCCGTGAAGCCATATGCCCAACTCGTAACTGTGTGATGACATATGATGCATTCTGAATTGTTTCTCTTTGATTTTCACTAAGTATGACCTTAAATTGTGCATTTTTATGCTTCGCTATTCTCTGAGCAAAACCACCAACGACCTCCAAACGCTCATGATCAATATCCATCAACCATAGTTCGTCAATGGGGAATACCGCCTGCCGTTCAATAAATCCCTGTATTAATTCTGGTGTATAAGTAGATCCCCCGCCAATTACGCTTACTTTCAACATGCCAAAACCTCACTTTGTTGTGGTTTCTTAATATCTTAATTATAATGGGGATGCGATCAGAATTGAAAAGATTCTTAATAAGGATTTGCGGAAAATAAGCTGGATCAAAGTGAAAGTGGATGTAACTCAATAATGGATAGACTTCCCGAATTAACTGTGCCTGATATCAGTCAAGCCAAATGCATTCTTGCCATACAACCTCATTATGATGACAATGACATCGCTGCCGGCGGGACGCTGCATACATTAGGTGTAAAGGGTGCACAACTGATCTACCTCACAGTAACTGATGACCTGGCAGGTGTGAACACACCTGAATTGTCGAGAGAACAGTCAATAAAAAAATTGCAGGATGATCAGAACCAGGCAGGTGCCCTAATTGGTGTGCAGAAGCAGATAAGGTTAGGGTTTCCAGATGCGGGTAAGTATGATTATTTCCTATTGCGTGAAAAAATCATTACTCAGATCAGGTCATTAAAACCAGACTTTCTTTTCACCGTTGACCCCTGGACACCTTACGAAACACATAATGATCACATTCAAACAGGGAAAGCAGCCGCTGAGGCTGCTATCCTTTACCAATTACCATCCATTGGTGATTTCAAAGTCATCGACATGAAAGATTATGAATTGAAAGGTGTCGTTTTTTACAACACAGCATATCCCAACTTGACCTTTGATATCACTGAAGTGCTATCCGTCAAACAAGAAGCCTTACGATCATATACTGCGCAATTCACATCTGATGGTTTAGAGAGATTAATCTCACATACTACGCTTCTTGCTGCAAATGTCGCTCAAGACGAGCTTTTTGCCTTTGGAGAGTCCTTCAAAGTCGTCACGCCCTGGATGCTGCATGGCGTACCGTTTACAATGACCATATGATCCTAATATTAAATATCAAATTATCTCTAACGGAGGTCTCGTGTTTGATCGAATTATCGTAATTGTTTTGGATGGTGTAGGGATTGGTGCTGCACCAGATGCTGCATTATATGGGGATGAGGGTTCAAATTCCATAGCAAATGTCGCAAAAGTGCTGGGTGGTTTCAATTTACCCAACATGGGAAAGCTTGGGCTTGGGAATATCACCCCAATCCAAGGCGTTGCACCGACAAATCGACCCAAAGGCGGATATGGTAAAATGCAACCCCTCTCAGCAGGTAAAGATACCATCCAGGGTCATTGGGAAATGATGGGTATCCATTTACCTAATCCTTCGCCAACATACCCTAACGGTTTCCCAAAAGAAGTTTTAGATGAATTTGAAATCAAAATTGGACGTGGAACTTTGGCAAATCGACCAGCTTCAGGAACTGAGATCATCAAGGAACTGGGTGAAGAGCATTTGCGTACTGGAAAACCAATTGTCTACACTTCTGCAGATAGTGTTTTCCAGATAGCAGCTCATGAAGAGATCATTCCAATTGAAGAACAATATGAAATGTGTAAAATCGCACGCAGAATGTTGAAGGGGGATCATGCCGTTGGGCGAGTTATCGCCCGACCGTTTGTTGGTACGAAAGCAGAAAACTTTACCCGTACAGATAATCGACGAGATTTTTCAAAAACGCCAGAGTCTGACACCGTTCTGGACAAACTGTATGCTGCAGGCTTTGATGTTTGGTCGGTGGGGAAAATTGATGATATCTTCGTTCACCGTGGGATCACAAGAAAAAACCATACACTGGGCAATGCAGCAAGCACAGAAATCACACTTAAATTACTCGAAGAATCTTTTCACGGTCTATTATTCGTGAATCTGATTGAGTTTGATATGATTTTTGGCCACCGAAATGACCCCAAAGGCTATTATGGTGCTTTGAAAGCATTTGATGATGCAGTACCTGATATTCAGCAAAGACTTTCACCTAAGGACATAGTGATTGTTTCTGCAGATCATGGCGTAGATCCGACCACAGAAAGCACTGATCACTCGCGAGAATTTGTGCCATTATTAGTTTTTGGCCCAAAAATTAAAGGTGTAGATCTCGGTATTCGGAAAACCTTTGCTGATGTAGGGGCTACCATAACTGACAATTTTAAGCTGGAACCACCAGTAATTGGCACCAGTTTTCTTGACCAGATAACCAGCAAGTAGAAGCTGAAAAGATGCGTGTATTTTGTGTGGATTGTGGTACAGAAACAGACTTCGATCCCGTTAAGTGGCGGTGTACCTGTGGTGGAGCCTGGGAACCAGTCCGATTGCCGGCTTTTGATCCGGGGAAAATAAAAACAAATGATTTCAACCTATGGCGGTATGGAGATTTATTGGGTCTGGACATCAATTCACAGATAAAGCAAGTTGGTGTGGGCTGGACCCCGCTCATACCGATTCGTTTAAATGACCAGAATGTTCATTTAAAATTGGAATTTCTCTCACCATCTGGTTCGTTTAAAGATCGGGGGGTGAACGTGATGGTTAATCAACTTTTTCATTTAGGATTTAGAACCTTTGTTGAAGATTCATCTGGAAATGCTGGTGCTTCATTGGCCATGCACGGAGCACGATTCGGCGTAAAGACAATAATATATGTTCCAGAGCATGCGTCACCTGCGAAAATCAACCAAATTAGCATTTATGGTGCGACTGTCAAATCAATCCCAGGCAAACGAAATGCCGCTGAAAGAGCAGCTCAGGCTGCCGTGAGCACAGATATGGTCTACGCATCCCATGCTTACAATCCTGCATACCTCGCAGGACAAATCACAGCGGCATATGAATTGTGGGAACAATTAGGTAAAACCAGCCCTGACTGGATCATCTGTCCAGTTGGGCAGGGGGGGCTGTTTCTTGGATACTGGTTTGGTTTTAAAGACTTGCTCGGAGCAAATCTTATTAATCATATGCCGCATTTAGTCGCTGTGCAATCAAAAATCATTTCACCTGTCCATAGAGCATGGACAAACGGAATGGATCATATCTCCGCGATGGTTTCTGAGAACTCAAGCCTGGCTGAGGGCGTTGCCATATCAAAACCCGTCCGTGAGAAACGAATTCTGCAAGCTTTGAGAGAAACAAATGGCCGAACTCTCGCCATATCCGAAGAGGAGATCGTACAAGCTCAAAAATACATAGCTCATTTGGGGTATTTTATTGAGCCAACCAGTGCACTGGTTGTTGCGGGATTGAAACAATTGTTACCTCAAATATCCAGAGATGATATTGTAGTCTTACCGCTGACAGGTAGTGGCTTGAAAGGTGTCCCTCAGAAAAAATAAAATTTTATTTTTATCTGGAAAAGCTCATGTCATAGGGGAGATGTGTGAGTTCTCTCTGTTTACAATCTTTCGATGATCGCATTCCAGCGAGCATCATCATGGAATGGTCGAAAGTGTTTACTCTTCTTAAATAATTCAAGGTCACTAAACCCCAAATCAATAGACAAATTTAGATATTCAAAAACTGATTCTTCTCGGTGTATATGTGCAGCCGCACAGGCTGCATTCCATGCCATCCATGCACTAGGTGAAGGTTCATTCAAGGCTTGTTGATACCATGATATTGCTTTGATAAAGTTATCTTTTTCAAATTCAACATTTCCATGCACGGCAAATCTAACCGCTGGTTCCAAATAGATATTCATCACCTTATGTTCATTAATTAACTCAAAGCCAGCACTGAGTGCGGTGCGTTGAGAAGGACGGTTAGATTTGTAGCAATGCCAGAGCACCGTATCTAACCCTTGTTCAAAGGTTAAATTCAGAAAATCTAATGTCATTGCTTTTGCCAACCCTTGTCTTCGAAAGGGCGGCATGGTTGCAATCCCCACCTCACAGCGCTTTTTGTGGTTGTACTCCGAAAGGCACCAACCAGCTAATTTCTTCCCATGAAACGCTACAATCCCGAAGCTGTTATCCAAAAACGCATTGACTGACTCTCGTTCTGAGCACATTTCTTCCAACAACGCATCTTTCCCATCAAATGCTTCGTTAACAAGAGCCTTATTGACCTGTCTCAGCTCGAAGCCTTCTGGTATTTTAGGTCTATGGTCTGAGTCTGAAAGCCGACATTGATAAATCTGGAAATCGAAAAATATAGGGTTAAGCGCATTTAGGCTTGATCCAAGTAAGTTTAACCATGCTTCAGGTTTGGCTGCCAATCGCACCTGGGATACATCCGCAATTCGACAATTTTCAAATACTTTACCAACAAAAAACTGTTCAAAATCGACCTTATTAACTGATGTAAGATCACCAGTAATGAAAGCGCGATGTCTAAATTGTGCATATACTATTTCCGGTGATACCAGATCGTTAACACATACATATCCATATGAGGTCCCACTCACCATTGTTTTTAAAACAGTATGGTACTTAAAGGCTGAAAGAAATGGCTCAACGATGGATAAGTTATCATTTCGCAATTCTTGCATGTCTTTTCCTTCTTTGGGTGGAAAAATAATGCTGTTTTGTATCCTAAACCCGTCCAGAGGTGACTAAGCGTGCAAAGTGTTCAAATGAACGGTCAAATGTCGCTTCGGCATCTTCAGGAAACACACATGCTGGTAGCTCCCTCATTTGTAAATGATAGGAGATACATTCACAACAAATACCCTTGTGCGAACAGGGGAAATAAGTACAGTTGCATTTCTTAAGGTTTGTTTCTTTCTTACATTCCATATTTACTCCAGTTTTTGACAGAAACCAGAAAAAGAATGGTTTCCAAAAATCGATAGGTTTTGTCGAGCTAAAATTTGTGACTACAATTGAGTAATCGTTTTAAGAATTGTTATTAAGATTATGTAAGGTATATTTAGCTAACTGATAAAAATATATAACGAAAGCAGGTGCCCCTGCAAACTTTTAAGATTTTACTATTAATTGCACGACCAGCAGCTGGTAAGAGTGAAGTAATCCATTTTTTAAAACAAGTACCTGAAGAAGAACGTAAAAAAAGGTTTTATGTTGGTAAATTTAAGGAAATTGATGATTTCCCGATGCTTTGGACCTGGTTTGAAGAAGATGCACTTCTCGAACGGATGGGGCATCCACGTTTACATACCACGTTTGATGGATACTTTAAATACAATTACTTATGGGATTTGTTGATTGAGCGGATCAATTTGGAATATCATAAACACCTGCGTGATGATAGGGGAGAAACTATCATTATAGAATTTTCACGTGGTACTGAACATGGTGGGTTTCGACGTGCATTCAAGCACCTTTCAGATGAAATTCTTCAAGATCTTGCAATTTTATATATTGATGTTCCATGGGAAGAATCTTTACGCAAGAACAGATGTCGATTNAATCCTGATCGCCCAGACAGCATTCTAGAGCACGGTTTGTCAGATGATAAATTAGAGCGATTATATAAATATTCGGACTGGCATGAACTCATACAGCATGACTCTGATTTCATAGAAATCCGTGAAATCAAAGTTCCATATGTGATCCTTAATAATACCGACGATGTAACAACAGATGGTGGGCCAAAACTCGGGAACCGCTTAGAGACCTCTTTTGAACGTTTATGGGCAAAATATCGTCAACTGCATTTAGCATAAAAAGGCATCATGGATAATCCAAAACCGATATCTGGGAATAAATTAGAAATAGCTGCATATTTCGCATAGCATAATTATCAGATATTATTTTTGTTGTCCAATATATTAATTGATCAGGTTTTTCCCTCCCACTCTCGCGAGAAAATGATATTCCAAAATCATGTAAGAATTTTAATAGGGGACGGATGATCTAATCTGAACACAACAAGTCGCATTTTGTCCTTATCAATCCTATAACAGGATCAAATTTCTCATAACCTTTCATGATCATTTATGTTACAATCCTGAGTTGGTATATTCAAACTAATTAGGAGCTTTATGACCCGGAAAACTTTTCTTCTCATACTTCGAATTGCTGCAGTATTAATTATTGTGGCTGTTTTTGCACCCAAAATAATTAATTTCTTATCAAAAACCGAAGAAGAAGAAAACGTTATCGGTTACAGCACAGGGACCGAGTTAGCTGAAGTTACCAACCTTGTTGAACAAGGTGAAATTTCATTGGGTGATGTTGTTCAACCATATCAAATCCTTGAGGTCACCGTCCTTAAAGGACCATATTCTGGACAAACCTTTGAGATAGAACATGGAACACGACAAATTCGCAAAGATATGATTTTGTTGAAAGAAGGAGAAAAATCCTTGTCACGATTTCGTCATTACCAGATGGTACGACATCAGCACATTTCACAGATTTCTATCGGAAAAATTCGCTTTTGATACTCTTTGTTGTATTTGCTGCAATGAGTATATTGATAAGCGGTTGGAAAGGGGGTTCGGTCATTATTCGGGATCCTGTTGAGCCTGGCAATCATCGTTTTAATTATTTTGCCTGGTATTCAAGGCGGACATGACCCATTATCAATCAGTATACTTGGGGCTTTCTTCTTCGTGGGGCTCAGTTTATATATCATTTATGGATGGACTGTTAAAACACATGCTGCTGTTTTAGGATCATTTATTGCGTTGGCAATAACTGGTTTGCTGGCATTTATTTTCATTAATCAAGCTAAACTAACAGGCTATGGTGATGAAAACATGTTTTATATATCTCAAATTACCCAAAACACATTAAATGTCAGGAGTTTGCTGCTGGCAAGTATCCTGATCGGCACATTAGGTGTCTTAGACGACTTAGTCATTGCCCAAGCATCAGCTGTTTTTGAGCTTTACAAAAACAATCCACAACAAACATATCGAAATCTATTCAAATCTGCAATGAATATTGGCCAAGATCACATAGCTGCCACTGTCAATACACTCGTTTTAGCTTATGCGGGTGCATCCTTACCCATGTTATTGCTATTCTCGTTTCGAAATGTGGATTTTAGCTTAGCTATCAATCTTGAATACATCGCTGAGGAGGTTGTTCGAATGATGGTGGGATCACTAGGTCTATTTGCCGCTGTACCGATCACGACAGCTTTGGCTGCATTTATTGCCATCAAATACCGAAAACTTGGTAAATTAAAAACTTATTTGGGCCCCCTAAACACTTAGAGCCACTTTGCGTTATAAACTTTCTCTTTTTCATCCGAGCCTTTACCGCCAAAAATTGACGTGATAAGATTGGATGATTGTCAACGAAATTACAGAATAAAAATGCAAACAACAACACAATCAATAAATAATAAAAGTCGAAAAGACATCGATTATTTCATCGCCTATGGCATCTGCTTCATTGCAATAGGTTTGTCTATGGCCGCATTTGGGCCTGTACTACCCATGCTGGCAAGCCATATTGATGTTTCATTAGCAAAAGTTAGCTTTCTGTTCACAGCAAGCAGCCTTGGGTATCTGATTGGCTCAGCAGGCGGAGGCAGGCTTTACGACAGGTTTAAAGGACACAAATTGATGGTATTGGCACTGACACTGATGGTTGTCATGTGCGCTCTGATCCCTTTTATTCCAGTATTTACCCCCCTGCTGGTCGTAATGTTTATTTTTGGACTCGGACAGGGGACACTGGATATCGGTGGAAATGTTAACTTGTTGTGGGTTTATCAATCCAGGGTAGGACCTTACATGAATGCGCTGCATTTTTGTTTTGGTGTAGGTGCATTTCTATCACCGATCATTATCCATAATGTGATGAATCTTACAGGCGGAAACCTAATATGGCCGTTTTTGGTATTAGCTATCCTTTCACTGCCTGGAATCTTGGGATTAAGCCTCTTAAAATCCCCTCAGAATCCCGAAAAACACAATGAAACGCAGCAGCAACAAACAACTCAGACACGCTTGATTGTATTAATGATGTTATTATTTTTTATCTATGTCGGTGTTGAAGGGGGTTTTGGGAACTGGATTTATACTTACGCGACAAAAGGCAGCATAGCCAATGAAACCACTGCTTCTTACATGAATTCAATGTTTTGGGGAGCCTTAACCCTCGGAAGATTGATCTCGGTTCTACTGGCAAAGAAATTCGCCCCTTCAAAAATTCTTATTGGTAATTTTAGTTTGGCGATTATGTTCCTGGGTTTGATCCTCATTTGGCCTGTTAATCCCCTAGTCATTTGGATTGGATCTATCGGGTTAGGTTTTGCACTCTCTTCTGTTTTTCCAACTTATTAGCCCTCGCAGAAACCCGCATGAAGATCACTGGCCGAGTAACAGGGTTCTTCTTCCTTGGGAGTAGTTTGGGTGGAATGGTAGTACCCATGATCTTGGGGCAAATCTTTGATTATATTGGCAGCTATGAAATCATGCTTGCTTTATTCAGCATTGCTGCGTTAGGTTTGATCGTTTTGATTTTTGTGATCACAGCTTCAAATATGATAGGTGAGAAAGCAAGGTCCTAACGCTCACATAAAACCTACAGCGAGGTGCTTTGTCTGGCACCTCGATTGATTTTTAAAATGAGATCACACTCATTATTAAGATATGTATAAAATCCCAATCGTGTCAGGACCGCAATGACTGCCAATTGTGGCACCCGCCGTGGTGATGAGAATATTTTCAATTATCGATAAAAATGTTAAGCACAAAGCCCTCTCAAAATAAAATTAGATAATACGGATATTATAATAGAAGAGCCCATATAAATGTGTTTCTCTTAGGGATCTTTGTTTGTGAATTGTGAATAGTACATCGTGAATGGTTTCACCTAATACTATGTTATTGTTTTATCCTTTAGTATAGGATTCCATTAATAGTCGATAAAAAATTAGAAAATATTCTTAATAATAAAACCTAAAAGGCTCCCAGGTTAGTGGGAGCCTGAGTTTATTGTTGGACTAGGTTAGACAAAACGTTCTCGGATTTCTGAACTGATATAATCCAGTAGTGAAACAGTGATGGCAATGAACCAGATGGCAATACCCGCTGATCTGTAGTCCAATAGGCGGATCCACTGGATTAGCAGGTAGCCGATGCCGCCGCCACCAACCATACCGATAACTGTAGACATACGTACGTTGATATCCCAGCGGTAAATGGTGAAGGATACAAACGGCGGGATGATTTGCGGCACGACGCCGTACCAGACCATCTGCAACCAATTGGCACCGGTTGCCTGGATGGCTTCCACTGTGCCCGTGTCGATCGATTCGATTGCTTCGGAATAGAGTTTGCCCAAGGCGGCAATAGAATGAATAGTTAATGCAATGATACCGGCAAAGGGTCCAAGTCCCACTGCAATCATTGCAATCACTACCCAGACCAACGATTCAAT
>JGI24025J20009_10002540_pt1 | contig 13048 bp, 11 predicted proteins | sample Cruoilmetagenom3_FD_20009 | JGI IMG/M metagenome (IMG submission 20009)
AACAGGAGAGACTTTTTCTTTCCATCATAAAAGAAAAAGAGCCGAAGGGGCAAGATACCAAAAGTATCCAAACTTTCAGGTAAAAGGACTGTTGCCGGACAGAACTCTGGAGAGCTTTATACAAAAAAGCACCGAAGGGGCAATTCCTAATCTTTAGGAAAACCCATACAGAGTTTACTAAAGGAAAAATTTCCTAATTACATGGGAAGAATCTTTCAGGTAAAAGGACAGAGTAGAAAAGTAATATTATTATTTTACTACTCTGTCCTTTTTATTTGCTAAAAAACATATGGTGTGTATGTTTTTAACAAAGTAGATTTTTTTAAAAAGTAGAATAAGTGTTATATGAATGATTTGATTTTAAATTTAAAAAACTCTAATTTATACAGCAAAGAGATAGCTGAAATAATTGGTACTAATCGGGGTGCAATAGTGAGATTAAAGCATGACAAAGAACCGTTCCCTGAGACTTTAATTTATAGTGAGTCTGGTAAATTATTTTTATTATATAGGTGATAAGATGAAAACAAATGAAACAAAAGAAACTATAAAAATAGTTCATTATAAAGAAGCAGAGGCCCTTTTTAAATCCATAGTTAGTCTTGGAAAACCTGAAGGAGAAATTATCTGCTATATCTGCAGAACAAAAGTCACATCCAAAAACTTTAAAGCTTTAACCCGAAAGTCAGGAAAGATTATTTTTTGTTGTGATAATCCAGAATGTTATAGGCTTTTTGTCAAAAGTCTGAGGAAATAAAATGAATATTCTTTTAGAAATCATTGAGATTATTGAAAAATATAGGTTATTGGGATTAATATTATTATTGATTCTTATAATATTTATATTATTAAGAACATTACTTGACGAGGATAAAAGTAATATATGGAGAGGAAAATTTTATAAAGTTTTATATAAATTATTAAAGAAAAGGGAAGCTGAAAAAAGATATATATCCAATGATGTTTCAGGACGTTTAAATCTTGCAAGAAAGCAAATGCCCTTTGGAAAAGATTTAATTCCTAAATCTATTAAATTAGAGTGGATCGAAAATTCTCAAGGGAATAGTTATGTCCCTAGAGAAGATGAGCTGGTAGTAAAACTTAATCCCGCAGAAGCACAAGAGAATAATATTACATCTTTGGCACAAGCTATGGTTCAAAGAACAGCCTTGATTGGTGTAAGATATATTCTGGATAAACCCCTAGAAGATGCCATGGATTTGAATTTAATAAAAAACTTGCTGAGTAAAATTGGAAATCGCACAATCCTGGGCTGGTATATGAAAAATGAATACATGCCTCAAGTTGATCAACGTAATGATCTCAGAAACTGGAACTCTAAAATTGTTGAGATAGACGAAAGAGGATTATTCACAAGGCTTCTTTTAGTTGAGTTAGACAGCTACGGCAAAAATCTTGCAGGAAGACCAAGAACGATTGAAACAGAATCAGAAATAAAGGGCTTGATAGAATTTGTTTTCAAAATAGCTAATAAACGTTACGGAGAAGTTGCTCCTTTAAGTTATAGAAGAAGAAATATTAAAATAGGTGTATTGCTAGTGGGCGAAACCAGTAAGGTGCTCTGGAGCATAGAACCATATATAAACGCTTTCGCTATGAGTTTAAATAAAGAGGCTAAGGCTATATATGTTGTTTCTTTTTCTAAAGAATTTCTTAAAGAAAAGGACGAAGAATCTGAAAAAGCCTTTGAAGAAATGCGGGCTTATTTACATAAAAGAATAGAAAAGGACTTTAAGGTTCAAAAAGATTTCGAATTGGCTTACTCATGTTATGATATTAGAGGTAGAAGAAGAAAAGCAAAATGCATTCGTTATATCCCTATCTTTAAATAATTTGATTTATATATATTGGCAGAGGTATTAAATATTTCTGCCACAGCAATAGGCTTGGCTATAGGAACCGGAACAGTTGCCTATAATGTATTATATGAATAGAAAGAAAAAACAAAAGAAATTGAGCAAAATCAAATTTATTTCTATTATGAAGCCGGGGAAATTCTTAAAAAATAAATAAAAAAAGTTAATGTATAAAAGCTTTGATTGAATTTTGTAATTTATATTAAAAAATAATAAAAACCTTATTTATAATATGGGGATAGGTATCTACATTTGACATGATAATTCGACTATTTTTAATTTCTGTTATAATCCTGGAAAAATAGGAGGATATTTGTGTGAATAGAGGTTCTGTATGGAGAAAATGGGATTTACATGTACACACACCCGCGTCATTTCACCACGAATTTAAGTTCCTCAATGAAAAAGAAAAAGAGAAGTATCAAAATGATATCTGGGGAAAATATATTGATGAACTTGAGAAAATATCAAATATCTCTGTAATTGGTATAACCGATTACTTCACTATTGATGGCTATAAGAAGCTATTAGAACGTTGGAAGAAAGGCGGTCTTCGGAATTTCGAGTTAATTTTACCGAATATCGAATTCAGACTTGATAAGCTTATTGAAGGGAAAAGATTAAATTATCACGTAATTTTTAGTGACGAAATAGCCCTTGGCAAAATTGAGAAGGCATTTCTTGAAGAGCTCCATGTATATGCACCAAATTCAGAAAAAAGGAAATTAACGAGAGAAAATATTGAAGATATAGGAAGGATTTTGAAGCAACAGCACAAAAAGTTTAGTAAAAAATCAGATTATGTTGTAGGTTGTGAAAACATTACTGTTTCTTTGAACGATGAAATAACGAGAGTTTTAAAGGAAAAAGATTCTATTTTTGGTGGTAAATATCTGCTGGTACTTGCAGAAGAAGGATGGGATTCTATTGGCTGGAATAGTCAAGGGCACCTTACACGGAAGAACATTCTTGTGAAATCACACGCGATCTTTTCTTCTAATCTAAATACAAGAGATTTTGGCCTTGGCAAAAAACATCCAAGTCCTGAAGATTTTATAAATGAGTTTGGCTCTCTAAAGCCCTGTATCCATGGTTCAGATGCACATTCTTTTGAAAAACTTTGTAAACCTGATAAAAATAGGTTTTGCTGGATAAAAGCATATCCTACTTTTGAGGGATTAAAGCATGTCTTTTACGAACCGGAAGAGAGAGTTAGAATTCAGTCGGAAAATCCAGAATACAGAAAAAATATCTACACATTAAACTTGCTGGAAATCAAAAGCTCTTGGATAAGTGATGAACTATCAATTGAGGAACAGGAGATTCCATTGAACAAAAACTTGATTGCAGTCACAGGCGGAAAAGGAAGTGGGAAGACAGCATTATTAGACCTTACAGCAAATTGTTTTGAAGATAGGTGTAAAAGATCAGGGAGGGATAGAAATTCCTTTGTTCAAAGAATTGAAAAGCAGAAACAAGATTTAGAAATTAAAATGGGGTTTATTGGAGAAGATGTAGGGGAATTTTCCAAAAAACTTACAGAAGAAAAGTTCTTCCGGGATTCACAGATTGTCTATCTTCCGCAAGGCAAGATAGAAGAATATAGTGGAGATAGAAAGAAGCTGGATAAGAAGATAGAGGAAATCATTTTCAGCAACAAAAAAGTAATAGAGGGAGAATATAAACAAAAATTTGACGGGTTAAAAAACGAAATAGATGAAATCACAAAACAAATCGACAAAATTAACAGAGAGATATATGAACTCGAAGAAGATACTAAAGAAGAAATTATAGCTGAAATTACAAGTAAAAAGAGAATCAAAGAAGGAGAGTTAAAAGATAAAGAAGATAAACTTAGAAGACTTACAGAAAGTATGGAGGAAGGCATTAAAGAAAGTATTGAAAAGCTAAACGAAGAAGAAAACAAACTACGAATAAATCATTCCAAAATTGAATATGTTAAAACTAAGTTAGAACAATTTGAAAGTGAACTGGAAGAATTTTTAGAGGTCTCTAATAAGACCATAAATGACTTAAATAATGAATTATTAGAATTAATGTTCGATCTAACAATTCCACAATTAAATTTCAAGCCTCAACTCGATGTAATCAAAAAAGCACTTGAACTTATCTCCCAAAGAATTAAGGATGTTACAAAAAAAATTAAAAAGAAAAAAGAACAGCTCAGTCAATTTTCTGGAATTAAAAGGACACACGCTGAATCCCTTAAAAAAATAGAGGGTGTAAGAACTGATATTGAATCTTTAAAAAAACAGTTAACATACTTGGAAGAGAAAAAAGAAAGAATAAAATCACTCGAAAGTGAGAGAATGCAAAAATACAAAATTCTTTTAAATAAATATTGGGAGTGGAAGGAATATTATAAAGAGGTTATTGAGGTGTTTTCAATAGGTAAAAGTGAAATAATGAGCGGAATTGATTTTAAATCGAGCATCTACTTTGACAAAGACAGATTTGTAGAATTTGGAGCAGATATTTTAGATCAGAGGAAAATAAATATAGATGAAGTAGAAAAATGTGCTGAACTACTGGAGACTGCAATTACTGAGGATACTTTAAAGAAATTTGAGGGGTCTCTTAAAAAATTTATCCAAAAAATATTTAAGAATAAAAACTTCTTAAAGAGAACAAGAACCAGTTACGATTTCTATAAATGGACTTTTGGGAATTATTTTTTATTGAGTACAGAAATCTTTTTCAAAGGAATATCAATAGACAGGCTGTCGATGGGACAAAAAGGGACGGTTTTGTTAAAGCTATTTTTGGCAGAGGGAGATTATCCGTTGATTGTAGATCAACCAGAAGAGAGTTTAGATAACAAATTTATTTATGTTGAACTTGTCGGAGCTTTTAGAGAGGCTAAAAAGAAAAGGCAAATTATAATTGCCACAAATAATGCAAATCTTGTTGTCAACACCGATGCAGAACAGATAATTGTTGCAGAATTTGAGAATAACAAGATTTCTTATAAGTTAGGGATGTTAGAAGATTTGAAGATGCGTGAAGATATCATGCCAATCTTAGAAGGAGGTAAGGAGGCATTTAAAAAGAGGGAAGAAAAATATGGGATTTGAGAATATAGAAAATAATTCTTAATATTAAGAATAAGAAAGAAGGAATAAGATATGGAAAATCCATTCAATCTTTCTAATGAAAAATTAAAAATATTACTTGAGGCTTACTCTGCTTGGTGCGAAAGAAGCGAAGAAGGAAAATATCCAAAACTTGAGAAGCAAAAGACCAAAGAGAGAAAAATGTGTACGTCGCCTAACACAGCATATACAACTAAATTTGTTTGCCCAAATTTTAGATATGCCGAAACTTCGTATATGTTAGGGATGTTATACATAATGCTGTGCTTATTTGATAGGAAGGAGGAATTAAAATGGTTGAAATATACAAATCAACCAAACATGAAATATCTATTGGTATCGGAATAATAAAACAAGTAGTCCAAAATAGAGGAAACCCTCTTGATGTGATCAGAGAATCTTTATCTAACTCATGTGCTAAAGAAGTGGGAGCATCTCACTTTAAAATCACCGTTTTTTATGATGGTGCTTACGGGTGGTCATTTATCCTTGAGGATGACGGTATTGGTATGGACTATACAGGAGAAAGGGAGCCTCTTAAGCAAGGGAGGCTAGATAAGTTCTTGAACCTTGCTTATAGTGGAGTGGCAGGGCTTGAATCAGACGAATTTGGATTTAAGGGTCTCGGATCAAAATTGATGTATTTATGTCGAAAACTTGAAATAGACACTAAAACGAAAGATGGGAAGAACTATAAAATAATAGTTGAAGACCCTTACGAAAAATTGTTAAAGAAGGAAAAGCCAGAGCTACCCATACCTAAGATTTTTGAAGGGGGTGCATCTGTAAGCTCTGAACATGGAACAATTATTCGTATTCTGGGTTACGATGAAGGCATCAAATATCCTGAATACGAGAACCCGGATAAGTTAAAACAATATTTGAATTTTAGGACACTTATTGGATATACACGAGAAGAAAGAATCAGAGAAGGATTTCCTGAGATCACCTTAAAAACTCCGGTTATGCCTGATGAAGATATGGTAAGTTTAAGTTTTCCCTGGATTAAAAAAGAAGGAGATCATGTGGAGGGGCAAAAAGTAGGCTGCATTAGTCCACCGATCGTAGTTACAAGAGATGATAAAAAGGGAAACAAAGTCATAATAAGACTTAAAGGAGGCTATGCTTTAAAAACCAGCGAATTTGGAATGACAGATTATGGAATATTTGAAAGCAAGGGATTAGGTCTAACTTATGCTTGGAAAGGGATTCCATATTTTAATTTAGATTTTAATCGATATAAACCACAGGGTTTTGATCTTTATTATAAGTTCTGTCGGTTTCTAGTTGAATGCGATGATGTGGAGACAGATATAGCAAGAAGTAGAATTGTGGCTGATGGTGCCAAAGAACCTCTTTTCACAGCTGCACTTCGTGAGGCTTTCAGAAAAGTAATGGAAACTGAAGATTATAGAGAATGGGTAAAATATCGCAGATATTTACGGAAAAAAGAACTAGGAACTACATTAAATCAGCGAAAAGAAGAGTTGCAAAAGAAAGAGCAAAGATGGGTTTATCTTAAAGGAAAGTTATTACATAAAGAACCTTCCAATGAGCATGATGTGAGAGCACTGCTTTGGAAATTGGAAGGAATGAATGCACTACCATTTTATAATTTCCGGACTTTAGAACATACTGCTCAAAGGGGTATAGATGTAATTGCAGAGTATCAAGAAAAGGACTTTTCAGAAAAGAAATTATTCCAAGCAATTGAGGTTGAGCATATCTTGGAGAACTATTCTGACCATGACCATATTCCTGAACAAACGTCTTTGATTATCGCATGGGATTCAAGGCATCGTGATAAATTGACAAAGGTCGAAAGTAATTGGAAGTATGTATGGGAGTATGCAGGACATAATCTAAATGTTATCTTGTTAAAATATATCCCTGAACTAGAAATTGAAACAAAATGAGTAGCATGGTAAAAAAATGTCACGGGGTTCTTTTAACAATATAATGGAGAAATGGGGTCTATAATTAAAATCGATGAATATTCTTGTTCGGTTAGAAAAGAAAATTAAAAAAATGAATAAGGAGTTTTATAATATTTAGTAAATGAATAAATCAATTTTTACAGATGATTTCCCTGAAATTGGCACAAATAAAGAGTTACAAAAAATTATAAAAGAATATCCAAAATGTGATTCTTATTATATTGCAAGTGGTTGCAAAAAAGAACGAAAAGAGATATTTGATAGTTTATGGCAAATTTATCAACCTTTAGCTGATAAACATTTTTTATCCGATTGCAAAAAACATTTTCATCAAAGAACATGGGAAATGTATTTGGGCGTTGCTTTGATTAAAAATGGTCTTAATATTTCATCTTCAGAAAAAGGTCCTGATTTTGTTGTTGATAAAGGTAGAGAAAATGAGATTTTTATTGAAGCAACTGCTTGTACAAGAGGAGAGACTAAGGATGCTGTTCCTGCAGAATATTTTGCAGAAAAACCAGAAGAAATTAGAATACAAGATGTACCTTACGACAAAATGTTGATAAGGTTAACCAACTCATTAGATTCTAAATATAAAAAATATAAAGATTTTATTAAAAAGAAAGAGAAGCCATATATTATTGCAATTAATCGATCTGGTTTGGGGTATCTTAATGATATTCCTTTAATATTGAAATGTCTTTTTGGCCTTGGGTTTCAATCATTTAAAATAATTAATGATAAACTCTTTAATGCAGGATGGACAATGAAAAAAAGAGTATTTAAAGAAAATGGTTCAGAGGTACCAATTTCATTTTTTGAGGAAGAAGAACATAATATTATAAGCGCAGTAATATATTCAGAAAAATCTGTTTTAAATTGTCCTAAAGAAATTGGATCTGATTGTATTCTTGTTCATAATCCTAAGGCAAAATTATCAATTGACCCAAAGATATTTTCATTTTTAAGGCAATATAAAGCAAAATACAAGAAAGATGTTTTTTCTATTAGAAGGATTTAAAAATAGGGTTTCAACATTTGGCATGACTTTGTTTAAATAACATGACAGAGGAATGATTTTATTATTTTCTTGTTGCATTCAAAGAACTAATATAGGAGTGGTTTTAATTATTTTAAACTTCGACCCACCAAAAAATCCGTTTCTTTAAATAAAAATAGAAGTATAAAACCACCATATTTTTATAAACATATAAAAAACCAGGTTGTTTTCTATGATTAGAAAAAGGAAGGTTGCTTCAAATATGTTGTTAACCGAAGGAGAAAGATTCGTAGCCTTTTTTGATATACTTGGTTTTGGTTCGTGGGTAGAAAATGAGGGTTCGAAAAAGGTATTCACGTACGTTCGCGGATTTTTAAATCTTATGGTTCGTTCAAGTTTACCTGGAAGCACTGTGCATCAAGATATGTCCGTGGATATACAGAAGTCTGACATTGGTTATATAAATTTTTCCGATTCTATAGTGTTCTATTCCCGTAACGATTCCTACCACTGTCTGAAGGCAATGCTGACTGTGTGTGGTGAATTCATGAACGTTGTAATTTGTGGACCATCACGAATGTTAAGAGGTGCAATTGCCCATGGAGAGTTTTATGCAGATCCGAAAGCGAATGCTTATGTTGGGAAAGCTCTCATTGATGCTTACAAGCTTGAAAAAGATCAGGATTGGTTGGGCTTAAGCTTACATGATAGTGTGGAAGCAGTAAAATATTTCCGACAGGCATTGAACGAACACAAGGGTTACATCGTTAGATCATTGGTCCCTCTACGTAGTAATTCTAACAAGAAACCATACTGTATAAATTGGGCTAATAAAAATTACCTAAATGCATCATTTAGCGCAATGAAAAGCATTGAGCTTTGTTATAAACGAGGCCTTGAATCATTAAAAGAAAATCCTAAAGAACTTGTAAAATTAGAGTGACGTATTAAAAATACAAAAAATTTTTTAGAATACTATAATCCCGAAATAGAAGTTAAAGAAAATTAGATAAATGGGATAAATAGTGATACATCCCATTTTCTTAGATAGTTAATATTTTACTTTTAAATTAGATAAATAGGGAATTATGCCATCTCAATAATTCGGTAACTTTTTCTAAGTTTTCGTAAGTGGTTGATAAGTTCAGATTTCCAATATTTTTACAAATTACTAGAATATGATAGGGAATAATCTTTTGCTTTGCCTTTATAATATTTTAATAAATTACAGTATGTAAACCATGAAGACTAGACCTCATATATTTCATATATTTTACAAATGGAGGATGAATAATTGATAAATTCAGATGTGCGTTGGGCATGTTCAGCTCAGTTGGACCTGCTTGGATTTTCAAATCATCTCATGGTTGCGAATTATGATATAAGAACTCAAACCGGAGCACAAGCAATTGAAAGGCTATCATCGTTAGAGAAAGCTATACAATTTTTTGAGCAAGAGAAATCTAATTATCCTAATTTGTATCCGAGAGGACTAGAATACCTTCGTTTCAATGATGCCATATTTCTAGGCATAGATGTTAAATATTTAAATCCACCAAATGGTCGGACTAGCTTAACTGGTGGTTATTCAATAGACCAATTAAGAAAAAGATATCCACAAAAAGGCAAGACAGCATTTGAAGGAACGACTGCAGAATCTGGGGGTAATGTTGCAAAATTCCTTGGCTTGGTCTCAAGGATACACGAATACATAAATAAGTGTGAAGCAGAGAAAAGTTTTCCAGGATGCCGAACCGTAGTAGCTTCGAGTTTGCGTAAGTGTTTCAAAAACAGGAAAGGAATTGACGATTTCTTCTCTGCAAATTTTTCTATCTCAACAGCCTTTGAAGCAGGAAAAAAGGGTAGTTCGGTCGGATTGGGAGGCAACCACTTTTATGTTGAAGATGACATTGCGATGGCTATTTCCTACTGTGAACCTTGTTATGCTATCATGGGCTTTGCCAAGTTCTTTTACTCGGACTTACCACTTCTTGACCCATACAACTACAAACAAGTGCAAGAAGGTTCAATCTCTCTTTCCGGGGGTTCTTGGATTGTTCCGAAGCCTATTTCATTAGATATTATGAAGAAACACCATACCTTCCGATGCCTTAATCCAAATGTCTTAACAAATCTTCAACTATTCAAGGACTATGAACGATTAGCAACAGAGTCAAAGAACGAAGACTTTGAAAACCAGATATATAATTCTCTTTCCACTTCCACACCGTCACTTGAGGAAGTGAACAACAAGAAATTAATGGAAATTAAATATCCTTTTTTGTTTTTAAATTTCAGTTTGGAAGCCAATTACTCCAGCTTCTTTAGTTAAAAATAATTATATGAAAAAAGAAATCATTTTCTTTAAGTTTTTGCGAGAATATTCGAGAATATTACAGAGTAAGGTTTTGTTAATTCAATAATTCGGTAAATTTACACAATTTTTAGTAAAAGTTCTTATACATCCAGCAGTTCCTAATTTTCAAATATTTTATCCTGGAGGTGTGATCATGTCTAAGAATGATGATGCTATTATTGAAAGACTAAACGAATTTTATAATGGTACTGAAAAAAACATTATAGAACTTTCACAAAATTCAAACACTAAATATGTTTTATTTAGTGATCTACATATGGGAGATGGTAAAAAAGCTGATTGCTTTGCCCATAATGAAGAAACAGTAAGGTTTGCACTGAAGTATTATAAAGAAAATGATTACTCACTAATCTTTTTGGGAGATGTAGAAGATTTATGGATATTTGATTTAGATAGAATAAAGAACAGATATGATGAAAAGATATATTCACTTATAAGAAGCTTTGAAGATAAAAAAGTATACCGTATATTTGGGAATCATGACAGCGAATGGAATAGACCATCAGATCCACTCCTAAAAAATGGTGAAATATTGCATAAATCACCTGAGGCTATTAAGCTGGGAGATGATATTTTTTTATTTCATGGTCATCAAGGTGACTATATGTGTGACAAAGTAGCATGGTTTAGTAAATTTTGGGTTCATAAAGTATGGCCACCTCTTATCCCTATTGCAAGAACTTATTTTAATTATGAAAATCGTTCAGCAACAAAGTCTCAAATTCCTAAAAACCGAGAAAAGCTATTTTATAATTGGGCGAAGAAAAAGAAGATTATACTTATTTGCGGACATACGCATAATGCAATTTTTGCTTCTCGATCGTATTATTGGTGGTTAAAAGAACAAATTGAAATTAAAGAAAAAAAATTAGAAAAAATACAAAGCACCGAGGATAAAGTTAGAATTAATAAACTATCCAAAAGAATCGATAAACTAAAAAGTGAATTGCTTGATGAAGAAAAAAAGGGAAGAAAGTATTATCGAATAACCGCTAAGGGAAAAGAGCCATTACCATGTTATTTTAACACAGGATGTGGACTTTTTAGAAAAGGCATTACAAATATTGAAATTGAAGGTGATAAAATTCGATTAATAAAATGGAAGAAAAATAAATCTTTACCTTTAGAGAGAAAAAGAAAAGTACTTTGGAAAGAGAAAAGTTTGTCTGAAATAAGGAAGAAATTAATATAAAATCTTTATAAAATATCTAACATGTAAAGTATGACAAAGAACTGTTGGACAAGGTCAATAATTCGGTAATTTTTAGCGGAAAACCTATAGGATCTGAGGACTTTCTAACCGGATGGTTGAGGCTTTAGGTATTATTGTAGATAGACGTCCTAAAGGAAGACCTCGTAAAAGGGAAAGCTAAAGCATAAGGAAGTGTCCCTAATTTTAATTAGAAAAATCGAGCGGGAAGATGAAAAGTGACATTGCAAGAACTGACTTCATAAGATTTAAAGCATACTATTTAATCAATACAAAAAAAATTCAAAAATAACCTGTGCGTGTACTTTAAATCTAAAGGAGATGTAAAATTATGGTAAAAAAATATATTATTATGTTCCTAATTATTTTTCTTTGCATAAGTTTTTTATTCTCTGCTTGTACTCACGAAAGTAAAATAAATGAAATCATGGAAAAATATAAAACTGGTATTTTCCATATTGGACAATTAATTGGAAGCGGTGAAAATTCTGACATAGAATGGTTAGGAAGTGCTTTTCTTTTGGATGATAACTGTACTTTTGCAACCGCAAAACATATTTTTAAAAATGTTAACAGAGAGAATTTAGTCATGCGTTTCCGTCTTCCTGATGATAAAACTACAGTAAGAACTACACCAATTAGAATTCTTTATGAAGATTTTCAATCAGATTTGGCATTTCTCAAAATAGATTCTTGGGATGGTCAGCCATGTAAATCAAAGAGATCTTATTCCTTCAATATCCCTAGCGATTACGTTAAGGGGTCCCTTACAGGGGAAACAGTTTTAGTTATTGGTCATCCTATACTTTCTACAAAAGGTAATGTCGATGTACCGGTTGTTCGCAAAGGTATTATATCATCAACGGAAATAACATGGGGCAACCAACCAATGATACTTCTCGACCTCCTTGGAGTCCCCGGTTTTAGCGGTAGTCCGGTAATTTTAGAACGTACTGGTGAGGTTATCGGAATCATATATGGTCCTGGACCAACAGAAAGAATCTTTGGTTTTGAATGGGCTACCCCTATTACCCAAGAAGACTATTTATCTGCTATCGATGCTTCTTCTGCTAGTGCAGGAGAAAATAATAACAAATAGATACATATCCCATTTTCTTAGACAATTAATATTTTACTTTTAAATTAAATAAGTAGGGAAGACGTACTAAGTCAATAATTCAGTAACTTTTAGCGAAGGAGCGCCAAGAAGCTCTATATTTCTTGCAGGGTGAAAGTCCTTGTTGGGTAAGGTCTAGCCAACCACCCATACCGAGTGTTGCATTGAAATGGGTAACCATTAAATGAAGCGTACACAGGGAAACAGATAGGCCATAGGGAAGACCGTACTTCCTGAAGTGAATTATAATAGCCTCGTAAATAAAGATTAATGCAGATGGCGACGTTGTTTCCGTAACGGAAGCCTATACAAAAGAATCGCTAAAGGTGAGATTCTAAAGAGGGTCTGTCGGGGTCTTGGCACATGGCATGTCTGTAGAGAGATATAAAGAACTTGGGAGACCCTATAAGCTCCTTA
>JGI24025J20009_10002541_pt1 | contig 13041 bp, 16 predicted proteins | sample Cruoilmetagenom3_FD_20009 | JGI IMG/M metagenome (IMG submission 20009)
AGCATCAGCCAGTCCAGGGAGGCCCTGCCCAGGGAGGCCTTCAAGATGGTGGAGGTGCAGGGTAAGAAGTTCTGGGCCTACACCAGAGTCTTGGACGTGAACAAGCTGGACAGGGTCCGGGTCGTCATCTGCTACGACAGCCAGGACCTGGAGGGGGAACCCGTCTACCTCGTCACAAACAGGCTCTACTGGGAGGAGAAGAAGGTCATCAAATGCTACGGCCTGAGGTCCCGCATAGAAGGCTTCTACAAGGATGCCAAGCAGAACCTGGGCTTAGGCGGCTGCCAGCTGAGATCCCTCAAGGGCACCAGGAGGCACTGGCTGCTCGGGAACACGGCGTACAGCCTCCTCAAGCTCAGGATATGCAGGAGCAGACTATACAGGAAGCTCAAATCCGACAGGACCATCGGGGCGGAGTGCAGGCAGGCCTTCATGGACCTACTCCAGAACCTCATCCAATGGGTCTACAAGAACGCGAACAAGCTACCCGTAAACCAGATACTGGACGTGATATTCAGATGACCCCCCTTAAATACCGCAAAACTTGAGCAGTATATAAGAAATTACCAAAGAAAAGGTTTCACTAAACAATCTCGTTCTGGATATTTCTAGACCCTCTACTCGGGCGCATCTCACGATGAGGCTGTCGATTTGGATCGCGCGTTTGTTTGCGTGGGGTTTGAGGGGGGTGTTTTTCATCATCATCGTTTTGGTCGGTTTGGATTAGATGGCTCGGGCTATGGGTACGCTGGGCAGTGGCGGCGCCTTCTCTGCGGCGTATATCGCCAGGGCGAGGCCCTAAACCTCGCTCGCGGTAGCCTGTGATTTCTTGTAATTAGAATTTTGGAAGGGTTTCAAGACCCAGGGTTTCAGCCCTCGATCTGAGTTTCTCATCGAAGCTGGCCAAGTATTGGTCGTCTCTCAAAGCTGTGGATAGGATGAGCAGGTCATTGTATTCTGTTATTTTCTCCATGTTCTTCAATGCATAGTTGATGTTGCCTATATTCGTGGGGCTGAAGGAGGTTTTCTCGTTGAGTAGATATTCCCTGACCTTGCCCCTGAGGAAGCTGAGGGGGAGGTCCAGACCCTTGAGCACCAAGACATACTCGTGGATGACAAATCCCGGGATTATCCCTCTTTGAAGATCGTTCAGAAGGTTGGCCGCCTCTTCGTAGTGTTCTGAGTCCTTGAAGCTGTCGAATACGAGGACGTTGGTGTCGATCACGGCTGGCTTCGCGTGCACTCTCTCACACCTTTCACTATGGCCTCTTCGATGTCCTCAAGGGTCAACCTGTGACTCAGAGTCATCCTGCTCCGCTTTCCCCTGTGTAGAGGATGGAGCTTTGCCACCCCTTCTACGGGGTCGAACTCGGTGAGTATCCTGTCTCCGACTTTAATATCTAGGAGGCGGTGTATCTCCTCAGGGATGGTCACCTGGTACTTTCGTGTGACCTTGATGACGACCGTCACTGCAACCACCACTACCAGTAGTGCAAGTAGTACCCAATAAACTTAGCGTCTCGTGCAAAAGGCCTGCTAAGCGATTCTGAGAGGTCTCTAAAAAAGACTTATACGCGCGATAGGAGGGGGATGTTTATAGGGTGACTGTGGCCATGTCTCCCAGGATGAGCCCGTGGCCTTTTGGGGCTTCTGTTCGACTCCGAGGATCTTGACTTCCCTCCTGATGAGGCTGCCAACGATACGTCTCCCACGATCTATATGCGCACCTTTCATGATGATGCTGTTCTCCATCTCTGTGTTCCGGATGGTGACGGTGTCGCCGATGCTCGTGTAGGGTCCGATGTAGGTGTTGGGGCCGAGGGTGCAGTGGTCGCCGACGATGGGGGGGCCTCTGATGGTTGTTCTGCAGTGGATGATGGTGCCGCGGCCTATTGAGACTTTTCCGTGTATTGTTGCCGATTCCTCTCCGGTGCCTTCATTTTTTCTTTCGAGGTCTTGTAGCACCAGCTGGTTTGCTTCCAGCAGGTCTTCAGGCTTTCCCGTGTCTTTCAACCAGCCCTGTATTTTATGTATGTTGACTTTGTTGTCTTTATCTTCTGCGGTTTATTTTTTAGCTTTGAGCACCCATTCTAGTAGCCAGTTTTCTAGGTAGATGTCTTCGGCGAGTTTATCGAGAAGTTCCTTCAGCCGCTCCTTAGTTTGTATCAGGCATGATTCGTAGGCCATTCTTAGGATGCCGACGCTTCCGATGAGGTCGATCCCGCCTTTTTCAGCTTCTTCTCTGGCTTTTTCATCATCTAACGCAAGGAGGCAATCTCTACGCTCTGCTAATACGATGGCTTGAGCTTCTCCCATTCCAAGGTTCATTTTCTCTGCTTCTTCAATGAGTTCGTCACTCATCGTTTCAACTATTATCCATTTTGGGAAATCCGCTGAGCTCCATCCCCTTACAAACTCCTCATAAACCCCTGCGGGGACGGCTACATCTTTGAAGAGCTCTTTGATCAGACGCAGTTCGTTCAACCTTTTGAATGCGCTTAAGACGCTGTTGTCTAAGATTATCAATTTCCTAGCCGCTCTTTAGCAACTTTGTACTCTCTCTCAGCTTCTTTGAGGGTCTTAGGGCCGATGCGGATCTTGTGCCCCCTTTCTTTGAGGATGGCGAAGAATTCGTCGTAGGGAACACCCGCCAGCTCTGCGGCCCTCCCAAGCGAGACTTTTCCTTCGATGTAAAGCTCGACTGCTAGGATAATTCTGGAATGTCTCTCCAGCCCCTCAACATTGTTTAGCCCGAGAATTTCGATGAAGGCTCTCGGAACTTTTATCTCGATGGCCTCCACTAACACATGCACCTCCGCGTTCTTTCTCTACTCAAGGCTTTAAAAGCTTTCAAGAAGATTCCGGCATCCCACTCGATAAGGTTTAATGTGTCTGGGATTAGTTCTGAGGTTGCGTGTCGGAAGCATGATTTTGGTTATTTATTGCTTTGTGGATTAATCCTGTTTAAGAACAAAAATATGTTAATAAATAGTGTTAAAAGCCCTCTCTGAATGGAAAAATTCATATTTATCTGTTAAAAAGAATCACTTAATCCACAAAGCATTATTTATTTGTTCTCTTAGTCGGTTTTCATGATTGTGTAAGAATGATCAGTGAGATAAAAAAAAGGAGCCTTCTGGAGGGCGCGGTTATTGTATCTATTGGATGTATCCCAGTCTTCTTAACCTCTCCTTGATCTCCTCCCCTTCATCAGGAGTATGTCGTTTGTTTGCGTTTTCCTAGGGCTTCGATTATCGATATGATTATGTGTTTAAATATGTGTTCAAACATTATTCGGGTGGTGCGTCTTGACCAAGACCATATCGATCAGGGATGAGATCTACAGGAAGCTGCTGGCGATAAAGCGTGAGGAGGAGAGCTTCAGCGAGTTGTCTGATAGGCTCGCCGAGGGGGCGAACCCCCTTGAGACGCTGAGGAGGCTAAGGGGCTGCGTCGAGTTCAAGGACAAGCAGGCGATGCTCTCTGAGATCTATGCGGCGAGGGCTGAACATTCGTTGGCTGTTAGATCCACCTTATGATCTCGGTTTTTCGTTCTTTCACGACAATCATGCACGGTGGTCCGGCTGTTGATTACGGTGCCTCTGCCCATTGCGACATTGTTTTGCGCTTGTTTTTATATGTGGTTTGGTGGTGGGGGAAGGGGTGTTTTTCATCATCATCGTTTTGGTGGGGGAGTGTGTTCCTTTTTTTACCGCGCGTGATTTTTTAAAGGTTTTTTGGAAAACTTGTTGCATTAATCGATAGATGTACTCTGTTTGTTGGAACTCTTAGTGAATATATGGGCTTCCTTGATCATCTGCTTCAAATAAGGGTGAAGGCCGTCGTTTATTCCCGAGATCCATTTGTAGTCTCTATGTTCGTTGTTCAGTTTCACCTTATCATCTATAACGTTAGCGAGGAAGAAGGTCGAGATGTAGTGGGCCTTGGGCCAGAGGTGGCTCATCACCCCCCTCCTATCGATGGTTGTGGCGGATAGTCCGGTTTCTTCTTTAAGTTTTCGAATCGCCGCCTGCTCCAGGGTTTCGCCGTATCTGACCCTTCCGCCGGGAACGAACCATAGGTCCTTTCCAGGCTCGTTGTTCCTGAGCATCAGTAAAAGTTTCCCCGCGTGGACTGCGAGAATGTCTACGGAGGCGATTGGTATGAGCTCCCGGAACTTCTTGAAAAGCCCCTCATCAACCCAGCCATTATTCCTCATTCTTGGCATCCTTCATCTAAATTATAGCGGCGCATCAATTATTACAGTTTCGAGAATCCATTGTTTTAGTTTCGCACGCGGCCGGTTCCTCGCGCTAAGTAGGGGAAATCAACTTCTGTTCTACTTTACCTGTTAGGAATATTTGAGGGGAAGTCCTCAATCTCCTTCAGGATTCGTGTGAGCAGCTTCGGTTCAATTCTAAATCCCTTAATTATCATTGATGATACCGCTTCTTTCGCCTCCTCTTTACTCAATAAACCCTCTCTAAGTGCTTTGAGGATCACGTAAAGTGTGCCTCTAACCTTTAGGCCCCATGTTTCAGCGAACGCCCTTCCACAGGATTCGTCCATCAGGAGTAGCGCGTTTACCTCGCGGGCCAGCAAGATTGCCTGAGTTTCTCCTAGATGGACCTCGGCGGCATGTTCCATTATCCTCCGGCATAGCTCGACCTCCCTCTCATTCAGTGTTGAGACCTTTATCCAGCCTTGATTGACGCATTCCCTTACGATCAGCGCGTCGCTGAACCCCTCCTTTAGACCTCTCTCGACAACCTCATTGTAAACCTCTTCCGGGATGAGTACTTCGCCGTAGAGATGCTTGAGCAATGAAATCTTGCCTATCTTTGAGAGCCATATTAAGGGACTGCTGTTGGAGACCGTTGGCAAGGACTATTCCTCTGTGAGGCCTTTGAGATCCTCTTCCAGGTCATGTTCCGAGTATTGGATGAGAACACCCCTCTCATTCAAAATCTTATAGAAGTTCCATAGGGATATGCCAGCCAATTGGGCGGCCCTCCAACCGGTGGCCTGCCCCTTCCGATAAGCTTCAACCGCATAATCGATGTCTTTTCCTTTAATCCCTCTGTCGAGGAGTTCGCGTATCAACGCCGACCTGTCCTTACGTTCCCTATCCGCCAATTCATCGAGCCTCTCCAGGGTTTCCCGGGGCAATCGAAGGCTGATGGATCCCGACAACGGAATCACCGTATTACATAAAATATCAGGCGTAATATATAGATTTCGTTCTCGCGCAAATCCAAAAAAGTTAGATCTCGTCTCCGAGCTCCTTGGGGAGGCTCACCGGAACCCTTCTAGACAATTCGAACGCCTACAAAGGCCTCAGCCGTCGAAGGTGGCTCTTGGTGTGGCTCAGGTCCCACTCCGCCTGGTCCATCCAGTCGCCGCCCCTCTCGACAGGGCTCACCCCATCCAATATCATCCACTGGGACACTGGATATTTACATCCGCGCGCGCGTGGGGGGTACCCCCTCCACCCTGCCGGGCTCGCGTTCGAAGGACGTGTTCTCTCAGGCCCTTTTTGCTTTGGCCTCTGCTTTCAGCGCCTTTTCCCTCTCACTTGATAGCGAACAGATACCATTCTGCCACTGTTCAGCTTGAGGCCTTGGGCGGCGCGCGCCTCTTTAAGCCCGAGGGGGACAATCGTTTCCCGTGTGCGACCTACTCTATAGAGCCCGCCTTGCACACTCGGTTTTGAGGAGAGTAATAAGGCTAGGAAGGACGTTATTTATATCGTGTTCAAAACTTGATTTAGAATATATGTTTCTAAAATGATTTTTTAATCCATATTTAGAGTCCATAATTCATAATAAAGGCTAGTATGACAGATTTAAATCGAAAATGGAAGGACTTTCTCTCCCTAATAAATGGGAGATTTCTTTGAAGGTGAATGCCACATTGTACTTTAGTTATATTTCAAAAGAGTTGAGTAGCTTAAAAAGCATATTTGTGGAGAATCCTTCTTTATTCAAATCTCTTTCTATAGGCTTGCTTATCCGATTAGTTCTAGCCCCATTATTGGGTCATCCATACGATCTGCGCATATTCATGGCTGTTGCCTGGGCTGTCGCGAATGGGATCACTCCATATGGGCAGTATGTTTTGCAGAGGATCTTTGTGGATATGCCCCACCCATATCTCTACGGGACTTGCTCTGGTATCGGATATCCTCCGTCATGGGGTTTGATTTTAGGATCTATATATTTTTTTTCTTCAATTGTAGCCCCGGGAAACATCTACGCCTTTGTGCTCGCTTTGAAGGTGCCTATAATAGTAGGAGATGTGGTAGCTTCAATTCTTCTATACAGGATATTGGAGTCAGAGGTGGGCTCGGGAATTGCGTCTAAGGTGTTTCACTTCTATCTTCTCTGCCCATTTCTGATTGTTGTAGGAACCGTTTGGGGTATGTTTGATGTATTAGTTTTCATATTCGCCATTCTCTCTGCTTATCTTCTACTTAAGAGAAGAAGCTTGTCAGCGGTCTCTTTGGCTTTAGCTTCCTCCCTTAAACCCTACGCAATAATATTGGCACCCTTGTATTCTATTCTTATCTATAAGAAGTTCCGTTCAGTTAAGAGCGCTTCCCATTATTTACTTGTTGTTTTGGTTTTACTTTCGCTCTTAACCCTCTTTCCAATGCTATTGTTCAGATGGCCTCTATCTAATTTATATTGTGCGCTTTCGGCGCATCTGTCTTCAATAAATTTCTATTACGAAGAAGGAGTTCCCTATACATATGGGGCAGCAAGTCCATTCAATATCTATAATGTTCTTAGACTGTTTTTTCCAGAGATTGAGCCGCCTAGTTTTCTTAACTATATCTGGATTGGAGGTTGTTTAGTTTCTTACATTTACATTTTCTTATATACAGCAGAGAGCGACTTTAAATCTATAATTAATTATTCTTTTCTAACTAGTCTTTTATTTTTCACTACACGTTTCTGGGTTTCTGAACAGAACCTGATTTTTCTTCTCTCATTCTTCATATTGACGGTCTTCTTTAATAAGAGACGGGGTGGCTGGAGGCTGATCCATACATTCTGGATCCTTCTCCTCGCCTTTGTTTTGATCCATGTTCCCGCTTCAGGATTCCTCTGGATCGTTAATCCAAGAGCCCTTGACGCAGCCACAGCTTTCTGTAACGGCCCTTACGGATACTTACGTTGGATTCTGATGAGTGTATTAACCTTCTCGTGGCTTTACATCATGTTTTGGTACTCATTTAGGGAGAGAATTATATGGTTAGGATAGTCACTATGTTGCTGCACGATGAACGTTTCAGCGGCTGGTCGCTAGAGGAAAAGTTAAGCAGGTTTCATTTCTCAAAGCAATACATGGATTTTTGCAGGAGTTTTGGATGGGAGCCGTACCTATATTGTTTCCATGAGTCAGTGAGTGAAAAACAAGTTTACGATCTTGATGGCCTAGGAGTTATCAAGGTTTTTCCAGTAAGATTTAGATTTCCACCTCTCGTGAGGTTTGGGAACGATCACAACCCAAGGGCTATATTAAATGAGCTGGAGAGGGATGAACCTGACCTTATCCATTTTCATAACTATTACCTGTTTTCGTTTCCCTATATTGTTCAATTATTTAAGAGTAGACTACGCTGCCCTATCACGACCCAGCTTCACGGATACAATCAGAGCTGGTGGAGACGCCTTCCCTATTTACCCTCAGTACTTCAACTCAGGATGGTTGACCGTATTTTCTACAGTTATAGACCAGAGGAGGCCGTCTATAGCCGTCTTGGTGTGCTGGATAAGGCAATTCGTATCCCGATGCCCTCAATCGATCCCAAGGTGTTCAAGCCGGGCCTAAAGGAAAGTGAAGTGGGCCTTCTATATGTTGGGAGGATGCCGCGCGCGCGCGCTTACGCGGAGAAATCACCGGCTTTCCTTTTATTCGTCCTCCGTAGACTGCTTCGCTTTATGGATGTTAAGCTTACCATGGTGGGTGATGGAGTTGGTTTATCACACTATAGGCATCTGGCTTCCAAGCTGGGGATAGAGAACAAAGTTGAATTCACGGGGTTTATTCCCCACTCAGAAATCCCAGCTTTCTATCAGAGAGCATGCTTAACCTTTGTACCTTTGAGACTGTATGATATTGATGGTTTCTTCGATGGGAGCATACAGGAGAGCTTAGCGTGCGGAACGGCGGTTGCTGCTTTCAAGTCATCTTTGGATACGCCTTTGGAAGGCACTTTCGGATTTCTCTTATCTCACAGTTTTGACAGGGCTGCGGAGGAGGTTTCGAAGCTTCTGGATGATTTTGACGCTCTAAAAGACGTTGCTCTGAAGGGATCTGCCTTTGTTCGTGATAACTGCACTGAGGAGAGTTTGAAGAAAACATTGCGCTCTGAATGGGAGGGGGTCCTAAAAAGATGAGGTTGTCGACGATCATCTGCGCGTATAACGAGGAAAAGGGGATTGGAACCCTCCTGGAGAATCTATTGGAGCAGAGATTGCCTCCGGAAATAAAGGATCATGAGATTCTCGTAGTCGCTTCAGGATGCACGGATAGAACGGTGCCGATTGTAAGGGACTACATGGCGAAGAATACGAAGATAAAACTCATCGTTGAGGAGGAGAGACGCGGGAAGGCCTCAGCCCTCAATAAAGCGCTTAGAAAAGCCGTGGGAGACTTACTTGCTTTCATTCCGGCGGACGTTCAGCCTGGTGAGGATGGTCTGTATCACTTACTCTTACCCTTTAGGAATTCTAAAGTGATGGTTGCTAGTGGACAGCCCGTGCAGCATCCCCTGGCACGAGTCGGTGGCCTCGTAGGCTACATCAGTGAAATGACCTACAGGATATGGGGGAGGCTCATGAAAACGCTCAACGAAATGGGGGTTGCCGCCCATTGTAGCGGTGAATTCATGGCTATGAGGGCGGGCGTTGTTGAAAGCATCCCAGAGGAGTGCGTGGCTGATGATGCTTATATCTCTATAATTGCACGGAGAAAAGGCTACGTCAAATACGCCGCCGATGCGATTGCCTATAACGTTGTGCCTTCGAACATTCGTGAATATGTGAATCAGAGGAAGAGGTGGCTCTTTGGACACTTCCAGACCCGTAAACTGACGGGTGAGGAACCCACGGTTATGGATACGATAATCTTCTCCAAAACGAAAATTGCTCTAAAGATACTGATAGAAGAGATAACCGAAGACCTTGGGAGAGCCCCCCTCTTGGCAGCCGCGATTTTGATTGAAGCCATGATATATTTTTTAGCCACTGTCGACTATTTGACGAATCGTGAATATGGGGTTTGGCCTGTAATCAAATCAACTAAAATAGCTCTGGACGATTGGGATGAAGTCCCGTAAATCCATAAATTGTCGATTCTCAACGCGACTTCAACGGGGTTATTTTCACTCTCTATGACAATGTATACGCTTTCCAGGCGATCCCCTTCCATAATCCTCCAAGCTCTGTCTATGTAGCCAGTGAGGTCTATGCTGTAGTGCCTCCATGTTTGAAGTGGGACCTCGTCTAGCTTGAATTCCACGACATCGCCCCCCATATATATGATGTCTCCCCCGAGTCCTATGTTGCCGGTGGGATGCCTCTGAGTGTTAGGACTATCCTTGATATCCATCTCCGTGTAAATTACGCTGCCGTTGCCCCGCTGGATGGCGCATGCTAGAGCTACCCTTAACCATTCATCTGGGCCTTCGTAATCGAATTTTTCAAGGAGGATATCGAAACAGACCCTGATCTCATTGTTATAGATGGGAATTTTCTTTCCTTGCCTGAAGCCGTGTGTCCACCACATGCCTGTAGCTACATGGCCCGCATCGCCCCATGAGGTCCTAAGGATTACAAGAACATCTCTGTCGAAGTGGACCCCCCAATCGACCTCTTCGTCAAACCTGAAAGCGTGATGGTTCCAGTAACTTGCGTCTTCCGCTGAAGACAGTGAAACATTTCCATCGAGATTTACTATCTCCCATTTTTTCTGGTTTGTGAACGTTTCGTCTATCGCGGATCTCGATTGCGCGCGGTTGATGTTTACATAAAATAATGAAGTTAAGGTTAGTATTAGTGCTATATAACTTTTTCCTTTCATCATAGAACATCATTCCAATATTGATCAGGGTCCTATTTCATTTCTTCATAATACTTTTTAAAAAGTTCAAGATAAAAACCTGTGAGCGCTCAGGAGGGGCAAGGCATCCATTCTAAACCTCGATTTAATAAGAGGATATTTACGGCAGCCATAACTTTGCCTCTCATAGTAGGTGTCATGTTTTTTTCAGGTTATCTAAGATCGGCAATGGTCAGTGGGGCCACCGCATATACTGGCAGTGAGTATACCCTTGGCGATCTCCCTAAGCCCTTCGTCATGGAGAACAGTCAAGGGATTAAAACTTACGTTCTTGTTCCGAGTAGCAGTTCCCATGGTCCCTGTGGGGCTGCGCATACCATGGATACAATGGGTGGGGTACTAATAGCTTACACGCTCGGAGTTGATAGTGGTAAAATCGATGCTTCCGAGAAGTTGGTTACATCTATGGATTCTTACAGTTATCTCTCCTCTTATAACGCTGAGAATGCGAAAGTTACGATGGAGGACGTGTCCAGTAATCTCATTGTAATTGGGGGGCCTGGGATCAACCAGGTATCTTACTACTATAATGAACTAAGGGATGCGGAATGGAATAAGGTCTTGCCCGTGGTTTATGTGAAGGACACAGCGGGTGATTACCTTCACGTGCAGTCCTCTGGAGCAGAGTATCGGATAGAGAGGGATATAGAGGGTAGGGTGGCGGCCGATTATGGTGTCATCCAGATCTTCAGAGATGGGGTAAGATACGCCTTGCTGGTCTATGGTCTTGGGGGTGAGGGAACTAGGGCGGCGGCCGAGGTCCTTTCGAACTACGAGAGTTGGAACATAACGGGGAGGGCCACTATAGTGAAGTATCGTGATGGTGATGGTGACGGTTTCCTCGATACTATATCCATCGTAGAGACTGTTGAGGCACCAGAGGTCACGATTGAGATCTATCATGAAAGCGGATGTACTAACCCGGTTTCATCCGTCGATTGGGGGATGGTTGAGCCGGGTGGATCTTCGAACGTTACAGTCTACGTGAAGAACCTGGAAGATATCGGCGTTACACTCTACTTGACCACTCAGAACTGGGATCCTTCTGAGGCCTCACAGTACGTGTCCCTCGGTTGGAACTACACTGGGGTCGCGCTGGAACCTGAGGAGTGCATTCCAATAGAATTGACGCTCACGGTCTCAGCCAACGCAACTGGTCTAACAGATTTCAGTTTCGAGATCGTTGTGACAGGGGAAGGATAGGATGCCTTCGGATCAGGGGGCGAGCGTATTTCCCATTTAGCCAACGAAAAGTTTGAATCTTCTCCTTGCTTTTTCTCTCTAATAGATAATTACCACAATATAAAATAACACGGTCCCCGCCTGACGGCGGCGGATGAGGACACATCGGCCTTAGCTAAATATATAACAATATATCAGACTTAAAAAATATGAAGGAAAAGGGTTATGAATTAAAAATCCAGAAAACACAATTCCACACGCGCGCAGCATGAATTAATATCTCAATCGCGCGCGCTGCCAGCTTTGAATGGATAGTATGTGGCCCCTCACGGGTCAAGGAGGTCGAAGCTTAGGGTTTTGCCGTCGAGCATGGTCTTCAGCAGGTTGAGGACGTCTCGGCCGAGGAGGGCATCTCGGCGTCTGGCGCTGATGACTTCAACCATTGGGAATTTGAAGTTTTTGAATGAGAGATCTACAAAGTAGGTGTATCTCCATACCTCACGTTGGTCGAAGGATGAGACGGATATCCGACGTGAAGGTCTGAGTCTGAGTTCATTTATGGTGTGCTGGGGGAGGACCGTGATATCCGCACCCGTATCTAGCTTGGCCTGAAGTTCTAGTGAGCGGGTGGAGGAGGGCCCGCTGAATCTGATCTTTAGGGACGGGGCTGGGGGGTTGTAGTTGAGGTTGTACTTCATGACCGGGCCAGCTCTGGGGAAGGGACCTCTACATGTCCGCTGTCTGGGACCACCTTGTCGATGTAGATTGGAACGTAGCCGTACTTTTCATAGACGTTTTTGGCGAGTCTCCCCTTATCCTCGTCGCATCCTACGACGGCGCCCTGGAAGACCGCGACGTATTTTCCATTGTAGCTTGGATCTGCGGTGAGTTTGTCTCTGATCGTTAAGAAGGCCTCTCTCTCCTCCTCGATCTGATAGATGTATTTCAGCTGCTGCACGTCCTCTGTGAAGCCCCTCCGCTCAACATAGTCCTTGATGAGTTCTGCTATCACTTCCCTCTTCTTCCGTCCACCCCTTTCTCGGAGTACGAGGAGGCTGAAGCTCTTCCATAGGTCGTCGCCAACCTCGAGGGTCGTCTTGACCATCGCTCACCACATTCATGTTTTTCCGTTTATCCTTATAAGTATTTATGCCCCAATGCACTCGCGCCTGGTTGTTGGAGCCTCTCCGCGGGGCTTGGTGCGTTCCTTAATGTTTTAGTTATTATTCTATATATCCTAGTCTTCGCAGGCTCTCCTCGATCTCCTCCTCAGGCATACAGACCCCTTCAGGCTCGTCCTCTTTGCGAGCTTCTATCAGACGAAATCCAGGTAATCCTCTACGGTTTTGAACTCGCCTCCGCTCTCGTCGAGGCGACGCTGGATCTCGTCTACGAGCTCCTTGCAGATGTTCACCTGAACCTTTCTAGATAATTCGAACACCTACAAATCTCTTAGTAACGCGAGAAAAACGCATTTGACAGCTCCGATAACCCTCTTCACGCGGACAGACTTTTCTATTCGCGCGCGATCCATCTTAAGTGGATATATTCTGAGTTATGTGAGGGATGGTTGATTCGCGCGCGCGACTTATGCTATGGAATTGGAAACTTTTCTTTGATGATTTATTTGGATAGTCTCCATAGGAAGAAGCCGACGATGCTGGCTGTAAATGATATTATTGCGAAGGAGTCAACCCTTATCCATGGGATGAGGTGAGATAACCCCATTTT
>JGI24025J20009_10002542_pt1 | contig 13041 bp, 13 predicted proteins | sample Cruoilmetagenom3_FD_20009 | JGI IMG/M metagenome (IMG submission 20009)
AACATAAACTCCAGCGGGCCTTCGGCAAACCAGCGGGTCAGCACCGCAAGTTTCAGATCATCAATCAGGAAGTTGAAAAATGCATCTGCCCAGACAGCCAAAGGCGGTATCCATTCTTCTGGTATCCGCACAAGGAAATCGGGCAGGATTGGCCGCGCTGCCGTCATGATCACAGCGATGGCCAGCATGATCTGGAGGATGCGCGTCTTGCTCAGGCCCGTATTGATCGGCGGGGCAGAGGATGAAGCTATATCAGCCATATCAACCATATCAGTCACCTTTGCCCAACAGCAGGTCCAGCGCTTCCTGGCGGTTCATGACCCCGATCAGCTTGTCGTTTCTGTCAGCAACGGGCACTTCTTCGCGGTCGTCATTGACCAGTTGACGGGCAAGCTGCAAAATCGTGTGCCCAGCGCGCACCGTAGGGCCTTCTGGGACAGTCCCATTGATCGGAGTGGCCAGAACACGGGCATGTACAACCCGAGATTTCTCAATCTCTTCGGTGAATTTTTTCACATATGGCGTCGCCGGGTTCAGCACGATCTGGTCAGGCGTGTCACATTGCTCAACCGCGCCATCCTTCATGATGGCAATCCGGTCCGCCAGGCGCAAAGCCTCGTCAAAATCATGGGTGATAAAGACAATGGTTTTGCCCAGCAGGTCTTGCAATCGCAGGAATTCATCCTGCATCTCGCGCCGGATGAGCGGATCAAGCGCCGAAAACGGCTCGTCCAGAAACCAAATGTCAGGTTCAATGGCCAGTGAGCGGGCAATGCCCACACGCTGCTGCTGACCACCTGACAATTCACGCGGGAAATAATCTTCGCGCCCGTCAAGACCCACCAGCTTGATCACCTCAAGCGCGCGCGCACGGCGGGTGTGTTTGTCCTGGCCGCGCATCTCAAGCGGGAACGCTATATTCTCAAGCACCGTACGATGTGGCAACAGGCCGAAGGATTGAAACACCATGCCCATCTTGGAGCGGCGCAGCTCAATCAGGTCTTTTTCGGGCAGGGCCATGATATCCTGGCCTTCAACCTCAATTGTGCCGCCGGTAATTTCATGCAGGCGTGAAAAACACCGCACCAGCGTAGATTTGCCCGATCCCGACAGGCCCATGATCACCAGCATTTCACCGCGGCTCACCTCAAGCGAAACATCTTTGACGCCAGCGATATAGCCGTCAGCACGAATGTCATCAAAGCTCTTGCTGGTATCCAGAGTAGAGAGGTATTTTTCAGGCTCAGGGCCAAAAAGCTTCCATACATTTTTACAAGAGATCACCGGAGCTTCATCGGACATTTTTTAGTTCTTTCTTTTGCAGCCTGTTTAGATACTGCTGCAATTCCCGAGAAAACGCCCGCCCAAATCGTCTGACATGGGCGGGCGTTTCACATTAAAACAGGCCCGCGGCCAAAAAGTGCGGCCTGTTTAAACGCTCAGCAATCAGCTGGCGCCTGTGGACATCCAGCCTTCCCAGACGTCTTTGTTTTCGTCCAACCACTGCGCTGCGGCTTCTTCTGGTTCCAGCTCGTCAACGTCGACAAGGCGGGCCATTTCGGCGATTTGCGCATTGCTCAGAGAGATGTTTTGCAAGGTTGCAAAGGCATCAGGCCATTTGGCTTCCATGCCTTCCCAGGCAGCCTTTTTCAGATAACCGTTGGCCGGGTTGCCACAGTCATACAAAGCGTCAGGGTTCACACCCACGGAAGGATCGCTGTCGCAGCCTTCTACCCACTCTGGGAATTCCACGAATTCACCGGGCCATACGGCTTCGGCAAAGTTCGGTGTCCAGTTGAACACAACAACGGGTTTCTTGTCGGCTTCGGCTGCGCCGATTTCTGCCCACAGAGCCGCCGCAGAACCCGCGTTGATCACAACGAAGTCCATGCCCAACGCTTCGACACGCTCGGTGCCGTGCTTCAGCCAGTCCACCGGACCATCCAGATAGCGGCCCTTGTCACCAGTTTCAGGCGTTGCAAAAATGGCTGCACAATCGTTCAGCGCTTCCCAGCTGGGCAGGCCCGGACAGGCGTCTTTGGTCCACATCGGATACCACCAGTCTTCGCGGGTCACAGCGTCATGATCGCCGACGTCCACGATACCGCCCTTTTCCAGTGCTGCGCGGAACGACGCGCCAAAGGCACCTTCCCAGACTTCCAGTTCAAATGTGACATCGCCCAGACGCACTGATTCATAAACCGCCTGGCTGTCGGTGGTCACGAACTCCACGTTGTTTCCTTGCTGTTCAAGCATCTGGCCAACAACATGGCTCATCACAATTTGGCTGGACCAGTTATGTACCGGAATGACGATCGGATCCGAGCTGTCCTCAGCAAAGCTTACAGTTGCCGTGGCAAGTGCCGTAGCGGCTGCGGTAATCAGAAACTTAGCTTTCATATTTCTCCCCATTTCATTTTGGCTCCCGATTTTAGACCGGTGCCTTTTTGGTACACGGAGTATGGCAAAGGTTTCTGGGTTTTCAGAATCTAATTTGGTTATGCTTTGACCATGATAAAGTTTGGCAAAACTGCATTTCTGGCTTACATTTATTTCAGTGAATGTTGTGCCTTAACTCTGCCGGACCATTGATAATGCTCAAAAACCGTTCCGTTTTACCCCGCCTGGATTATCTGCTGGCTTTTGAAGTCGCCGCCGAATTCGAGAGCTTTGCCGCCGCCGCCAAGGAAATGAACGTCAGCGAAACGGCCGTCAGCCGAAAGATTCGGTTGCTTGAGTTGCACTACGGGTGCGCCCTGTTTTTGCGTGGGCACCGCTCGGTGCAACTCACTGAACAGGGGCGCAAATTGCTGCATGGCATTCGCGCGCCGCTTCACTCCATCGCCCAGTTGTCAGAGGATTTGCTCAGCAAGAAACGGCGCAGCGCAATCCGGCTGTCGGCGACCAATTCTGTGGCGTCACTTTGGTTGATGCCGCGAATGCCTCAGTTTCATTCCAACAACTCAAATATCTCAATCAGCCTGTTTTCATCNGATCTGGACAGCGAATGCCTGACCGACGATTTTGACATGTCCATTCTGCGAGGCGAAGGCGACTGGCCCGGATATGACGCGCAACCACTGTTTGGGGAAACCGTTTTTCCGGTGTGCGCACCGGCCTATCTGGCGGCTCGGGGGCGCATTCGGTCGGTTGCGGACCTGCCGACACATGACCTGATCGAGGTCAGCACCAACCACACCGAATGGATGGATTGGCGCAACTGGCTGAGCCAAAAAAACGTGGATTTGGGGGCAGTGAAATATTCAACATCTGTAAANACTTACCCATTGGGCGTTCATGCCGCGATGGATGGGCTGGGCATTGTACTTGGGTGGGGGCATCTGGTGGATCGCCATCTGGAGTCCGGTGCCCTAGTGCGCCCATTGGGCAATGAACACCTGCGCACCAAGTCACATTATTATCTGCTGCGCCGCCATAATGCTCCGCGCCATGCCGAGACGGATGTCGTCGCCAAATGGCTGTTAGATGAAAGCGCATCACGCACGCGGTATCGCAGAAAAGCCAACCTGACGGGGTTTGGCGCGAAAACCGGATAAAATGGCTGGAAACGCCGCACTTACTTAGCGCCCCCGCGAGATCAGCACATCCACATGCAAGGCTGCACTTTCGGCCAGGGCTACCAGATCATACCCGCCTTCCAGACAAGATACGATGCGCCCTTCGCAATGTGCATCCGCCACATCGCACAGCCGTTCAGTGATCCAACCAAAATCTTCGGTAGACCAGTTCAGCCCCGCCAGTGGGTCAGCGCGATGTGCATCGAACCCGGCCGAGACAAGCAGCAACTCCGGTTCAAATGCCTCAACAGCGGGTAGTATCAGGCGCTCCATCTCGGCACGGATTGCAGCCCCATCACTGCCCCCGGCCAAGGGCACGTTCATGACATTGCCCGCCACACCCGTTTCATGCGCCATGCCGCTGCCGGGCCAAAGCGGGCTTTGATGGCTGGAGGCAAACAGAATGCGCGGATCATCTTCGCACAGGGCTTGTGTGCCATTGCCGTGGTGCACGTCAAAATCCACGATGGCGACACGCGATAACCCATGGTGATCCAATGCATATTTTGCGGCGATGGCCACATTGCCAAACAGGCAAAACCCCATGGTTTTCTGCGCTTCGGCGTGGTGCCCCGGCGGGCGACAGGCACAAAACGCATTGCGCACTTCTCCGCCTAGAACCATATCCACGGCCTTCACCGCCCCGCCAACAGAACGGTACGCCGCAGCAAGTGATCCAGGCGACATCCAGGTATCAGCATCCAGCGGCACCTGGCCTTTGGTCGGCGACATGCCCGCCACATGATCGATATGGGCCTGTGGATGAACCCGCGCAATATCCGCATTATTACCCAAGGGCGCCTGTGTACGCAGAAGGTCTTTGCCCTCAAGCGCGTCAAGAATATAGGCCAGCCGGGCAACCTGTTCTGGGTGGCCGTCCGGCGTGACATGGTTCAGACAATCGTCATGGGTGATCAAAGCAGTGGTCATGGCCGGCTCCCCTTGTTTGTGGTGATAAAAACGCGAAAGCGCAGTACATGTCCAGTGCGGGCTTGTTGATACGCCAAGGGCGTGCCAAATTCCTTTGCAATGGAAAATGAAACCAGCACCACCGCCGTAGATACTGCCCCGGCAGCAGAGCTTGCCCCTGAAGCGCAGGACATTGCGCTGAGCCTTTGGAATGAGGCGCTGGTTTTCCTGCAGGGTCTGATGCGGACCTGGAACGCCTATCAGGTGATGATGATCGCCGGCGTGGTGATCTTGTCTTGGGTCATTGCCAAACTGGTTGGCCCGCGCCTGCATGATTGGCTGCGTGGGCGTGAGGGATGGCCCAAGTGGAAAATGCGCTTTGGCGTTTTGGTGCATCGCCGCTTGCTGCTGATCTTCTTTGTTTTGCTGATGTGGCCACTGGTGTGGTTCATGCGTGAATATACCTGGCCCAGCCGATCCTATTTGTTGGGGGTATCGGCGCAACTGGCTCAGGCCTGGCTCATCATCGCCATCGTTACACGCCTGATAAGTAATGGATTTTTGCGATCCATGGTGCGTTATGCCGGGTGGACATGGGTCACGTTCAGCATTCTGGGCATCACCGAAGATATCCAAAGTCTGCTCGACAGCGCGGCCCTTAGCATGGGCGAGACGCGTATTTCTGCCTGGGTCGTGCTGCAGGCGGTCTTTGTGATTGGCGTCCTGTTTGCAATGGCGCGGTTTGTATCAACAACCACCTCATCACGGATCAGACAGAACAAGGAAATTTCGCCTTCCATGCAGGTATTGGCGGTCAAATTTCTGCAAGTGATCCTGTATGGCATGGCGTTCTTTGTCGGATTGCGCGCAGTGGGTGTGGATCTGACCGGCCTTGCGGTGCTGTCCGGCGCCATCGGTGTGGGCCTTGGTTTTGGTCTGGCAAAGGTGGTGTCAAACCTTGTGTCTGGTGTCATCATCCTGCTGGACAAGTCGATCAAACCTGGTGATGTCATCAGCCTTGGCGAAACCTTTGGCTGGATCAATTCGCTGGGCGCGCGCTATGTCAGTGTGGTCACGCGGGACGGCAAGGAATACCTGATCCCGAACGAGGATCTGATCACCGGACAGGTGGTGAACTGGTCACATTCCAATGATTTCGTGCGGCTCGATATCTTTTTTGGCACCGCATATGGCTGTGATCCGCATGATGTGCGCCGGATTGCCGTTGAGGCGGCCAGATCAGTGGACCGTGTGCTCAGCTTCAAGGCGCCTGTCTGCCATATTGTGGGATTTGGCGATTCATCGGTGGATTACATCCTGCGGTTCTGGATTTCTGACCCCACGGGGGGGCTGACCAACATTCGCGGTAATGTTTATCTGGCGCTGTGGGATGCCTTTCAGGAAAACAGTATTTCCATCCCATTCCCACAACGCGAAGTGCGCATGTTGGAAGATGAAATACCCCCAACACCACAGACAGTCCCGAAGGCAGATTGACGCCCTGCAAAGGCTAAAGTGGCAAATTTCGCCCATCTTCACGCCTTTACCATTCAGTAATATTGAAATATCACAATGCCCTTGTTACTTGTAACATACGCCCTGCACCGGGGTTTCATCGGTGCGCAACCCAGGAGGACATTGTCCTGTCTTTCACCGCTGACGCGGCCACCGCCGCTGATCAAAAGGCGCACAAAGTGACGCCCGACACACGCGCAAACAGCGAATCTCAGCTCAAGCGCATCCTTACCTCTCTGAGCGACGATAAGGCCGAAGACATCGTGCAGATTGATCTGCGTGGTAAAACGGCGATCGGCGATTACATGGTGATATGCTCTGGCCGCTCTTCGCGGCAGGTTGGCGCCCTGGCAGAAAAGCTGTCCGAGCGGCTGAAAAATGAACTCAACGTGCCAACCAGAATCGAAGGTAAAGGCACCGGAGATTGGGTGTTGTTGGATACCGGAGATGTGATTGTGCATATCTTCCGCCCAGAAGTGCGCGAGTTTTACCAACTTGAAAAGATGTGGTTGCCTGGCAGCGAGACCACGACCACGCAAAGCTGAATGCGCGTACATATCTGCGCAGTGGGCCGGTTACGCACTGGCCCAGAAGCAGACCTTCTGGATGATTACCTGACCCGATTTGACCGCAGCGGGCGGGCTTTATCCTTGTCCAAGGGCGAGGTCCGTGAGGTTGAGGATAAAAAGGGCAAGGGCATGCAGGCCGAAGCCGACCTGCTGGCGCGTGCCATTCCCGATGGGGCGACAGTGGTGGCTTTGGATGAACGTGGTCAGGTGCTCAGCTCGCCCGAGTTTGCCACTAAGATCGCCCATTGGCGTGATGATGGCTGCGCTGATCTGGCATTCGTGATTGGCGGGGCGGACGGGCTCAGCAAAGAAATGCGCGCGCGCGCCGATTTCAAACTCAGCTTTGGCCGTATGGTCTGGCCACATATGCTGGCGCGCGTCATGCTGAGCGAACAGCTGTATCGTGCGGCATCCATATTGGCAGGTGCGCCGTATCATAGGGAATAGGGCGAGAGGCATTGGCGCGGCAATTGAGACGGACGTCTCCTTCGCGGGACGAAGTGTGCATTGATATTCACTTTTAGAGCGACATAATAATCCGCTAAAGTGGTGATTAGATTTAAGCCCAAACCATATTTCTAAAGGTGACGCTACAATGCAGCAGCCCAACTTAAACATCAAACTGGTGGACGGGCACGTAGTGTTGTCAGTCGTGGACACTGAAACGTTTGATTTTGTAGAGGATATATTAACTGAAGAGCATGATTTGGACTGGTCTTACATGGAAACTGGTGAGGCGGACGGAAAGCCCGTCTACACAGTGCATTTTCTAGAAATGAACGATCCCAAGAGACTTCAAACAATTGTTGATGATATAGATCAGAATGAGCTTCAGAGAATTTGGAATCTAAACAACTAGATGTCTGCATCGGGCTCAAAGCAGACATCTGTGTCGAAGTTCGAGGCTGCGATGCCGCGAATAGGTGATCTGCAGCACAACACTCCAATGTATCCGGATTGCCCAGCTTGTCGTCATGTCTTAGCCTCACAACCCCAAACAAACTTCCCATGTTACCGCTACCCTACCTTCACCCCGGCCTCCATAGGCGTTAGATACCCCTGCAAGCAGACAGGAGCTTTGAGTGAGTACGCCCAAACCAGTTGTTTTGTGCATCCTTGATGGATGGGGTCTGTCCGAGGACACCGCAGCCAATGCACCGGTATTGGCCGATACACCTGTGTTTGATCGCCTGATGGCCACCTGTCCCAATAACACGCTCATCACTCATGGCCCCGACGTGGGGCTGCCAACCGGGCAGATGGGCAATTCTGAGGTGGGCCACACCAATATTGGCGCCGGGCGTGTGGTGGCGATGGATCTGGGGCAGATTGATCTGGCCATCGAAGACGGTAGCTTTTTCAACAATGATGCCATTCAACGATTTGCAGATCGTTTGCGCCAATCCGGCGGCACGGCGCATCTGTTGGGCCTGATTTCCGACGGCGGCGTGCATGGCCACATCACCCATGTGATCGCGGCGGCCAAAGCGCTGCGCGATGCGGGCATTCCTGTGGTGTTGCACGCCATGACAGATGGCCGCGATGTCGCCCCCAAAAGTGCACTTACCTATCTGAATGAATTGCAGGACGGGCTGCCGGAGGGCGTGCAGATCGCCACCCTTTCGGGGCGCTATTTTGCCATGGACCGCGACAACCGCTGGGGCCGCGTCCGCGAGGCTTATGACGCGATGATCCTTGGCAAAGGCCCGCATTCAGACACACCCGAAATTGCCATTCGTAATGGCTATGCCCGCTCGGAAACCGATGAGTTCATCTCGGCCACAGTGATCGGCGATTATTCAGGTGCGAAAGATGGCGACGGCGTCTTTTGTCTGAATTTCCGTGCAGATCGCGCGCGTGAAATCCTGCGGGCCATTGCCGAACCCGATTTTGAAGGCTTCGACACAGGCCCCCGCCCAGAATGGGCCGCGCTGTTGGGAATGGTCGAATATTCGCGCGAGCATAACGCCTGGATCGACGCGGTCTTTCCGGCGCGCGATATCAAGAATACGCTGGCCGAATGGGTTTCAAAGCAAGGTAAAACCCAGTTTCATCTGGCCGAAACCGAGAAATACCCACATGTGACCTTCTTTTTGAATGGTGGCATCGAAGAGCCGGTGCCCGGAGAGGACCGCTATGTTGCCCCCTCGCCGAATGTGGCGACCTATGATTTGCAGCCCGAAATGTCTGCCGACGAAGTGACCAGCCATTTTGTTGCCAGCATAGGCGAAGGCTATGATCTGATCGTGGTCAATTATGCCAACCCCGATATGGTTGGCCACACCGGTGATCTGCANGCCGCGATGAAAGCNTGCGAAGCGGTTGATCAGGGTCTGGGCCGTGTCATTGAGGCGCTGAACGAAGTTGGTGGCGCGATGATCATCACGGCGGANCACGGCAATTGCGAGGTCATGGTTGACCCTGAAACAGGNGGGCCACACACAGCACATACCACCAATCCGGTGCCGGTGATTNTGGTGGGCGGGCCTGAGGGCGCGCACCTAAAAAGCGGCGCGCTTTGCGATCTGGCACCCACGCTGTTGCAATTGATGGATCTACCGCAGCCGCCCGAGATGACAGGAAAGAGCCTGCTGTTATGAAATGGCTGGCAGCTCTTTTGATCTGCCTGCCCGTTTTGGCAATGGGTCAGTCTGATCCCGCCGAGGCCGCCCGTACCGCCGCAAACAGGTTGAACGCCGCGGCCCTTTCCCTGAACAAGGCCGATGGTGCGCGCAACCGCGTCAAGGCACTGACCGAAACGGTACATGCCTACGAGGACGGCTTGCGCGCCATGCGTGACGGGCTGCGCCGTGCTGCCATCCGCGAAGATGCCCTGACCCGCGAATTGCAATCGCGTGAGGGCGAAATTGCTCGCCTTTTGGGGGTATTGCAAAGCATCGGGTCCACGCCATCGCCGGTTTTTTTGCTGCATCCCACCGGGCCTGTGGGCACGGCACGGTCTGGTATGATCCTTGCGGATGTTACCCCTGCACTGGATCAACACGCCGCCCGTCTGCGGGTGCAACTGGAAGAGGTCAGCGTTCTGCGCCAGCTTCAGCAAAGTGCGGCAGACACGTTGGAAGACGGGCTGATCGGTGCTCAAAAGGCGCGCGCCGCCCTGAGCCAAGCCATATCAGACCGCATCGAATTGCCGCGCCGCTTTAGCGAAGACCCGGTCAAGACCGGGCTGCTTATTGCCTCAACGGAAACGCTTGAAGGGTTCGCCAGTGGCCTGAACGAAATAGCGGTGGACGAAGCCCCAGGCAGTTTACCCGGTGTTGACGATCGCAAAGGCGCATTGCCCCTGCCGGTGCGTGGCAGCATCCTGCGCCAGGCAAACGAGCCGGACGCCGCCGGTATCATGCGCCCCGGCATTGTCATGGCGACCCGCCCGTCAGCGCTTGTTACCACTCCCGCCGCCGCCACAATCCGCTATAAGGGGCAGCTTTTGGATTACGGCAATGTGATCATTCTGGAGCCTCAGGCAGGCCTTCTGCTGGTGTTCGCCGGGCTTGACGTGGTCTATGGTCAGATCGGCGAGGTTCTGCCAGGGGGCAGCCCTGTGGGCCTGATGGGTGGTGATGGGCGTGATGCAGGTGCAATTTTGTCCCAAATTAGCAATGAGACGGGTGCCGAGCAAACCGAAACCCTCTATATAGAGGTCAGAGAAGACAACAGCCCTGTGAACCCGGCTGCGTGGTTCAAAACGGACAAGGACGATTGAACGTATGAAAAAATTTCTGATGGCCGCTGCGGTTGGCACTTTAACCGGTCTCGTTGTGTCAACGCAGGTGGCCGCCCCGCTACTGGCGCAAGAATCGGTGAAATCCACCAATGTGTATGAACAGCTGGACCTTTTTGGCGACATCTTTGAGCGTATCCGCGCGCAATATGTCGAAGAAGTGGACGAAGCCGAGCTGATTGAAGCCGCAATCAATGGCATGCTCACCTCGCTTGATCCACATTCCAGTTACCTCTCGCCCGATGCTGCCGCCGACATGCGTGTGCAGACCAGCGGAGAATTTGGCGGGCTGGGTATTGAAGTGACGCAGGAAGAGGGCTTTGTGAAAGTTGTCTCGCCCATTGATGGCACCCCCGCAGATGAAGCGGGCATCGAGGCCGGCGATTTCATCACCCATGTAGACAATGAAAGCGTTCTGGGTCTGACCCTGGATGAGGCCGTGGACCTGATGCGCGGGCCGGTGGGATCAGAAATCGTGATCACCGTTGTGCGTGAGGGTGAAAACGAACCCTTCGATGTCTCCATCATCCGCGACACCATCAAACTGACAGCTGTGCGCGCCCGGACCGAGCAAAACACCGTGGTATTGCGCGTCACCACCTTCAACGACCAGACCTACAAAAACCTGGCCAGCAAGCTGGAAGAACAGGTTGAAGAGGCCGGCGGGATGGATGCCATCAACGGCTTTGTGCTGGATCTGCGCAACAATCCCGGTGGCCTTCTGACCCAGGCGATCAAAGTGTCTGATGCCTTCATGGACAAAGGTGAAATCGTCAGCACCCGTGGCCGCAACCCCGCCGATGGCGATCGGTTCAATGCGGAATTGGGCGATCTTGCCATGGGCAAGCCGATGGTTGTGTTGATCAACGGCGGCTCGGCCTCTGCCTCTGAAATTGTGGCGGGCGCGTTGCAGGATCATCACCGCGCTATCGTTGTGGGCACCAAAAGCTTTGGCAAAGGCTCGGTTCAGACTGTGATGCCGCTGCGAGGAGATGGGGCCATGCGCCTGACCACAGCGCGCTATTACACGCCATCCGGCCGCTCTATTCAGGCGCTGGGTGTCTCACCTGATATTCTGGTTGAACAGCCCCGCCGCCCGGTGAACGAGGATGAAACCGAGGAAAACCCGTCTCGCGGTGGGCGTACCGAGGCCGATCTACGCGGCAGCCTGAACAATGACAGCCTGACCGAGGATGAAATCCGCCAGATCGAAGAAGATCGCGTCAAGGCCGAAGAGGCCGCCAAACTGCGCGAGGAGGATTATCAGCTGGCCTATGCCATCGACCTCTTGCATGGCATGTCCGTGCTGGGCGGAGCCGAGTAAGCCTCACTCCATTAACGCGTAAAGCGCCGGGACAGACACACTCTGTGCCCGGCGTTTTCGTGTTTGGGAAGATAGGCCTGGACAGTGTCGAGATGACCGATTTGAGCCCAAAATCACAGATGCTGCGATGATCTCGAATGTCGACTCTTTCGTGGTGGGGTCAAAAACGTGTTAAGACCTCTGAGGTTTTGCATGGGGGTTGTGACACGGCTAAACCGTTGATCCTGCGTAGGGCAGGAATGCGTGTCAGACCCCACCGTTTTTGACATTGCGTCACTTGAACTTCTCTAAGGTCTTCAATCTTCCGGTCGCACTTGGCTGTTGACCATCTAGGTCAAATTCGACACACTTTGATTGTTTGATCTGAGGATGATTGATGAAAATTGCTGTTGGAATAATTGGAATTGCTCTCGCGCTCATCGCTTTGGTGCAGTCATGTACCATTACTGCACTTTCGGGCATTACCGAAGACCAAGCAACTGGTGAGGCAGGCTCACTTGGAATGGTGACGGCGTTCCTAATGTTTTTTGGTGGCGCATTTGCATTCAGTCTTCCTCGTGTCGCTCAAGTGTTTTTTGGCTTGGCTTTCCTAGCTTCGATACCCGCTCGAGAGAACTTTCCCGACATGTGGGTATGGGGCATCGTGTCAGCCGTACTTGCTGGCTTATTATTCTTTTTGAAAAAACCAGTCCAAGCTAATGCGGCAGACCAAAGTAACCGATAAGAAACCGAGTCGAATAATTTGACGTAGGAAGGACGCGAAAAGATGGAGAGATTCAAGCTTTTGGTAGCGCCGCTGCTTTTTTGCGCTAGCCAATCCGCTTCTGAAGAAACGCAGACTGGCGAAGTTCTATCTTTGACGAAACAGCTCTCTGAACTCCATACTCAATTGGACGGAAAGACTATAACTCTCACTGGCGGATTAGGCACCTTCATCGGTGACAGAATATATTTTCTGAATGATCTTGGGCGATTTGAAGTCCAATTTGATGCCGGAAGAGAAGCAAGGCGGTTAATCGAAGGGTGTCAAATCAATCCATGGGGAGATACAGAGGCTCGTTGCCTTTTTGAAGTCGACGCTGAGCTAATGGTATCAGAAAGCTATAGTTTGGCAGATGGTGGCGAAGTCAAACTGATCGTCTACGACGTTCGGCAATAAAAAATAACTGCATGTTCGTTTCAATCATCGCATGCCATAATTACCATAAAACGCACTGCACGCCCCTCAATCCGCGAACCAGTCATTCGTACGGCGTCTGCGTNAACACACTTTGTCCGCAGAGCAGACCTTCAGCCTTCTCCGTCCACCTCACTCCAGCACGCGCCCCTCATCCACCAGCATCACCGGGATGCCGTTGCGGATGGGAAAGGCCAGGTTGGCAGCGCGGCTGATCAGTTCTTGCG
>JGI24025J20009_10002544_pt1 | contig 13039 bp, 13 predicted proteins | sample Cruoilmetagenom3_FD_20009 | JGI IMG/M metagenome (IMG submission 20009)
CCCCAACGAAAGTGAAGCAACATGAGCGATTTCCCAAAGTTCGTCGAATTTCGCGAGGAAGGCCCACGCGAAGGCTTTCAGATCGAAAAAAAGATTTACCCCATCGAACAACGCGTCGAGCTGATCGACCTGCTGTCTGACACCGGCCTGAAACGCATTCAGGTCGGCAGTTTTGTCAGCCCTAAATATGTCCCGCAAATGGCCGACACAGGCGAGCTGTTCGAACGCATCAAACGGGTGCCCGGGGTCAATTACACATCGCTTTGGCTAAACGACAAAGGCTTTCGCAAGGCCCTTACGGCGCATAATGTTGATATCGACCCGCGCCTGTTGTTCTATCCCTCAGACACATTCTCGCGCCAGAACAACAACGCCTCCTCGATGGAAATGCGCGAGAAACAACGCGACTGGGTGCGCCTCTATAAAGAAGAGGGGCTGACCGTTGATGCCGCCTATGTGATGACCGCCTTTGGCTGTAACTTCGAGGGCGAAATTCCGCAGGAACGGGTTCTGGACGATTTCCGATTTATCCTTGATCTATGTGCCGACGAAGACATCCCCGTGCCGACCCTTGTGATTGCCGACACAATGGGCTGGGGCAACCCTGAAGGCGTCAAACGCATGATCGGCGCGCTACGCGACATGGCCCCGGAGGCCCACATCGGTATGCATATCCATGACACACGCGGCATGGGAATTGCCAATGTTTATGCCGCGCTTTCCATGGGTGTCGATATGTTCGAAAGCTCCATCGCGGGGCTTGGCGGCTGCCCGTTTGCAGGCCACGGCCATGCGCGTGCCGCTGGTAATGTCAGCACAGAGGACGCAGTATTCATGTGCCACGAACTTGGAATCGAAACAGGCATTGATCTGGACAAGCTGATTATAGCCGCCACAAAAGCCGAAGAAATCATCGGCGTGCCACTGATGGGCCGTGTGATGCACACTGGCGGGCTGGAAAAATATCGTAACGCGAAATGAGGGTAAAAACATGACAAAAACACTAGATGGAAAAGTCGTACTGGTAACAGGCGCCGGTGGTGGCATTGGCCGTGACATCGCACTGACAGCCGCCGCACAAGGGGCTGCGGTGGTGGTCAATGACCTTGGCGCATCGCTGAAAGGCGATGGTCAAACCGAGCTGGCGGCGCAAGCCGTTGTAGATGAAATCAAGGCCGCCGGCGGTGATGCGGTTGCCAACGCCGACAGCGTCGCCGAACCGGATGCGGCACGGGCCATGGTTGATCTGGCGGTCAAGGAATTTGGCCGTATCGACGCGGTGGTCAACAATGCTGGCATCCTGCGTGACGGGTTTTTCCACAAAATGACCTACGAGGATTTCGACGCGGTGGTCAAAGTCCACCTTTACGGCGCGTTTAATACCTCTCGGGCCGCAGCGGATTATTTCCGCGAACAAGACAGCGGTGCGCTGGTGCATATGACCTCGACCTCGGGCCTGATTGGAAATCTGGCGCAGGCAAATTACTCGGCGGCCAAACTTGGCATCGCGGCCCTGTCAAAATCCATCGCGCTGGATATGCAGCGCTGGAACGTGCGTTCCAACTGCATCGCGCCCTTCGCCTGGAGCCGGATGATCGCTTCGATCAAAGTGGATAGCCCGGAACAGATTGCGCGTGTTGAAAAGCTAAAGCAGATGACCCCCGCCAAAGTTGCTGTAATGGCCGCATTTTTGGCCTCAGACGCAGCGGCTGATGTGACCGGCCAGATTTTCGCCGTCCGCAACAACGAGATATTCCTCGTTAACCAGCCACGCCCTGTGCGTTCCGTCCATCGCTCCGAAGGCTGGACGCCCGAAACAATCGGGGAACACGCAATTCCGGCCCTCAAGGCCAGCTTTGTGCCGCTTGAAGTTTCCGCTGATGTATTTTCATGGGATCCGGTCTGATGGGGAAACGTAAAGACAAACTAACCTCTGATATTGCATGGAGCAATGCAGACACCATCAATGTGCGCGGGCTTGACCTGCCGAACGAAATTCTCGGCCATATGAACCTTGGCGATCTGGCGTTTTTGCAACTGACAGGTCGCAAAGCCACGGCCGAGGAATCCAAGGTCTTTAACGCCATCGTCATTACGCTGGTCGAACACGGTATTACCCCCTCGGCGATTGCCGCGCGCATGACCTATATGGGCGCACCGGAGTCCCTTCAGGCAGCGGTGGCCGCAGGGCTTTGCGGCTTGGGAACGGTGTTTGTCGGCTCGATGGAGGGTGCATCGAAGATGCTTTACGAGGCCCTGCCCGCAGATAAAGTCGGCACAGGCGTTGATCTGGATGCGCTGGCGATTGAAACGGTTGATGCCTTCCGCGAACGCCGCGCCATTGTGCCAGGATTGGGGCATCCGGTGCATAAACCAATAGACCCCCGCACCCCGCGCTTGTTTGAAATAGCCGCCGAAAATGGCAAATCGGGCGAATACATCGCATTGATGCAGAAAATTCATGCCGTGGCCGAAGAAAAATCCGGTAAAATGCTGCCCATTAACGCCACTGGCGCGGTTGGGGCAATTTGTTGCGAGTTCGGTTTCCCATGGCAAATCGTGCGCGGCTTTGGCGTGATGGCGCGGGCCATCGGGCTAGTCGGACATATTTTGGAAGAAAGCGAAAATCCTATTTCCTATGACGTCTGGCAAAGGGTAGAAGAAGAAATACTGGAAACCAGCGGACCCGAAAAATGACACCATTGCAAACTTCTGCCCCCAATACCCATGACGANCTNCGCGACGCGTTNCGTGCGCTTTGCGCAGAATTTCCACCGGAATATCACCGCAAACACGGTGCTGAAGAAACCTACCCCGAAGAATTCGTCAANGCCCTAACCGAGGCNGGTTGGCTGGCAGCCATGATCCCCGAGGAATACGGCGGCTCGGGCCTTGGTCTTACCGAGGCCTCCATTGTGATGGAGGAAATTAACCGCTCGGGGGGCAATGCAGGCCATTGCCACGGGCAGATGTATAACATGGGCACATTGTTGCGGCACGGCTCAGCGGCGCAAAAGACAAAATACCTGCCCGGCATTGCTTCGGGTGCGCTGCGCCTGCAATCCATGGCCGTGACCGAACCGACGACGGGCACTGACACCACAAAGCTAAAGACAACGGCGGTGAAAAAGGGCGACAAGTATGTGATCAACGGCCAGAAAGTCTGGATCAGCCGCCTTCAACACTCCGACCTGATGATCCTGCTTGCCCGCACGACACCTTTAGCCGAGGTCAAACGCAAGTCTATGGGTATGTCGATTTTCATCGTCGATCTGCGGGAGGCAATCGGCAACGGCATGGATATCCAGCCGATTGCCAATCTGGTCGGCCATGAAACCCACGAAGTGTTCTTCGACAACCTCGAAATCCCCGCCGAAAACCTGATCGGTGAAGAAGGGCGCGGGTTTTACCACATCCTTGACGGGCTGAATGCTGAACGCACATTGATTGCTGCGGAATGTATTGGGGACGGCTACTGGTTCATCGATAAAGCCCGCAGCTATGCCAATGAACGCGTGGTATTTGACCGGCCCATCGGTCAAAATCAAGGTGTGCAGTTTCCGATTGCGAAATCTTTTGTTGCGATAGAGGCCGCCAACTTGATGCGGCTTGAATCCTGCACACGTTTTGACGCCGGTCAGGACTGTGGCGCGCAGGCCAATATGGCAAAACTGCTGGCCGCCGATGCCAGCTGGGAGGCGGCAAATGCCTGTATCCAGACCTTTGGCGGCTTTGGCTTTGCCCGCGAATTTGACGTGGAACGCAAATTCCGCGAAACCCGTCTTTATCAGGTTGCGCCGATTTCTACCAACCTGATCCTGTCTTATGTGTCCGAGCATATTCTTGATATGCCGCGCTCATTCTGAATGAAATTGCGGGGTTCATTTGATCTGAATCATTGCGCCAAACATCCAAGGATGCAAACTTTCCACGCCATTTTCGCAATTTAATTAAAGGAGAAATATAATGGGAAGACTTCAAGGTAAGACCGCACTGATTAGTGGTGCGGCGAGTGGAATGGGTGCAGCCGAGGCCAAAATGTTTGCCGCACAGGGGGCAAAGGTTATCGTTGCAGATGTTAACGATGCCGGGGCCAAAGCCGTGGTTCAGGACATCACCGCCGCAGGTGGCAGTGCCATTGCTGTACATCTGGATGTCAGTGACGCCGCAAACTGGGACACGGCAATCGCCGAGGGTGTAAAGGCTTTGGGCGATATTAGCGTTCTGGTCAACAATGCCGGTATAATGATCATGAAGCCGGTACAGGACACTACGGAAGAAGAATGGGACAAGATTTTTTCTATCAACGCCAAAGGGGCGTTTCTGGGAACCAAGGCTGTTCTGAACAGCATGAAAGCCGCAGGCGGCGGCTCGATTATTAATATATCGTCGATCTATGGCCTCGTTGGGGCGCCTTCTGCGGCGGCCTATCAGGCGACAAAGGGGGCAGTGCGGCTTTTAACCAAGGGAACGGCAGTGGATTATGCGCCTTTCAATATCCGGGTTAACTCGATCCATCCGGGTTTAATTGTCACAGGCATGACCGAAGATTTACTAAAAGATCCGGAGACAACCAAAACGCTACTTGGCCCCACCATTCTGGCGCGCACAGCCCAACCGGAAGAAGTGGCCAATGCCGTGTTGTTCCTCGCTTCGGACGAGGCGTCCTTCATGACAGGCTCGGAATTAGTTGTTGATGGCGGCTATACTGCACAATAAACTCGGCTACAGGACGGGCAACGCTTGGCCGTCCTGTTCGCTAGCCACGCTCGTTTTAGGGGAACCGCTTTGAAAAACCTTCTTGATATAGGTCCCCTTAAACGCTGGATTGGCAAAACCGAAACAGCGCAGGATTACCTGACGTACTCGCTGGTTGATCGTTTTAGGGCTACCCTTGACCCGTTCTTGTGGTCCGGCGGAGATATACCATTGGGTCTTCACTGGTGTCTTGCGCTGCCCACCACCCCAACGGCAGAACTGTCAGCCGACGGGCACGCGAAAAAGGGCGAGTTTCTGCCGCCTGTTCCACTACCCTCACGGATGTGGGCAGGTGGCGAGGTTATCCACCACCAAAGCTTCACACCAAACGCGCCCGTAACCCGTATTTCAACCATTAACGACATCTTTGCCAAAAAGGGCAAAAGTGGAGATTTGGTTTTTGTCACGGTCGGGTCTAAATATTATTCAGATGACCGTTTGTGCATCACCGAGCGGCAAGATCTGGTTTTCCGCAATCACTCCACGCTGAACAAACCTGCCACCGCTACCGCCACGCCAGATACATCAACGACGCGGCAAGATACGCTAACGCCGGACCCAGTATTGTTGTTTCGCTATTCGGCCCTGACGTTTAACTCACATCGTATCCACTATGATCCGGATTATGCCCGAGACGAGGAAGGCTACGCGGGTCTCGTGGTGCATGGCCCCTTGCAGGCGACACTGCTGTTAAATCTGGCCGCCAGGAAAGCCGATAAACCGCCGCATCGTTTTGCCTTTCGCGGCTTGGCCCCTGTCACCCACGGCATCCCGATCGAGCTTCACCAAGCCACCGAAAACACCGATGAAACAGTCTGGTGCCAGACCACAGATGGCACCAAAAGCTTTACAGCAACCTACAGCGATACCTAGGTCAGTCGTCTTTCTGATTAAGAAGCAGTGTGGCATCCTCGGGTAACGAGTCTACTATTTCAACGCTATCCGCACGAATACGCGCCGACTTCTGGAAAGCCTCTGCCGCTGCTTTACTGGCCTCGGCCTTATCTGCGCCTTGCTCCAAAACCAGACGTAGGCGCAATGTATCGCGGTCCTGTTCGCGTGTAACGACCGCTTGCCCAGCAACGGCACCGGATACAGCAATCACAACTTCCTCGATAGCCCGAGGATAAACGAAGATTTCCCGCACCTTCACTGCCGCACCAACGCGCCCTTGAATGGCCGAAATCCGAGTGACCCTGCCATCATCCGCCGCTTCCAGTGCAAAGGCGCTGTCGCCTGTTCCAAACCGGATCATCGGCCAACTGGCATCCCGCGCCGTAACCACAATCTCGCCGATCTCGCCCTTGGCCATGGCTTCGCCACTAACAGGGTCGCAAATCTGCACGATCCGGTCAGGATGAACCAAATACCCATCGCCACCGTCTTCATAAGCAACAAGCCCAAGGTCGGCAGTCGCATAGGCAGCCCAAGTGGTAACCCCGTAATCCGCCTCGATGCGGCGGCGTTTGGCCATCCAGTCACCCATTTCACCGCCCAGAAAAGCCGATTTCACTTTCCACGCATCGCGGCCATAGATCTCGATCACCGTATCGGCCAAAGCCAGAAAAAACGCGGTGCTGGCACAGATCGACGTGACACCGGTTTCTACAATTATCTGCGCCTGCAATTCGCGGTTACCANTACCACCTGGAATAACGGTCGCCCCTGCGGCCTGCGCCGCCTCGTCAAATAGCAAACCGGCAGGCACCAGATGATANGNCCAAGTNTTAAGAATAATNTCGCTTGAAGTAATTCCCGCCGAACGAAACAANAANTCAAGCCCGTGACCACCAACACCGGCCAACGAGGGTTCGAAGATCGGACCCGGAGAAACATATATCCGCGAAAGCGTGCGCGGATCGGTTGCAAGGAACCCGCCAAAAGGCGGATTCGCTCGTTGGAGTGTTAACAACTCCTCTTTTGTCATCACTGGTAGGAGGGAGAGTGCCTCCAGTGATGAAACTGTAACCGGATCAAAACCAGCCGTGTCGAACCGTGCTTTCAATCCCGGTGCCATTTTGGCCGCCTCAGCATACGCTTTAGCGATATCGGTATAAATCGGGTCAGACATGGCAGGTTCCTTTGCTTCAAACCCTAGATTGGGCAGTTCGGATCGAATTGCGGAGGACGCTTTTCACGGTGTGACAGCACACCTTCTTTCACGTCGTCGCTCATGAAGCCCAGCATTTCCAGCGCGGTTGAGGCATCAAAGATCGGCCCAGCCTGACGCAGCCAGTTGTTCAGCGAGTATTTGGTCCAGCGGGTCGCGCTTTGCGAAGCTGTGGCCATTTCAATAGCTGTATCAATCGAGATCTGCTCCAGCTCGTCGTCTTCGACACACATGGAAACCATGCCGATTTGATCTGCAACTTCGCCAGTGATTGGCTTGCAGGTCAGTAGATAGTACTTCGCTTTGGCCATGCCACACAGCAGCGGCCAAATAATCGCCGCGCAATCGCCCGCAGCAACCCCCAGACGCGGGTGGCCATCAACGATTTTGGCGCGTTTGCTGGCGATGGAAATGTCGGCCAACATCGCAACAACCAGACCGGCACCGGCAGCGGGGCCGTTGATGGCTGAAATGATAACTTTGTTACAGTTGATGATGTTATAAACCAGATCTTTGGCTTCTTTCCATGTCTTCATGATTTCGGTCGGGTTGCCGATCATGCTTTCGATCAGGCTGAAATCACCACCAGCGGAAAACGCTTTGCCACGACCTGTAACGATGATGGAATTGAAATCCTGATCGCGATCAATATCAATCCAGATATCGGTCATCTGCGTGTGGGTTTCAGCACAGATCGAATTATACGTCTCGGGCCGGTCAAAAGTCATACGCAACACACGGTCAGCCGGTGCATCGAACGACAGTTTCGGGTATTTCTTTGCGTATCTTTCTACATAGTCAGTCATTTTCGTTTCCTCTCGTTTGAAAATGGGTGTCAAAGGCCAAGAACGGCTTTTGACAAAATGTTGCGTTGAATTTCGTTAGAGCCACCGTAGATCGTCGTCGGCCGCGCCTTGTAAAAACTGGCCAGCACATCGACGCTGACATTGCCCACTTGCAATGGGCCAACTGTGCCGCCGTCGGGTCCGGCAGCTTCGATCATTAACTCGGAAATGCGTTGATAGGTCTCGGTCACCCAGATTTTCAGCATCGACACATCCGCGCCCAGTGTTTCGCCACGTTTTAGCTGATCGGCAAAACGGGAATAGAGCGCCGCATGATCTTCCACATCCAGCGCCAGCTCGGCAAAACTGTCGCAAAACGCGGCGTCGCTAAAGCAACCACGGCCACGCGCGAAGGTTTCGAGTTGCCCAAGTGCGTTTTGCGCCATGCCGGGCGAGCCGATAAATATCCGCTCAAAGCTCAGCAACGCTTTGGCCATGCTCCAACCTTTGTTTAGCTCTCCAACCAGATTGGCGCGCGGTGTACGGGCGTTGTCGAAGAAAACTTCACAAAACTCGGTCTCGCCCGCCAATGTGGTAATAGTGCGAACGTCAACGCCGGGTTGGTCCATGCTTGCCAACACAAAACTGATGCCTTGTTGTTTACGCGGCGCATCCGCATCGGTACGTACCAGCATAAAGATATGAGTGGCATCATGTGCCATAGTGGTCCAGATTTTCTGACCGTTTATAACGAAGTCATCCCCGTCGATCACAGCACTAGTGCGCAGATTGGCCAAATCCGACCCGGCACCGGGTTCGGAATATCCCTGACACCAGATGTCTTCGCAGCTAAGAATACGCGGCAACCAGTAATCCTTTTGCGCCTGCGTTCCGAACTTGATAATCAGCGGACCGACCATCTGAATACCCATATCACGGCCACGGTTAACGCCATAACGCTGCTGTTCCTCATAGAAGATCAACAGTTTCGCGGCCTCAAGCCCCATGCCACCAAATTCGGCGGGCCATGCGGGTGCTACCCAGCCTTTGGCATGCAGTTTCACATGCCAATGCGCGATTTCCGCGAATTTGGGGCGGTGCGGCAGGTGGCGCAGTTCTTCGGGGTATTCCGCTTCGAAAAAACTACGAACCTCGGTGCGGAAATCCGCATCCGTCATTGCGTTCCAATTTGTCATTTGCCTGCCTCCTCGGTTTCTCGGGCCTCAAACCAACGGCGGCGGTGATACTTTGCGTCGCCCAACCACGCCGATAGAACCAGCGCGCGGTTCAACAACAACCCGACGTCAAATTCATCCGTATACCCAACTGCACCATGCACTGGATAGCTTCCCGTGTGATTTTCTGCGCCGCTGTGCAAGCCCGCGCCTTGGCACGGCTAGCCTGACGTATCCGCGCCAGCGGAGTTGCCGCATTTTCCATAGCACCAAGGGCCTCGCGCACGGCGGCCTCGGCCACTTCCTGCATGATTTTCATGTCAACGGCGCGGTGCTGGATAACCTGAAACGACCCGATTGGCTTGTCGAACTGTTCGCGCGTTTTAATATAGTCCAGCGTCAAATCCAGCGCAGCTGCACTTAAGCCCACCAACTCGGCTGCGGTCAGCGCCGTCGCATCGGCAACCGCCTCTCCAAGGGCGGCGGCAACCGCTGCCCCTTCGGCAAGAACCTCGACCGGAGTGGCCGCAAAAGCCAGTGCCGAAAGATCGCTACCGTCAGATTGCCGCACGGCCCGTCTTGTCATGCCCTTCGCATCACCATCAACGCGCACAAGCGCAAGACCATTTGAGCCTTTGGCAACCACAAGAACCGGCGCACCATCGGCAAGGCCCATGACCCAATCTTTGCCACCCGTCAACGCACCGCCTTCCAGACGGCAAGCAATCGTGTCAGACACACCGCGTGCATCGCGTTCCTGCCATGCAACGGCCAGCGTGATCTCGCCCGCAATCGCGCGCTCCAAATCCGGCTCATCAGCGCATAACCTGTGCAACAGCCCGATTGCCATTGCAACAGATGGTACCACCGGTTCGGGGGCCATTACACGGCCAACCTCCTCGGCGATCACACCTGCGGCGGATAATCCCATGCCCAGACCGCCAGCTTCCTCGGGTGTTGCCACACCTAGAATGCCAGCTTCGGCCAGATCACTCCAAACGTTTGCATCCCAGCCCGCACCATCATCGCGAACGCGCCGCGCGCGCCCTACACCGCCAGCGCGTTCCAGCAGCGTACTAACACTGTCGCGCAACAAACGCAGGTCTTCTTCTTGTTCTATAGTCATTAGGTATCATCCTTCCTGCGCTGGATCATCACCGGAGTTTCTGTGCTGAAAACCGTTTCTCCAGCTGGATTCCGCGCTGTAAGCGTATATTTCATAACCCCGCGATCGGGCTTGCTACGCGAAGGTGTAACGCTGTCCACCACAAGACGGATATCCAACGCCTCGTCAGGGTAAACCGGCCGCAACCATCGCAACGTATCGAACCCGATACCGCCGATATTCGCCACATCGACCATCAATTCACGCATGATGGGCTCAAATACAACCAACATAGTCTGGAATCCCGACGCTATCAGGCCGCCATGAATCCCTTTGGCATATTCTTCATCCATATGCAGGCGTTGCGGGTCCCACTCGTGTGCGAAATCTTTGATCTGGTGTTTGCTCATGGGTTTTGAGCGGAATTCGAGAACCTGCCCTACCTGAAAATCTTCAAGATACTTCATTAAACTGACCCCTCCTCTGATTTGGCAAAGCCCGCATCGAAACCCGTTGCCCCTTGCGTGGCAATTCTGTTTCGATTGAATTCTTCAAGCTTCGGATAAGTGTTGTGAAATGCCTCAAGGAATTCCACCATCGGCGCATCCACAAACAGTCCACGGTCATTCACATATTCCATGTGCCGCTGGTCCTGTTCATCAAATTCATGGAAAAGTGCGTCATGCTCGCCGTCAAATACTAACGGTTTTACGCCAAACCGATTGCACAGCTCCATATTAAAGGCTGGCGTCACCTTATAGGGTTCGCCGTCCAGCCAAAGTTGGACATAGCCGTGATAAATGAACAGGTCTGTTCCCATCAGCTCGGCCAGCTTCGGTGTGTTCAGGTGATTTCGCACATCGGCAAAGCCAAGCGCGGCCGGAATGCCTACTGCCCGCAAACATGCCGCCAGCAAAATGGCTTTTGGCACACAAAAAGCTGATTCCATCCCTGCAATTTCGCTGGCGCGGTAGGCCTCGGCGTTCAGGGCGAATGTGTAGGGATCATACCGGATACCGTCGCGGACCGCCTCGAAAAGACGAACAGCTTTGTCCTTTTTGGACATGTCCGGCGACATACCGCGCAATGCTGACATAACAAATGTCTGCACTTCCATACTATCGCTATCGACATAATGCGCCGGAGACACGAACCGCCCCGCTTCAATTGAAAATTCTGATTCCGACATCGTAGCACCCTCTTTGCAAGATATGCGTATTCTAACAAATGTTAGATTATTGCACTCCCTCGGCAGCGTCAACCTTGCCCTGCACTTATTTCACAGTTTTCTTTAAACCAAACGCAGCGTTCTGTTCGCCAAGATCGGGGGCTGCCACCGGCTCGGCCGAGGCCGCCCTGAACATCGGCGCGATAGGTAGTGGTAGAGCATCAATTTGCGCCCCGCCGACCGAAGTCTTCCGCTCGAAAACTCTACGCGCGGTGAAATGAGGGTCCTGCCTCGCCTCAAGCGGGGTTTTCACAACCGAGCAGCAGCAATCAGCCTCCATCAAAAGTGGCTCCCAATACGTCGACGGTTTGGCAGCAAGCCTACGCGCCACCTCGACCTTGGTCGCGCGTTGGTCCTTGGTGTCATCACGCAGGTGCAACGGAAGGTCGATCACATTACAAAATGCGATCCAGAACTTCTCTTCGATGGCTCCGACTGCTATCTGCCGCCCGTCGGCCGCCGGATACATCCGGTAACGCGCGGTACCACCAGTCAACCGGTCTGCACCATTTTCAATTTCCTCGCCCGCCACAACGCCTTTGGCATGAGCCCAATAGGCAAAGGCAAATGAGCCTTCTGCCATGGCAATATCAAGATATGCCCCTTGCCCGCTTTTATCTCGTTGGCGCAGAGCCAACAAAATATTCATCACAGCCGGATAGGTCCCGCCGCCAATATCGGCAACCAGAGCAAACGGGTTGGCAGATTCTTCCACTGGCCCCGAGCTAAGCGACAAAATCCCCGCATCGCCGACATAATTCATGTCATGTCCGGCAACATTGCGTTTTGGTCCAGTTTGGCCATACCCCGTAATAGAACAATAAATGACCGCCGGATTAAGTGCTTTTACAGCCTCGTACCCCAGCCCCAGACGGTCCATAACACCGGGCCGGAATTGCTCAACAATAACATCGGCTTTTTCGATCAGATGCCGCAGGCTTTCAACAGCCCCTTCCGCCTTAAGATCCAGCGCGATGCTTTTTTTGCCACGGTTCAGGATAGCATAGCCAAGGCTGCGCCCCTCGATTTGCGGCATTGTCAGGCGCATATCCTCGCCTGTGCCGGGGCGTTCCAGCTTGATAACTTCCGCCCCTGCCTCGGCCAGCATCAGGGTCGCCATCGGGCCAGGTAAAAGAGTGCTGAAATCCAATACTAGAATGTCGTCAAGTGGCTGCGTCATCAGTTTTTCCTTTTAGACAAGCCGCGCGGCGCCATTATTAAGCACCAGCACATCGCGCTCCGGCACCGATGCGCGGAACCGCACTTCTTTACCATCCTGCCAGATTTCAAACCGCACGGTTTCGCCGGGGTAAACCGGCGCGGAAAACCGCACATCAAGGCCCGTCAAACGGCTGGAGTCATAATCGCAAATCGACTTCAAAACCGCACGACACGCCAGACCATAAGTCGCCAGTCCATGCAAAATCGGGCGATCAAACCCGACCGACCGGGCCACTTCCGGGTCCGCATGCAGCGGATTATAGTCACCACTTAACCGGTAAATCAGCGCTTGGCGCGGTAAAGTGGTCAGATCACAGACTTGATCGGGCGCGCGATCCGGCAGAACGGCTGGCGTTGGGCCGGGCAGGTTTTCACCACCAAATCCCCCATCACCCCGACAAAAAGTTGACATCTTCACACGCGCCAACGTCTCGCCGGTCGTGGCATCAATAATGTCACGGCTTAGATACATCACCGCACCCTTGCCTTCGCCCTTGTCGGAAATCTGGTCAATACTTGTGCGGCCAATAACCGTACCCGCAACTGGCAATGGTTTGAAAACTTCAAGCCATTGTTCACCGTGCAGAACCTTTTTCCAGTCGATGCCGGTCTTCGGGTCTTTCAACCAAAACCCGGGATAGCCCAGAATTACCGCCA
>JGI24025J20009_10002545_pt1 | contig 13035 bp, 12 predicted proteins | sample Cruoilmetagenom3_FD_20009 | JGI IMG/M metagenome (IMG submission 20009)
GGTGAATGCTCGTTCCAATCTCTTTCAACAAATCTCAAGATTTGTTATCAGGGTTGCCTGAAATCCTTTTGTTCAGGCTCATTATTCAATTAGAATAGACTCTAGGTCAGAGCGTTAGGTGTTGACTCTGCCTAAGGGCTCCAGCTACTTCGGTTACAGGAAAGGTTTCCTGCTTATTGGTTATCATATTTCGCAATATTACAGCTTGTGTTTTAACCTCTCGTTCTCCAATGATGATGGTGTAGTTGCTGCCTAGCGAGTTAGCCTGTCGCAACTGGCTTTTCAGGCTTCTGTCACCAGTAGCCAAAGTGACGGGGAGCTGGGCACTCCGTAATTGTGACGCCAGCTTCACGGCCTGGGTTTTTGCTTCCTGTCCCAGATAGGCGATGAAGGCAATAGGCTTGACCAGGCCGGGAGGACTTATTTTGCCTTCTTTCAAATTCAGAATAATTCTTTCTATGCCGCTGGCAAAGCCAACTGCTGGCGTAGGCTTTCCTCCCAGTTGTTCAATGAGACCGTCGTAGCGACCGCCGCCCACGACAGCGGTTTGCCCACCTTCCGTTCGGGACTGAATCTCAAATACCGTTCTAGTGTAGTAATCCAGACCACGCACCAGCCGGTAATTCAATTGGAAGGGAATGTCAAGAGCCTCTAGATATTGTTGCACATCGTGAAAATGAGCTTGGCAGTCATCACATAAATAATCTGAGATTTTGGGGGCGGTCTCAGCAATCTTCTGGCACGAGGCCTTTTTGCAATCGAGTAACCGCAAGGGATTTCTGATTAACCTTGTCTTACAATCTGGACATAAGGAGGCCACGTAGCCGGTGTAATGTCGCTTCAGTGCCTCTATGTAACTGGGTTGGCAGAGCCTACAACCAATGCTATTGAGCTGGATAGAGAATTCGGAAAGGCCCAGGGAAAGCAAGAATCGGCGTGCTATATCTATCACTTCAGCATCTAGGACGGGGTCGGAGTCACCCAGAGCCTCGCAACCAAACTGGTGATGTTGGCGATACCTGCCTGCCTGGGGCCGCTCATATCTAAAAGTGGGGCCAATGTAATAAAGCCGTACCGGCTGGGGGAGATTAAACAATCCGTGCTGCAGGTAAGCTCGGCAGACGGGGGCAGTTCCTTCGGCTCTTAACGCCAGCTTCTGACCACTTCTATCCTCAAATACATACATTTCCTTATCAACGATGTCGGTGCCTCCGGAGACAGTGCGTGCGAAGAGTTGGAAGTCTTCGAATATGGGCGTGTTCAGCGGCTGGTAACCGTAAAGCTGGCATAATAAAGCAGCTTTTTCCTCTATGTATTTCCAGTAAGCTTGTTCTGGCGGGAGAATGTCTGATGTGCCGCGAGGGGCTTTATACAATGGATTTGTCCTTCTGCGAGCGCAGTGCATTGAATCCCATTTGGAGAGCTCTCGAATTTAGCTCCATCGCCTCGGGAGGGAAGATGTCCCGCATTCCATCTTCAATATCGTTCCTTGCTAGGGGAAGCTGATCTGAGCCGATTAAGGCACCCACCATGACGATATTCGTGGCTATCTTGGAGCCGAGTTGCAGAGCCACGTTGGTAGCGTCTATGAACCAGGCCGCTTTAGAAAGATGCCTGATTGCCTCCTGAAGTTGATCGTGGTTAGGGTATTCCTCTTTCGTTGAAAGGACTCCGATTGGGAAAACGGGAGCTGTGTTGGTTATACATACCGTGTCTGGTTTTCCGTATTTTCGTAATATCCTCAGGGTTTCCAGGGGTTCAAGGCCGAGGATGAGATGAGCTTGGCCATCTGGTATTAGCGGGCCGTAACATCTTTTTTGGGATATTCTGACGCTGCTGAAAACGGCCCCGCCTCTTTGCGCCGCCCCAAATGTTTCGCCCACGGTGACGTGGTAACCCTTCCTTATTAGTGCGCTGCCTATCAGCCCGGAAAGCAAAATATTGCCCTGGCCTCCGACGCCGCAAATGATCAGGTTGAACGGATCTGCAGAAGTAGCCATTATCCTATTTCCTCCTTAATAATAGCTTTACTTGGACATATAGCGGCGCAAACTCCGCAGCCAACGCAAACCGCCTGTTGTATTTGTGCCTTATCAGTCTCTTTATCCCAGGATATGCCGGGACACTGGAAAACCTTGTAACAGTAGCCGCACTTGTCTCCTTTGCACTTTTCGGCGTCAACCCGAACCGTGTATGGATACCTTCGCTCCTGCCGCATTCGGAGCAATTCACATTGCCGCCGCAAAATCAACACCCTGACCCCATTCTCGTCCCTCATGAGTTGGCGCAGGGTGGCTGCAGTCTCCTTCGTGTTGAAGGGGTCTCTCACTTCTACCCTGCATCCCAGAGCACGACAAAGAGCTTCCATGTTCACTGCGGTGGCTCTGTCCTGAGTGGCAGTACGGTCTGTTCCTGGGTGAGGCTGGAAACCGGTCATGGCTGTAATACCATTGTCGAGTATCACCAGCGTCATGTTTGATTTGTTATGTACCGCATTCATTAGCGCTGGAACTGATGCGTGGAAAAATGTTGAATCACCCGATATTCCTATGACGGGTTGTTCGAAGCCAAACTGGGCAAGCTCCCCAAAGCCGCAGGCCGTCCCGGCTCCTGAACCCATGCAATGGAGCACGTTCGTTTGATGCGTGCCATAGGGAAATACATCCAGGGTATAGCAGCCAATGTCGCTAGTAACTATGGCCTTTCTGTGGTCTCGTCTTATTGCGTCCCTTAGGGCGAAAAAGCTAGCTCGGTGCGGGCACCCCGGGCACCAGGTCATACCACGATCTATCACTAAGCGCTTGGCGTCCCGTGCTTCCTGCTCATAATTGGGACTTGTGGCGCGATACTGCAAGTTAAAGATCGCGGCTAAAGCCCTGGTCACAGCGTCCGGCGTAATTTCCCCATAGAAATCTATGTGTCCGGAGCCCTTGCCATATATCTCAGGCGATGCCGGCACTGCCGAGGGCTTAGCTACCGTTTCTTTTACATGGCTCTCAATAAAGGGATCCACTTCCTCTACTACAAGGACTTTGCTTGTTCGTGTTAGGTAGCCCTCGACCACCCTTTTGGGAAATGGCCAGAGCGTTCCCAGCTTCAGCACACCGACCGACCCCGTCAGGTTCAATGCCTCTATCGCATCCAGAGAGCATGGCCATCCACTCCCACTGCAGATGATCAGCAATTCCGGTTGCTCTGGCCCATTGTAGGAATTAAAAGGAGATGACTCGAATACCTGTTGGACTCGGGCTTGTTTCTCATGCAAGGCAGCATGCTTTGGGGGAGCAATATAGGGCGTGTAACAGCGAGATGTGTCGAACATTGCTCTTCTTTCCGGTCTGGGGACTTTCCCCAGCACAACACCACTGCGCGAGTGGGACAGGCGAGTATAGCTCCTCAGCAAACAATAGCATTGGAACTCCTCCGATAGCTCAAAGGCCCACCTCGTCATGTCCTTGGCTTCCTGGATATTTGCTGGTTCCAGAAGCGGGACATCAGCCATTTGAGCTGCCCAGCGGGTGTCCTCTTCATCGCCGCTTGCATGAGCTTGTGGGTCATCACATACCACTACTACCAATCCTCCTCCTCTGTCACCTATGGTGGACAGATTGAGGTGCATTAAGAAATCCATGGCTACGTTCAGCCCGGCATTCTTCATGGCGGCAAGGCTTCTCAAGCCAGCCAGGGCAGCGGCAGCAGCCACTTCCGTGGCTACCTTCTCATTAACAGACCATTCCACATGAATACCCACCTGTTTAGCCACCGTGGCCAGAGTTCCAATAATTTCCGATGAGGGCGTTCCTGGATAACCTGCACAGAATTGTGCCCCTGCTTCTAGTGCGCCTCTGGCAATGGCTTCGTTGCCTTGGAGAAGCACACAAGAACCATCTGCATACGTCGCAATGTTTGCCATTTTACCTCCTCTAAATTAGTACACCGGTGGCTTCACACAAAAAAGAGCTTGCTAGAAAGTCTCAATAGAAACACATCCTCCGCTTTGAGTTTCAGCCATCTATTCAAACAAGACAGAAACGGAGCCTAATCGGTCAAAAGTTGCTCTAAAGAAGAACCCTGGTTCTACGTCTAGGGCCCGAATAAGGCTGCCGGACATGATGAACTCCCCTCTCCGCAAGGTAATGCCATATTCGTGCAATTTGTTTGCCAGCCAGGCTACTGACTGCGCCGGATTGCCCAGGACGGCTGCTCCCGCAGCCGTGGCGACGACCTGACCATTTTTTTCCATAACCATTCCGGTCAGGCGAAGATCGACATCAGGTAGCAAAGGAGTGAGCTTCCCGCCCAGAATAACGGCGGCATTTGAAGCATTATCCGCAATGGAGTCTCTGACCGTGATCTTCCAATCTTTGAATCTGCTGTCGATTACTTCGAATGCTGGCATGACTGCCTCTGTTGCATCCAGGACGCTGGCTACCGTAACTCCAGGTCCCTGGAGGTCATCTCTCAGGAGAAAGGCGATCTCTGCCTCAATCCGTGGCATAATCAGGCTTTTCCTTGGTATAGGCTGCCCCTCTTGGAACACGCTACTATCAACGATGATACCGTAGTCCGGTTCTTTGATGCTAAACTGCTGTTGCATTGCCGTGCTGGTCAACCCAATTTTCTTACCAACAATGACTGCGCCAGATGCAACCTTTGTATCAATGGTTTCTGACTGTATGGCGTAAACATCATCATACGACAAATCGGGGAATTTGTCCGAAATGGCCTCTATGGGCCGGCAACTGCTTTCCGCTTCGAGCAACTGCTGCGATATTCGTTCGATCATATCCTTTGTTAGTGCCATATGTTCTCCTCCTTCCAGACTGCCACTTTGCTAAACCCTCGTTGGCATCACCTCCTGAACAGAGTTCTATACTGATGATTTGCCCCCCCTCGCAATCCCGATTTAGGGCATATCACCAACCTCTGGTGTCCTAGGTCTGCTCCTTACTACGTAGCTGCCCAAAGCTATCCAATGGATGGAACTAGGCAACGACATAGTTCCTTAAGACGCCTATATTTTTAATTTCTGCTTCAACCACATCTCCAGGCGCAACGAAGGCGTGCGGCGCATGCTCTTCTGTCCCCATGCCGCCGCTTGAAATTAGGTCTCCGGGGTAAAATGTCATATCTGCGGAAAGGAACTCTATCAGCCTCCTAACTGGTGCTCTCATATCACGGGTATTTCCTCTAATCTTGGGCTCACCGTTGACTCTAAGCTCAATGTCCACATTCTGACAATCAGGAATCTCATCCTTGGTGGCAATGAATGGCCCCACCGGTTGAAATGTATCAGGACATTTGGCTAAGGTGATATAGTAGGCTCCAGGCAAAGCTTCTCTACCTGGCCCGAAATGTGCCTTCGAAAGTACATCCATCACTACTAGATCATGCGATACCACGTAGCCGAAGACATAGTCAAGGGCATCGGCTTGAGATATATGCCTCCCTTTCTTTCCGATTATTATGCCAAGTTCTGTTTCTGACTCAATGTCTCCCCCCGAAACCGGATACTTTATCTCGTCCTCAGGTCCTATGATGCAGCGTGGCGTTTTCTTGAACATGCAAGTGTACCCCTCTTCAGGAGGCGTGACACCCGCCATTTTGACAAAGGCCTCGCAATTTACCCCGATATTGAAAATTCTATACATCTGGGGGATGGGGGTAAGCAATCTGACTTCCTTTAATCCATAATTAATTTTGTCCCCGCTGGGAGAGAACAAGACTTCGCCCTTCTTCATTATATTGCTAATGTACGAGTAAACCGTGTTCAGATCTGCCCAGCCTTCCTCTTCCCTACGAAGCAGATCAAGCATGGATGTTGGCATTCTAGTGTTTGATGCTTCCTCTGCGAACTCGCGGTCGACGCCACTATCCTCTACTAGATATTTCTCAAAAGCTGCTGTTAGGTCGGCTATCTGTTCATCAACCTTAACCCCAATACGAATATTTCCACTGTGGTTTCTAAAGCTACCAAGCTTCATTTCATATATCCTCCCTTTCCGTTAAAATGGCAACCATTATGAATTACTTTTTTCCATCAGGCAACAATGCTATTCCGTAGGACACCGATCTTCCCGATTTCGGCCTCGATTACATCGCCAACTTTTACAGAAGCTTCAGGCGGGAATTTCAGCGTTCCTATGGCACCAGTCGAGACCAGGTCTCCAGCTTCCAAAGTGATATCCTGGGATAGGAATTCTATCAACCTTGCCACCGAACACCGCATATCTTTTGTATTCCCTTCGGATACAACTTTGCCATTCACCCTTAACTCAGCTGCGACATCCTGTGGATCAGGAATATCATCTTTCAAAGCTATGAATGGGCCAACAGGCTGGAAAGTGTCCATTATCATTGCCCTGGTAAAGTAAAAAGCCTTTGGCAGACAGAGTCTGCCTGGCCCCATTCCTCGCAGTATGCTTATTCCAGTTATGTCGTTAACAAGAGTGTAGCCGAAGATATAATCAAGGGCTTTAGCCTGCGGGATACGCTTCCCTTGCTTACCAATGATAACGCCTAATTCTACTGCCGATGTAACTTCCGTGGCAGTTGCTGGCCATTTTATGTCAGCCCCAGGGCCAATCACCGTTTCAGGGTCCATCATAAACATAGCTGTTGTGCCGTCATCCGGAGGGATAGTGCCGTATACCTTCTCGTATGCCGGGTAATTATACTCCATATTAAAAAGCCTACTGTACATTTGAGGAACTGGGGTTAGTAATGTTACCTCCGCAAGACCGTACGTGATCTTATCCCCGGGAGGAGAGAACAGCACCTTTTCCTTTCCTGCAATCTTGCTGATATATGCCGCAGTTAATTGCAAGTCTGCTTGCCCTTCTTCCTCCCTTCGGATTAACTCCAGCATAGAAGTTGGCATTCTTTCACTGGCCACTTCTACGGCGCATTGTGGGTCAGTACCAGCCTCCTCGACCAGGTACTTTTCCAGACCTGCTGTTAGGTCGGCGATACTACCTTCTATCTCAGCACCGATACGCACCTCCCCGGCGTGATTTCTAAAGCTTGCGACCTTCATTTCTATTTAACTACCTCCTTTTTGTCTTCGTAGGCTTCAATCTGCACCTGGCTGCAGAAAACTAGACCTTAACATACATATCTATAACCCTCTTTCCTGGCGATATTATCCAACATGTAGACGGTAGCGCACAAATGGCCATTAGTCAAAAGATTGTCATGTGTTTGTATGTATACACTACTAATGCTGGGTACCGTTAAGAATAAAACTCCTCATTATTTACTATTTGGCAACAGCCTGCGCTATAGCGTCCATCGTAATCACTTTGATCGAGTGAGCAGGATGTTTATATTGTGCTATTGAATTTGCTTTGATTTGCCTCCTGCGTTATTATGCAACCAGTGATATGGATATCAGTTCGCTTGTGACCAAGGCTGCTGAGTATTTACCTAATGATAGGGTGAATCTGATCGAATCAGCTTATGAATTTGCCTCAAAGGCCCATGAGGGGCAACTTCGCAAATCGGGAGAACCTTATCTAGAGCATCCGTTGCATACAGCTATGGCTTTAGCTGACCTTCAGCTTGACGCTGATACTTTGATTGCCGCCTTGCTGCATGATGTACCTGAGGACTGTGGCATCTCGCTGAATGAAATTGAGGCTAACTTTGGATCTGAGGTAGCTCGACTGGTTGACGGGGTTACTAAACTTAACAAGCTGACGCGCCGAACCGAAGAACGGGGAGTCGCCTCCAAATTTGAAGCAGAGAACTTACGCAAGATGCTGGTGGCTACGGCGGAGGACTTGAGGGTAGTGCTCATCAAGTTGGCTGACAGATTGCATAATATGCTCACTCTGGCTGCTTTGCCTCGGGGCAAGCGTCATGCCATTGCTCGGGAAACTTTGGAGGTATATGCTCCGCTGGCTCACCGATTAGGCTTGTGGAGCGTGAAGTGGCAACTGGAGGATTTGGCCTTCCGTTACTTAGAGCCGCGGCAATATCACCGGCTTTCTCGCTTGATATCCGTAAAGCGGGCAGAGCGGGAAGGTTTCATAACCGAGGTTACTCAAGTGATAAGCCGGGAATTAGGCAAGGCTGGCGTGGAAGCTAAGGTTTTTGGGCGGCCAAAGCATATTTACAGCATCTATCAGAAGACAAAGAAGTATGCTGAGCAGGGCAAGGATTTTGGCGATATTCACGACCTTTTCGCCTTACGTGTGTTAGTGAATTCAGTTTCTGATTGTTATAAGGCGTTAGGGGTGATTCATAATTGTTGGCATCCCATAATTGAAGACTTCAATGATTTTATTGCTAATCCCAAAGATAATGGCTATCAATCGTTACATAGCACAGTTATGTGTCAAGGGACAACCCCACTGGAAATACAAATTCGGACCCACGATATGCACCAAGTCGCTGAATATGGGGTAGCTGCCCACTGGTGCTATAAAGAAGGCGGGAAGCCGGACGTGTCGTTTGATGATAAGGTAGCTTGGCTGCAAGACCTTGGCGAGCGACGGGGGGAGCTTAATGATGAAGAGTTCGTGGAGTCGCTGAAGACAGATGTCTTCACCGACCAAGTGTTTGTCTATACTCCTAAAGGAGAGATAAAAGATTTGCCCAAGGGGGCCACTCCTTTAGATTTTGCCTTCCGAATTCATACGGACCTTGGTTATCGCTGTATCGGAGCAAAGGTAAATGGGAGGCTGGTGCCGTTGAACTATGCCCTGAATAATGGGGATGTGGTAGAAATTGTTGCTGCAAAGGGAGAAAGAGGCCCCAGTCTAGACTGGCTTCGTCCTGAGCTGGGCTATATCAAAACGTCTCATGGTCGGAATAAGGTTCGGCAATGGTTCAACAAGCAAGAGCGAAGCCCGAGTATAGAGAGGGGGAAGCAGCTTTTGGACAAGGAGCTTAACCGTTTGGGCATCAATCTACCCAGTGCCGATAAACTAGCTTCTCAGTTCGGCTACGCCAATGTAGATGATTTTTTTGCTGCCCTTGGGCGTGGTAGCATCAGCCTTTCGCAGATGGCGCTTAAATTAAGCACAAATTTGGAGCTGCCTAGTGAGGCAGTGGAAATTTCAGTTCCTCGCAAGTCTAGTTCCGCAAGCATTAAGGTACTGGGCGTCGGTGACTTGTTTACTCGCATAGCCAATTGTTGTCACCCCTTGCCAGGAGATGAGATTATTGGTTATATTACGCAGGGCCGTGGCGTTACCGTGCACCGTAAAGATTGCCCTAATATTATTAATGAGATGGAAAAGGAGCGACTGGTGGCTGTGGATTGGGGGGATGTAGAGCAGGTTTACCCGGTGTCTATCCAGGTGGATGCCGGGGATAGAGTCGGTCTAGTTCGGGACATTGGTGCAGTCATAGCTGAGGAGGGGGTGAATATCACTGACATTGATACTGCTCACCACGATGATAGTGTTACCTCGCTGTACATTGCTTTAGAAATAAACAGCACGGCTCAGTTAAGTAGATTAATAGCCAAGATTCACTCACTGTGGAATGTGATAAATGTAGTAAGGAAAGGAGATACAAGTGCCAGCTAGCAAATCGGTCACTAAGGCAGCCCGAACGGCGGAGGGCAAACGAATGCGAAATCGCTCCGTACAAAGTAGGACCAAGGGTCATATGAGCAAAGCCAGGAGACTTATTGGTAGCGGAGATTTGGAGTTAGCTCAGCAGGAGGCGGCAACAGCTATAAGCAGCATAGACAAAGCGGTGAGCAAGGGGGTTTTTCATAAAAATAAAGGTGCGCGGCTCAAGTCGCGATTGATGAGGAAGTTGAACAGCCTGGCTGCAGCGAGCCAGGGTTCTGAACATAGCCAGGAAGACGAGAAGCAATTTCAGCGGTAGCTTATTACAAGGTCAGCCGTAGTTTTTGGGACAACTGTAATGCTGGCTCAATTTCAGATGGTGGGACGTGTCCTCTTTGAACAACAGCTTGTTTCCTCGCATAGTGGTAACCTTAGCGTGAGGCAAGGAGAGGGTTTGGTGATTACACATCGCGGTAGCCGGTTGGGTTCTCTTAAACAAGGGGACTTAGTAGAAACCGGAATTGCTAGGAACAATCGGGCTACGCCTTTCGCTTCGAGCGAGTTGGCAGTTCACCGCTGCATCTATAAAAACAGCTCGGCATTAGCTATAGTTCACGCTCATCCACCTTATGCCATTGCTTTATCCTTTACGGAAGACACCATTATGCCTTGTGATATGGAAGGGCGGTTCGTCCTGCCAAGGGTGCTAATCGTAGGCAAAGAAATAATGGCCAAGCCTGGTGAGCTTGGAGAAGAGATAGCTGAGGCACTGAGACAAGATAGAGTAGTAGTGGTGAAAGGCCATGGAAGTTTTGCTGTCGGCCAGCTACTAGAGGAGGCTTATTACTACACCACCGTTTTGGAGCAAAGTTGCCGTGTTCTCTATTTGCTCAAGGCTCTGAGGGTAAACCTCCCTGAGTGAGCTTGGAACACTACGCCTCTACCCGAGCGGGAGAAACCAGAGTATACCAATGAGAATAGTGAGGGTTTCTCCCCAGCGCCACTTCAGCAAAAAGCTGTTGTAGCTTTGCAGTTATCTCGCCTGTCTCGCCGTTGCCTATTGTGCGATGGTCTATCTCCACGACCTGCGCTATGTTGGTGGCGGTGCCAGTGAAGAAACACTCTTCCGCCAGATAGAGTTCGCTCCGGTCGACGCTTCTCTCTATGGTGTCTATGTCCAGCTCATTCTTGGCTAGTTTTATTACTGTATCTCTGGTAATACCAATGAGGATGTTGTCGGAAGAGGGAGGTGTGACTAGCTTCCCATTGATGGCAAGGAAGATATTTTCGCCGGTGCCTTCAGAGACATGCCCGTCATAAGTCAGCAATATTGCTTCGTCGAACCCATTTTCGTGGGCATCAGTCTTAGCTAGAGCGCTGTTTACGTAAGCGCCGCAAATCTTGCCTCGTGCTGGAATCATAGTGTCGTCCACACGACGCCATGACGAAGTGCAGCAGCGAACACCTTTCCCACCAAGATAAGCAGGAAGTGTGGTCACTATGACAAGGAAATCATCATCCAGATCATGAAGGCGAACTCCTATGGCTTGAGAACTTTTATAGGCCAGCGGGCGGATGTATACGTCCTCTTGGTAGCCGCTTTCCACCAGAAGTTCTGTGGACAAGTGGCACATATCGTCAACGGAATAGGGAAGCCTGATCCTTAGAATGCGACAAGCATCAAGCAGGCGTTTATAATGGTCCTGGATTCGAAACAGGCAAAATCTTTCCTCCTCACTGTCCCAGTTACCACGAATGCCCCCAAAGGTGGCGGTGCCATAGTGGAGGGCCTGAGTCAGGATTCCAACTTTTGCCTCACTCAAAGGCATGAATTGTTCTTTGAAAAAAGCATACGGTGGCATAGTCTCCTCCTTTTGTCTAAATATGGTTCGCCTAAGAAGTGCTTTGTTTACATTCGTCACCCCCTTGAGTTTTTCCAATAAAAAATCCTCCCGCTTGGGAGGATTGTTCTAATTTTCTTTCTAGTCTGTTGGCTTCTACATGATCTGCTCCAATAGCCTCCCAAGCGCCCTCTGTGGGCGCAAAATAATAATGAGGCTAAGCAAATTATCTTGGAAGGCTATGTAAGATGTCATATGCTACTCAACCTTGCTACCTTATATCGGAGGCAATTCTACATGTAGGGTACGGAATCTGTCAATATGTTTTGACAAATTTGGCATTTTCCTTTAATCTTAAGGGCGGTGTTAGTGGGCCGAACGGCTCTCCTTCCCGCTTGGAGGGAGAAAATGATGTTGCGCAATAAACTTAATAGTAAGGAAAAGCTGGGAAAGCTCCCAGCCTTTTTTATTTTCAGCCGCGTTACGAGGAGGTTTGATATGAGGGATTGATTTTGCCAGGGAGGCCCATAGAGGAGAAACAAAGGAGGTTATGAATGGGAGCTGAAAAAGAGATTTTTGGATATGCTGATGAATTAGGTCCGGAGAAAGTGTTGCATTTTTACGACCCGAAGCTCAATCTTCGGGGGATCTTGGTGGTGGACAATACCGCCTTAGGTCCTGCTATCGGCGGCATAAGAATGACCCCTGACCTGACCACTGAGGAAATCTTTCGCCTGGCTAGAGCCATGACGTTCAAGAACTCCGCTGCTGGCATTCCCTATGGCGGCGGTAAAGGGGGAATCATAGGCGATCCTGAAGCTTCGAACAAGGATGAGATCATCAGGGCTTACGCCAAATTCTTGCGTCCTAACACCGATTACTTTCCTGGGCCAGATATGGGCACGAACGAACACTGTATGGCTGTAATCCTTGATGAGATTGGTCGCGCCATAGGCTTACATCGGGAACTTGGAGGAATTCCTCTGGATGAAAGTGGCGTAACGGGTTACGGGGTGGCAGAAGCGGGCGAGGTGGCAGCTGGGTATGTCAATTTGGAGCTAGAGGAGGCTACTGCTGCCATTGAGGGTTTTGGAGCTGTGGGGCAGGCGTGCTTCCGTTCTCTGGTAGCTAAAGGCGTAAAGGTAGTGGCGGTGTCCGATATAAATGGAGCCATCTATGATCCCAAAGGCTTGGATTGTGATGTTCTAGTGACCGTCGAGCCAGAAACTGGCAAGGTAAGCAAGCTATGGAATAGACAGTATAAGGACGGGCAGAGGTTGAGCGGCTCAGAGCTGTTCAAGCTGGATGTGGACATCTTGGTTCCAGGGGCAAGGCCCGATGTTATTACTAAGGAGAATGTTAGCGGCGTGAGAGCGAAAATGGTGGTAGAGGCAGCTAATATTCCAGCGACAAGAGACGCGGAGAAGTACCTTGGCGATAAAGGCATCCTTGTGTGTGCCTGATTTCATCGCCAATGCTGGCGGTGTGATTGCTGGAGCGGTCGAATTGAGAAAGGGCACATTAGAGGAGTCTTTCCAAACAATAAAAAGGAAAATTCGTGAGAATGTAAAAGCTGTTCTGGACCTGGCTTATAAGGAAAAGATCTATCCTCGTGAAGCTGCGGAGAGGCTGGCTAAGGAGAGGGTGATGAAAGGTATGAGGGACAAGGG
>JGI24025J20009_10002547_pt1 | contig 13026 bp, 13 predicted proteins | sample Cruoilmetagenom3_FD_20009 | JGI IMG/M metagenome (IMG submission 20009)
ATTTTTAGCATTAAATCGGTACGATTTTAGCACAAAAACGGAGAAATTAACGGAACGAAACCTAAAAATGAATAATTGTAACAAAACTGAAAACATTTCCGTGTTTGCCAATCTTAACGGATTGAGAGTTGAAACGGACAGATTTTTAGCACCAAATTGTAAAGCCAAAACAGGCAACAATGCGCATAAAAAATAGCTTATGGCAAGAAAAAAAGAAAATTTAAGGTATATTTAAACAAAATTTAAAAACTATGAAAATTACGAGTTCAAACCCGCTACTTTTCATGCTCTAAACCGTTGCCTTTAACTGCGGAATGAAAATTAGATTGAGAAAAAGACAATTTTTAAAAATAAAATAAATCAAAGAACACTCAATATTGAGTATATAATGAATAAAACAAAAACATTTTTTTTAAAGTTTAATTATAAGTGGAGTTCAGAAACCACTATAAAAACATAGAGCAATACGAAAATCAAAAGAATATAAGAAAATATGAAAAAATTATTTATTTTATTAATGATAGTATCTACGTTAGTTCCTAATAAAGTTCAAGCTCAAAAGAATAATGGAGCAGCTGTTGCTGCAGTTGGAGGTCTTCTTGCTATAGGGGCAGGAATAGCAGCTGTAAAACAAATAGAAGAAAGAGCAGAATTAATAGCTACGGAGTGGCTACTTACAAATCAACCTGAAATAACCAGTTTCTCACTTGAAACACTTGATTTTGATGGTGTAAAATTAAAAGATATATCATCAGTATCTGTTATATTGTTTAACATTCAGGAGTTTGAACCACAAGATAAACCAATACTTAATGGTAAAAAGCAAGTGTTATTTGGCTTTACAAGTCATGGATGGATAAATCAACAAGGGATTGACTTTAATAAAGTGAAATGGAAATTAATTGACGAGGTTGAATGGATGAATATGATGACTTCATATGTTAAGGTAGCGTCTAATGTGAAAGACGAGAAAAATATTAAAGAGATATTAAGAGAAGGTACAATTGTAAATAAAGGGGTAAAAACTAAAAGCAAACTCACGATTCCATTTTTTGAGTTATCTGGTGATATGTATGTTGTCTCTGATTATTCAGAGGATATGAAACTTGTATATAATGAAAGGTCTCTAGGTATTTTTCTTAAAGAAACAAAGGATTTGGTTCAAATAGGAAGAAGTGAAATTATTAAAATTCATGAGTTCTTTTTGGGTATTGAGAAAGTTGAAAAGAAAAAATTTAACAGGCTCTAAACTGTTATTTTTCTTAAGAAAATGGTCCTTCCAAACACATTTTCGCTATGAGAAAACATTTTTAATACTACCTGAGAGCCATAATACATGAGTAAGAGAGAGCAGTTTGGCTAGTGTAATATTAAATAAATTAATTTGATGAATTGGAAATTTGACACGTTGTACTTTTTTACATATTTTAAAAATATAATTTCATTGAATTACACTTAAAAAACATTATATTTGATAGTTATTAATTTAAATAAAAAAATATGAAAAAAATTATGTTAACTGCATTCGTTGCAGTAATTGCTATGGTAAGTGTAAATGCACAAACATTTGGTGTAAAAGCTGGTCTAAATTTAGCCTCTATTACAGGGGATTTTACTGAAGGAATTGATGGAAGAGCATCATTACATGTTGGTGTTGTTGCTGAAATTGCAATTTCAGATACATTTTCTTTTCAACCGGAGTTGATATACTCTTCCCAAGGTGCTAAATCGACTGATTCGGATTATGGGTACGATGAGTATTATGAAGATATTTACAAGTTGGATTATTTGAATATTCCATTAATGGCTAAATTTTATGTAGCAGAAGGGTTTAGCTTGGAAGCTGGACCACAAATTGGGATATTATTGTCAGCCAAGGACGAGTGGAAAGAAACTTGGGATGGAAGTACAGATAGTGGTTCAGAAGATTTAAAAGACTATATGAGTAGTATTGATTTCGGCTTAAATTTTGGAGTTGGATATAAATTAGATAATGGCTTAAATTTTGGAGCTAGATACAATTTAGGGTTGTCTAATGTTTGGGATGATGATGAAAGTGATGATTTTAGTCAAAAAAATGGAGTATTTCAAATTTCTGCGGGGTACTTATTCAACTAATAATATCAATCATAATATTAAAAAGGAAGCAAATTGCTTCCTTTTTTTATTTATTAATACGTTTTATGCTATTTTAAAGGAAGGTTAAAGTTTGATTTTTTGGTTCTGTCGCCTCTATTTAAAAACAACTAAAAAATTATCGTTACTTAAAAAATGAACTAGTCTAAAACTTTAATCCATATTTTTAGTAGACGAGACAGAACCAATTATTATTTAAGTCGAACTCACGTTAAAACAGAAGTAACTATATTTAATACTTTTAAGCAAATATGAAATGGAATAAGTTTATAAAAGAGTTAGCGAATTTAACTTTCTTTTGGTTTTTTGGAATACTCTTTTTTTTAATATTTAGGATAAGTTTTGTTTCTATTTATTATAAACAAATAAGTGTGTTTAATTTTGAAGAACTCTCAAAAGTATTATTTATGGGATTTAAATTCGATAGTACAGCAATCTCATATTTTTTAATAATTCCATTACTGTTATTACTAGTAGTATCATATTATAATAAATTTAACTTAATTAAAAAATGCAGAGTTTTTTTTCAATTCTTATTTGTGGTTTTATCAACATTAATTTGTACTATAACGATAAATTACTATGCAGAATATCATAATCAGTTTAATAATTTTCTATTTTTAGCTTTATATGATGACCAAAAAGCAGTATTAAAAACGGTTATTCAGGATTTTAATCCCGTGTTGAATTTAATTTTTATTTTTGCTTGTATAGCTGTAAGTATTTTTGTTTTTAAGTATTTTGAAAATAAAGAATTCATTTATAACCAATTAAAACGAATCCATTTTAAAGGAAGTAAATATGTGGTGGTGTTATGTACATTAATTTTATTTTTTGCAGGAATGAGAGGGTCCTTTTCTGAAGTTACTGCAATAAGAAAGTGGTCTAGTATTTCTAAAGATCCATTTTTAAATAAAACTGTAATTAATCCATTTAGGTCATTAAAATATGCATATCAAGATTTTAAATCCGTAAATTTATCAAATGATAAAAACCCATTTTTATCAAAAGAAGCATTCAAAAAAGAATACAACACACCCTTAGTAACAGATATTTTAAAAAAGCAAGCTACAGGATTAACTATAGAAAAACCCAAACAAATTTTTATGGTTATTATGGAAAGTTACGACTCTTGGCCTTTGATGGATAAATATGAGCCTTTCAAGTTTTCTGAAAATTTGCATAGCATAGCAGAAAAAGGAACTAGATTTAAAACATTTTTACCTGCATCTAATTCCACTTTTGATTCCTTTGGAGCTATCGTCACTAATGTGCCTTATTGCGGTGTAAATATAAGCAGAACAGAAGGGCTTAGCGAACCATTTCTAACATCCATATTTACACAATTTAAAAAACTCGGGTATAAAACAAATTTATTTTACGGTGGGTTTTTAAGTTGGCAAAATATTGGAGGTTTTTGTAAGTATCAAGGTGTCGATAAAATTTACTCAGGAGTTGATGCGGGTGGGGTTTCAGATTCTGGAGATTGGGGAATTGAAGATGAAAAACTGTTTAATTTAGTACTAGCAAATACCAATACTAATGAATATTCATTAAATATTATCCTTACCTCAAGTTATCACTCTCCGTATGTAGTTGATGTATATAAAAAAGGATTTCCTTATTCAAATAAAGAGGAATTTCCAAAAGAAATGCAAAAATATTACGACGAAGGGATAACTTTTGAACAAATGGGACACTTATGGTATAGAGATAAGGCTATTGGTGATTTTATGAAGTTAGCAGAAGAAAAGTATAATAAAGGCTTATACTGTTTTACAGGAGATCATTTTGGGCGAAGATTTATAAATCATAAACCAAATTTATACGAAAGAAGTTCTGTTAATTTTATTATGTATGGAGATAATATACCTAAAAGTCTAGACCCTACGCCAGGAACACATACTGATATTATGCCTACATTAATTGAACTGATTGCTCCAAAAGGGTTTGAATATTATAGTTTTGGAGAATCTTTATTAAATTCTAATGAAAATGAAAAGTTTGCATTTCAAAAATTAGTGAAGGAAAATGAGATATTTTATATTCCAAAAGAAGGAAAAAATATTAAGATTACCATTGATAATATGAAAGAAACAGAAATAAATAATAATACATTTATTTATAAATATAACAAGAAAATGGCTCTTGCGTGGCATTATATAATGAAAGGGAATAAAATTGAATAGACCTTTTTGTAACTAAAGTATAAAATAAGCTTCAAAATTACCTTTCTCAAAAAACATAAATATTATGAATAGCATTTCAAGAAAAATATATGTATTTATTAGGCGAAAATACAGGATGATGTTTAAAGGTATTTTGAGTAAAAAAGATATTAATTTACTAAAAGACACCAATTTTGTAATTGTTAGTGATAATTGTTGGGGTGGTTCTGCCTATCAATGGCTTAAAAGAGAATACAACACTCCTTTTATTGGATTATTGATTTATGGTGATTGCTATATCAAACTTTTATCTAATTTTAAGTACTACATGGGAAAAGAAATATATTTCACAAAAAAAAGTATTTATTTAAATTCAGAGGCTAAATATCCAATAGGTAAAATTGATGATATTGAAATTCATTTTTTGCATTATAAAGATGAGAATACAGCAAAAAAAAAATGGAAAAAAAGAACATCTAGAATGTTAGAAGAAACTAATTTAAATAACTATTTTTTCAAAATGTGTAGTGGAAGTGAGGCTAACAAAGAGGTATTTAAGCAATTCCACTCTCTACCTTTCAAAAACAAAATATCTTTCTCCGTTCAAGATTATAAAAATCTAAATTTCAAAAATCACTATCACATTAAAGACAAAAACAAGAAAGATAAAAGTAAAATTCCTAATGGCGTGAAACTTTTTAAACTTACTTTCCTTTATCTTAACCTATTTCAATGGATTAAAAATAATTCATTAAATAAAGTCTCATAATTAACTTTTGACCTTTTAACTTAGAATTCTCATTATTCCAATCCAAAAAAGTAAAAACCAACAAACCTTAATAAATTTTATTTTTTATATAATGAAGATTTACCTTTAAATACTTCTTTTATTTTTTGTTTCCATTTAAATAGCGAATGCTTTATCAAGTAATTGTATAAATTATGCCAATCTTTTGATGATTTACATTTGTTTATAGTTACCATTTTTTTCGGTAGTTCTGGATTCATCTGATCACATAAATGAGCGACATAATCGAACATGTTATACTCTTTAAGGGCTTTAATCTTGGAGTCTTTTAGATAAGTTTGTTTTTTTTCAAATGTATCCTCTTTGATTATTCTATCAATGATAGCAACAGAAGCATCAAAATCTTGAATGTCTATAGACTGAAAGGATTCCTTATCAAAATAGTCGGAGAGATTTTTACAACCATAATAAATTGGAAATGTTTCAGCCAAAAAACAATCGGATATTTTTTCAGTCCAATAATAATTTTCCGAGGAATTTTCTATAGCGATATGATATTTATATTGAGTTAAAACGTCCCATTTATCATCGAAACTGTTGAATCCTTGTCCAAAAACATCAATTCGTTCTCCATAATAGGCCTTTAGTTTCTCAACAAACTCAATTCTTTCAAGATGGCCTTTAGTAAATGCCTTATTACTTGTTATCACAGAGATAAGTTTAGTTTTTTCTGGGGTTTTATTATTCATTAGGTCATCATATGTCAATGAATAAGTAATCTTATTATCTTTTGATTTTTTAAAGCCAACAAACCATGGAAGAATAGCGGGTCCTAAGATTAAATTTTTATGTTTGGTTTGTTCTTGACAAGAACAAATTGTTCCAAATTGTTTTATATACCCTTTAGGATAGACAAGAACTGATTTTGGTTCTGTTGTTAATAATATTGTGTTTTCAGGGGCTACTTTATAAGATTCACTTCCTCTAACGCCTTTCCCTTGTACAACCCAAAAATCTGGTTCATCAATTTTCTTATCAATATAAAATTGATAACGTCCATCAGAAGAAATACCTTTACCATCTTTCGTTTGTCGTAGCATTATTTTGCCTAAATTCTCCCGGTATGGAGTAAATTTAACTTTATACATTATTGTAGCTTTTCAAAGTTATATGTTCAATAAATAAAACATTATAATTTACAAATGTATTTAAAATTATACCAATAATGAACAATTTTTCTCTCCAGATTCTAAGCTAGTAGAGTAATTTATAATCAAGTTAGAAAAATTTATGAAAACTGTTCATAAACAGTAAATTGTAATTTCTAGAAAACATTTAAGATGCATATCTTCCCAGTAAATTACGATAAATTATTTACTGGGTTTAAAACAAGAGTGCTATCTAAAATAACTACAATAACAATCATCCAATACTTGAATAAGTTTGAATTTAATAGAAATATTAATAACCTAAAAGTTAACATTGCCTAAATACACAACAGGTTAAATATATAAATCCTTTCAAAAATTTTCCAAAAACCACATATACGTACTCTCAATCCCTTTTTTTAGATTAATTTGAGCTTTCCAACCTAAATTATTTAATTTAGAAACATCTAATAGTTTACGAGGTGTACCATCGGGTTTATCTCTGTCCCAAAGAATTGTACCAGTATGCCCTACTGCCTTTCGTATGATTTCTGCCAATTGTTGAATGGTAACATCGATACCTGTACCTACATTATATAAATGTTCTGGTAATTTATTTTCTATGGAAAAAAGTACCGCCTGTGCCAAATCATCTACATGTAAAAACTCGCGCATTGGGGTGCCGCTTCCCCATAAAGTTACAGGGCTATTGTTGTTTAGTTTTGCTTCGTGAAATTTACGCAACATGGCTGGCAATACATGAGAAGATTTTAAATCGAAATTATCAAAAGAACCATATAAATTGGTTGGCATTAAGCTAACAAAATCTTTGTTGTATTGGTTTCTTATAAATTCACATAATTTCACCCCTGAAATTTTAGCAATGGCATAACCTTCATTCGTTGGTTCTAATGATCCCGTTAAAAGGTATTCTTCTTTTAGTGGTTGCTGCGCCAATTTTGGATAAATACATGAACTTCCCAAAAATACAAACTTCTCAACTTCATTTTGATGTGCTGCCTGTATTAAATTGTTTTGTATTTGCATATTCTCCAGTAAAAATTCATACTGGTTTTCGCTGTTAGCTAAAATACCGCCAACTTTAGCTGCTGCATCTATAATGGCATCAGGTTTTTCAGTTGCTATAAAGTTGTTTACTGCCATCTGGTTACGTAAGTCTAACTCAGAACTTGTTTTTCCAAATAAGTTAGTGTAGCCTTCTGCTGTTAAGGCACGCCATACTGCTGAACCTACCATGCCTTTATGGCCAGCAATGTAGATTTTAGTGTTTTTATTTATGTTACTTTTCATCTTTCCTTTTATACTTTTGAAGAAGCTCATCTTAAACTTCATCTCCCAAAACGCCAGCTTGCTCCTTCATTAAAAACGGTTACTAACCATTTTCTTAACATTCAGCCCTATTCAAAATAATTTAATATTGGGTAAGCACCTTCTTTTAAATATTGTTCTTTTTTCATTAAATGGACATCGCTTTCCATCATTTCCTTAATTAAACTTTGTAAATCGTATTTTGGAATCCAGCCTAATTTGGTGTTTGCTTTTGTTGGATCACCCATTAGCAAGTCTACTTCCGTTGGTCTAAAATATTTTGGATCTACTGCCAGCACTTCTTTTCCAAGAGCTACTTGATATTCTGAATTTCTACACGATTTTACAGTTGCTTTTTCATCAATTCCTTTGCCTATAAATTCCAGCTCTATTCCAACTTCAGCAAAACTCATTCGTACAAAATCACGTACCGTTGTTGTTTTTCCAGTTGCAATTACCCAATCCTCAGGCTCATCAGCCTGCAATATCATCCACATCATACGCACATAATCTTTGGCATGTCCCCAGTCTCGTTTAGCATCAATATTTCCCAAATACATTTTATCCTGTAATCCTAAAGCAATACGGGATACTGCTCTTGTTATTTTTCGGGTTACAAATGTTTCACCTCTTAAAGGAGATTCATGGTTAAATAAAATACCATTACAAGCAAACATTCCATAGGCTTCTCTGTAATTTACCGTCATCCAATAAGCATACATTTTTGCAACAGCGTATGGTGAACGCGGGTAGAATGGTGTAGTTTCAGACTGTGGAACTTCCTGTACTTTTCCATACAACTCTGAAGTTGATGCCTGGTAAATCTTTGTTTTCTTTTCCAAACCTAATAAACGTACCGCTTCTAAAATTCGTAAGGTGCCTAATCCATCTGCATTCCCCGTATATTCTGGCATTTCAAAAGAAACTGCTACGTGACTCATAGCAGCCAGATTGTAAATTTCATCTGGTTGTATTTCCTGTATCAATCGTATTAAATTGGTACTATCAGTCATGTCCCCAAAGTGTAAAATAAAATTCCTATTTTCAATATGGGGGTCCTGATACAAATGATCTATTCTGTCAGTATTAAACTGCGATGAACGACGTTTTAAACCATGAACGATATAATCCTTTTTTAATAAAAACTCGCTTAAATATGCACCGTCCTGTCCTGTTACTCCTGTTATAAATGCTCTTTTTTTACTCATAATTATAATTATTTTTAATTCAATAATATTGAACCTTCATTTTCTAACTTATTATATAAAAACAAATATAATTGTTTTAACTTTAATAAGTTCGGGAAATAGTAATAGTGAGTGTTTTTATACGTTCTTGAATAGTTCTTAACAACTATGTAAAAATAGTAAACCTATTAATACTTAGTTCTATTTTACTTGTTAGGTTTCTTGTTACTGAAAAAAAATAAAAAAGAAAATTGTGTTGTAGTGCCCCTTCATATATCGACACCAATTTTAATCAAATAGGAATATCACATACTAATTGATAGAAATCTCTAAAATTAAGAATAAATTCAAATTGATAAGTGAGTTTGCAAACTCACTAAAATAATCTTCATAATTCTAAGATATTTAGAATTGTCACAATAAATTGCAGTTTTTTATCCACAATCATCGATTCTTTATATTGCCCATCTGCCAGTAATCTTATTATTGATAAAGTTTTATTTTTACCATATTCATCAACATTTTCAAATAAATAAGTGTATAAACCCCTATAATCTTGTATTCTCGAATCTTCTATAATTCGTCTTATTTTTTTATATTTATTTTCACTCGAACCAGCTCCTTTCAATATTTCAACTATGAGGTATCCTGCATCAGAATTAGCTAATTTTTCTTCATCTACTTTTAATTCGCCACTTGATGAATTTGATTGAACTGTGTTTATAATTTTTCGAATATCAGGGTAATACACATCAATAATAGGTGTAATATCTTTAACATCATATTTTATTTTTTCGGAATCTAAAACATGAACAACCCGCACCTCAACTTCCTTTTTAGATGGTGGTATAATCTGAAATTCATGACAACGTGAACGTATTGGGTCTGATATCTTCTCTATATAATTACAGGTTAAAATAAATCTACAATGCTTGGAATAGGCTTCCATTAAATTTCTTAATGTAGCTTGCGCTGCTACTGTTAAATAATCAGCTTCATCCAATAGAATGATTTTTAAACTTTTAAACCCAGCACTTACTGCGAAAGTTTTAATCTTATTCCTAATAACATCAATACCATTCTCATCAGATGCATTTACAATTAAATAATCACAGTCGATTTCCTTTATTAATAGTTTAGCTAAGGTGGTTTTACCTGTGCCAGCCTTGCCATATAGTAATAAATGTGGAATATCACTATTTTTTATAAACTGCCCTACTGTATCCTTTAAATCCACGTTACCAACATAATCAACTAATTTTGTAGGTCTGTATTTTTCAACAAATAAACTATTCTCTTTAGGTTTTCCGTTTTTCGATGTATTAAAAAAAGCCATTTACATTTTATTTATAATTACTAATTAGTTGGATTTAAAATCCGTTTTTCTATTCCTATTTCACAATGAGGTAATTATTTTTAGTGAGTTTATAAACTCACTAAATTAAATTCCAAGATAGCACTTTTAAGTTATCCCTTTCGGCTTTTTCAAAAGTGAATAACCTTTTGTTATAGATATAACACCACCCAATACTTTCTTGTGAATTTCTGAATCAGTCTTTTCAATGTATTGCAACTTATATTCTTGTTTTTGAGAAATACCCGTTTCTTTAAATAGATAATCTCGCAAGCTTAATCCTTTCATTAATGCTTTCTTTTCCTTAGGCTTAAGATTCTGAATTTCCTCTTTTAATTCTCGGTATCTTTTCACTTGTTCAGATAGCACAGTACTGCTATCTAATTGGAAATTAATTATTTCTAAAATATCAGACTTAAACACCTTTTTTATCACTTGAATTCTTCTATCTCCAAGTTCTTTACAGCATTGATATCTCATATACCCACTTACAATGTTATCGGTCTTTTTGTCTACAATTATTGGTTCTAATAGTCCAAATGATTTAATCTTTTCTAATAGTATTAAATATTCTTTGCTTTTCGAGTTATCTATATTTATTTCTGGATGCAAGTTTATGGAGTTGATATCAACTATTTCAATTTTATCCGATGATTGAGGTTCATATTTAATCCCATACGTATTAAATATTTTTACTTTTTCTTCTTCTAAAACACCTAATTCTTCGTATATATCATAGTAATCTTTACAATTAGCAACACTCTCTTTTAAATATTCTGCGAACCGTATCAAAAAATCATAATCATATTCTTTTCTCTTGATTTTCCGAGGATTTATGCATTTATATTTTTTTTTGGGAATTAAATCAATACAAATTGGATAAAAAATTCTGAACTTAATAGCTCTACTTTTAACAGTTAATCTACCATCCTTCATTTCCTTTAATGAAAGGAGTTTTGAAATTTCTAATAATGGTTGAGCAATTGAAGTATCATTAATGCTTTTAAGCTTCAGCCATAACAACCCGAAATTGTCTTCTATATATTCAATTTCATCATTATCTAAGTTATTAGCCCAATTTTGGGTTTGAATTTCTGTAATATTTTCTATTACTTCACGTATTGTCATTTTTCAATCCTTTTAGCGATTATAAATTCAAAACTACATATTGCAACTAACTCTTGAAATACCTCTCGTAAATACTGTTAAAACAAGGTTATGTTTGATTGTGTTTTAAATATTATTAAATGTTTTGTTCAGTACTATTAAGTGAGTTTATAAACTCATCAAATGTAGTAAATAATCTAATCATTTTAAGGCTATCAGTTTTAAGTACAAAACCTCATTGATATTCACTTTTTATCTTTTTTTTAAAACTCTCTATTTATAGTTATAATTTTTGTTGAGATAGTTCCAATATATTACTACAAACGCAGTTGAAAAAGCACTTGATTAACAAATTTCAAATAGAGTACCTAAAAATGTGAAATTATCAGCACATCAAGACCATACTTATAACTTAGAAGTAAGAATAGTCATCTAAAATACTAATAAGCATAACTTAATAACCATGAATAAAATAGCAATCACCATTAGAAAATTCGATTACAAAAATGGAAATTTTCAAAACCCATCACCAGAAGTACTACATAAACAAATGTTGAAACTGCATAGAAATATTAAAAAGAATGATAGTATATATTCGGAATATGCTATTGAAAAAGATAGTGACAAATCTAAATACCATACCCACCTATTAATCCACTATAACGATAAAAAGAACCTCTACAATCAACTATCCCGATTCATAGGTGGTAATGATTGGAAAATCAGAGAAAAAGGGTTAGACACCTTTGATGAATGTAATGGTAAATACGGATTAATTCACACAGAACCAATATATAATGAATTGCAGTACAGAAGATATATGAACAAGCATGAATTATCTAAATCCCTTTATTAAAATGATAGAAGATAAGCAAGAACTAATAGAATATGGAGTTCGATTTCTTATGCAACATCAGATTTTAATGGAAGAAAATTCAGAGTATTTAGATAGTTTGCCAACTAAAGAAGATAGGATTCTACAAATGGATAGAATTAGAAAAGAATATTGCCTATGGTTAGGAAGTTTACCAAATGAATTAAGAATTAAAGAAAACCAAAGAATTAAAAATAATTATTATGAAAATAGAAGAAAGAATATCTAAACAAGAATTGCAAAAGATTTATAAAGTTGATAGAGGCACAATAGAATCTTGGATTAAGAATTATGGCTTGCCCATGATTGTCATAAGTTCACACAGTAAATTTTGTCGTGTATCTGACCTCATAAAATGGGAACAATCAATGATTTTAAGTAATAAATTTATTGATATTTTAGAGAGTTAATCTTTCGTAATGTATCAGAATTAGGTTTTTATATAGTATCTACATTAAAACAGAATGAACTAAGATGTTTTAATTAAAGAAAAGGGTTCTTTGTTAGTGGGTACTACTAAGGTTTTATAGTTGGGTAGCATACTTGAATTAATGTATCTATTACCTCAACAACATCTTTTCTCTCCATACGATTCTTACGAATCATACCTTTTTTATAAATTGAATGTACATGATTGTTTTTAAATTCAGAACCACGAGGTGTTTTATAACCTTCATTATTTAAAAGTTGTGCTATCTTCCTATAACCCAAGGGGGTGAAAACATCTTCCTTTAATTTACATATTTTATCAAATAATTCTTCTTGATATGGTGAATAATTTGATTTCCACAATTTTGTAGATGTTACTGAAAAACAAATGTTTACAAATAAAATAGAATTGATGTAGGGGTGAATACGATAGTCACAAAACACTACTCCACCGTAACTGAATCTTCTCCAAAGGTAGTTAGTTTGACTGAACGTAGTTTAGTAATGAAAGTGAGGTTAACTTCACCCAATTTATGGTTGTCTCCA
>JGI24025J20009_10002549_pt1 | contig 13021 bp, 9 predicted proteins | sample Cruoilmetagenom3_FD_20009 | JGI IMG/M metagenome (IMG submission 20009)
CTTTTTACTACTCTGTCAGTCAATGTTTTAGCTAACTGATAATTAGGCATACCAACTGCTTCGGTAGCTTTATAAATAGCATCAACAATTTTTTTTGGATTAAATTCTGAAATTTTTCCATCTCTTTTTTCAATTTTTTTGATTTCCATCATTTTATTCTCCTCTTTGATTCTTTTATCAATCTTCCGATAAATACCTTTTTATACATATTACTTTGGATTTCTTATGTCAAGAGTTTTATACAAGATGTTGGATAAGTTAAAAAAAATACCCTACATGTTGTATTTTTTGCCTTTTCCTTTTTTTATTCACTCGACATAATCTCGTCTTCTTGGAATGTACAGATGCAATACTTAACAAATCCTCCTCAACATTCCCTATATAGGCAAAAATATTTCCCTAATAGACGATAAGACATTATGCATTAAGACTGTTTTCCGAAAATTTAGAGAGTTTTGACTCCAGTAGTATAATTATATTTCAAAGAACAAAATAAACATTTGAGATACTAGAATGTTAATAGAGTGGATTAATATCGATTTTTTGACTAACATAGAAATGAATAAAATCAAGATTACCAACTATAAGATTGATAGGTTTTTCAAATGAATAAAATAAAACTCGGAGTAGAATGGTTGGATAATTTGATGCCAGAAGGAATTCTAGTGAATTCTTCTACAATAATTTCTGGACCCGGTGGATCAGGAAAACCTTTAATCGGAAACAACTTTGTTGCAGCCTGGTTAAAATCAGGTGGAAGTGTTGTGTTTATGTCACTCCAATATCCCAGCAAGGATTTCATTTTTGCCAGTCTAAAAAAAGTAACACATATAGAATTATCTGAATATAAAAATAATTCCTTTTTCATACAGTTGGATGCTGCTATTAGCGGAATTATTGAAACCAATCCAAAAGAACTCAAAGCTAATATGGTAAAACCAGAGATATGGATTAAAGCAATCGAAAAAGCGTCATCATCTATTCCTAAAGACGGCCCTGGTATTTTGGTTTTTGGCTCTGCATTAAATCTGCTGCTTTTTTCACCTACTTATGAAAATCAGATACTGAACCAGATGATTGACACTATAGCTAATGACAAAACCCGGACTTACCTTTTTTCGATAAGTACATCACTAAAGAAAAAAGAAATCGAAAATTTGGAAAATGCAGCGGATAATCTCATCATGACCAGAAGCGAAAAAGAACCATTTAGACTATTCATGAATATTATTAAACTTAAAGATTTGCCCTATAAAAAAGGAGAAATCGAAGTTCCAATCCCTTCCGGAGCTCTTATGGAAGTAAAAGAAGTCGCTGATCATAGCAGAAAAAGAGTCATTCCAACCATCTCCAAAATATAGGTAATTATTTAAAAATATTTTGTTTTCTCTTTCTATTATGGAAAGTGAATTTTTATGATTTTCTAAGTCATTTTTTTCATCTCGAAAAGAGGAGAGTAAAATGCATGAAACTGATACCTTTATCTGGATAGCAGGATTATTATTAGCTCTATTTATTACACTAACAAAACTATTATGATTAAAGAAAATAAGAGATGGTTATATCATGGTTATATCAATGAAGAACATAAACCAAATTATGCTTGATTCCCTGCCAAATGGAATTAATTATGTGTAGTATGAATTACGAAAACTGTAGCTTAATATGTCAGAACATGAATCCGTAAACACTTGACGACGAACATAATTATATGTATTATCCCAAAAAATGCAGTAGGGGAATGTATTATGAAGTTAACCGAAGATGCATTGAGAGATTATGATGTTAGATTACCTTGGTTGGATGGAAACAATAATTATTATTAAGGATATGTAATTATGAGAGAAATTAATGTACAGAAGATTACTGAAGTAATTAAGAGGCTCTGCATGGAGACAAATTACTATCTGGGAGATGATGTTGTTGAAGCACTTAAGGAATCTTTAGAAATCGAAGAATCACCCACAGGTAAGGAAATTATAAATCAAATATTAGAAAATTCTTACATTGCCAGGAAGGAAAACGTAGCCATGTGTCAGGATACAGGTTTTACCGTAGTCTTCTTAGAGCTGGGGCAGGATGTAAACATTATCGGTGGTAATTTTTATGAAGCTGTAAATGAAGGCGTGAGGCAGGGTTACAAGGAAGGATACTTGCGGAAATCCATTGTATCCGATCCGCTGGAAAGAAAAAATACAGGTGACAACACTCCTGCAGTAATTCATACAAAGATTGTCCCAGGTGATAAATTAAAAATTATTATTGCCCCTAAAGGGGGCGGCAGCGAAAATATGAGCGAAGTAAAAATGATGGCACCAGCACAGGGAATTCAAGGAGTGGAGGATTTCGTTGTTGACAAGGTAAGTCGGTCTGGCGGAAATCCCTGTCCTCCTGTTATAGTTGGAGTGGGCATTGGGGGAACATTTGAGAAATGTGCAAGTCTGGCAAAACATGCTTTGTTAAGGACTCTAGGCTTAAGAAATCCCAATCCTTTTTATGCCGATTTGGAGAAAAGACTTCTGGAAAAAATAAATTGCCTGGGTATTGGCCCGATGGGATTGGGAGGAAGAGTAACCGCTTTAGATGTTTTTATAGAAACGTTTCCCTGCCATATAGCCAGCCTGCCTGTGGCGGTAAATCTGCAGTGCCATTCTGCCAGGCATAAAGAGTTAGTGATATAAAGAGAAAGGAGTAAGAAGAATGAAGTTCAGCACACCACTAAATAATAGTGATATAGAAAGATTGAAGGTAGGCGATAAGCTGCTCTTAAGCGGGTCCATTTACACAGGCAGAGATGCAGCCCATAAAAGATTAATAGAACTTATAGATAATGGCGAAGAGCTTCCTCTTAATGTTAAAGGACAGATAATCTATTATGCAGGGCCTGCACCGGCCAGTCCCGGCAAAGTAATTGGTTCTGCCGGGCCTACTACGAGCTACCGGATGGATCCCTATGCTCCAAAACTTATTGCTTTAGGATTGAAAGGTATGATAGGAAAAGGGCCTCGGAGCAAGGATGTAATCGAAGCAATGAAAAAATATAAGGCCGTTTATTTTGTAGCAGTTGGAGGAGCTGGAGCTTTGATTAGTCAGTGTATAAAAAAGGTTGATATTGTTGCCTATGAAGATTTGGGGCCTGAAGCAATACGCTGTCTGCAGGTTGAAGATTTTCCCGTAATTGTGGCTAATGATTGTTATGGGAGGGATTTGTTTAAGGAAGGAGTGGAGAAGTATCGTATTAATACTTAGTCTGAATTATTCTGAAAAACTTCCGATGCAATAAAATAGTCGCCAATATTATCATGCTAGGATTCTTCATTGGCGTAACAAGTATTATTTCCAAAGAAGCTATGATAGAGAGTATTAAAACTTCCGTGAAAAAAGCTTTTATAGAAATTAATTTAAAGGCATTTGAAAGAGGATATAAACACGCTGATGAAATTAGAGGGAAGTAAAAAGGAATATAAGCCTAGGGTGCTTAAGGGAATAGTCTATATAATTAAGAACCGTTGTAAGGGATGCGGTTTTTGTATTGAATACTGCCCTAAACAAATTCTCGAAGCCTCTCAGGATTTTAATGATAAAGGTTATCATTATCCTGTGGTAGTTGATGAAGAGGGGTGTGAAAACTGTAAAGTTTGCGAGGATATCTGTCCGGATCTTGCCATTTTTTCTATAGATCCCCACAGTTAAAACCGTCCTATAACATCACTTTATCACTATTGTGTAAAAATAGTGCATTGACAAAACATTTTTGAAAGTCTTCATACATGTTCAGTTCGATGACATCGATCTTCGATGAAATCGCAGTCATTACATCGATGGCGTTAGGCTCAACAAGTGCTAAAAAAGCCCCTGCGAGTGATCCGTTGCCAATGACTTCTATTCGGTCTTCTGGAATAGATGGAAGCAGGCCTATTGAAACGGCATTGTGGAGGTTGATCTGTCTTGCAAAACCTCCTGTCAATACAAACCTCTTTATGTCTTGCCACGTCTTGTTGTGCAATTTTAATAATATCTTCATACCAGCATATACTGCGGCTTTTGCCAGCATTATTTTGGAAATATCCAGCTCAGAGATGACAATCGGTTCATTAATCTCTGAGAAGTCAATTCCTGCTATAATACAGGCCTTTATATTCTTTCCATTTTCTTGAATTTTATAATCTAATTTAAGCTTTTTAAGCAGTTCATTATTCAATTTGCCCTTTCGATCGATCAAGCCAATTCTTAATCCTTCTGCAATGAAATCAATTATGCCTGTGCCACATATTCCATTAGCCTTACCCCCTCCAATAACTTCAATGACTACATTATTATTTTTATCAAAGCTTACTCTTTCGATGGCTCCTTTGCTTGCCCGACATCCATGATATAATCCATACCCTTCAAAGGCAGGACCTGCTGCCGTAGAACATGCAACCATATTACCATCATCACACATCACGATCTCACCATTAGTGCCGATATCGATGAGTACAGAGAGTTCTCTGTCTTCGTGCAGTTTGGATACATAGATATCCGAGATGATATCCCCGCCTATGTAGCCCGACACGGAAGGAATAAGATCTACGATTCCATTAGGGGCGATATCGAGGCCGACTTCACTTGCCGAAAACGCATCAGGGACCCTAGTGACTGGATGAAATGGAACCTTTCCAATACCCTGCGGATTAATCCCTAAAAGCATATGCATCATAATAGTATTTCCGGACAGGGCTACACGTCTTATATCTCTGCGTTTAACACTGTATTCATTGCAGAGATGTCTTATGATGGGATTGAGTGTATCGTCGATTACTAAATATTTCAACAGGTCGATCTCTTTCTGAGATTGGATAGACGAAATTCGTGAGATCACATCTTCTGCCACAGTCATTTGCCGATTATATAAAGAAGATTTACCTATAATCTCACCTCTGGTCAGATCAATCAACATTACAACCACTGTGGTTGTTCCGATATCAGCGGCCATGCCATAATGCACCGAAGTCGTATCGGCTGGCTCCACATCGATTATCGACCAAAAATCGTGAACACAGCCCAGCGTCACAGTGACTGTTTGATCACCTTGCAGCAATGCATCAGGAAGTTTTCGAAGGATATGCAGTGGGATGTGTATATCCCGAATAGAAACCCTTTTCAACAACTGCTCTTTCATTCTCTTACAATCCTCTGTCTGATTCTCAAGAGTGGCCTGCGGTATATGAAGACAATATTTTTTCGTCGTTGGGTTTTTCTCATAATATTTGAGAACAAAATCATCGATGATCTTTCCAGACGTTTCAATTAAAGAATCTTGTGGAATCTCGATAACTGCATTATCGCTCAGTACTCTGGTAATGCACGATAAGGCTTTGCGAGTGTTAGGCTTTGATACGACAATTTCCTTATCCCTGATAAGAAACCGGCCTTCGATAAGATTGATCATACAACGTCCACATTTTCCCTTGCCACCACAACTTGATTTTAGAAATATCCCTTGATTTTTGGCAAGATCGATTATGGCCTTATCGTGATGGTTTCCCAATTCGATTTCTTGGGTATATGTTTTTAATTTATTATGATCTGCCCCGGTGAATGTGATACTTATTTTCATTTACCCGTTATTATAAAGAAAACAAGAAACTGAATGCAAGAATACAATGGTTAGGTAACATGATGGAAAGCAATAAGCTTCCCATCTTTGCTAGGTCAAACGTAAACCTTTATACCTAAAGATTTTGTCTGTGGCAAAGTTTCTCTATTTTGAGTCTCAACGGCTCGGGATGCCGGAATTGGGCAAAGGGTTTGACATGAATCGAATTGAGATCGTGGCTTATATCAGCTCTCAGAGCATCGGTTTTTTGACATGGTGGTAGGAATTGTGAAATCATTGAAAGCAGGTTTAAACTTCACCTTAAATAAGAGCATTTTCTGTCCACAAAATGAGGAGAGACTCAATTAAAGAAGCAAAAAAAGACTGAAAATTTTTATTGAAAAATCAAAAAATAGAGGATAAAAAATTTAGATGGTGGATTTAGGATAAAAAGAAATAGGTGATAAACTAAAGTGTTAAAGGACATTTGACAAAGCAAGATAAACTTGAGAGGTGAGAAATGCGAAAAGGAATAGCATCTTTTGCGATTATTTTGGTTGGGCTGCTGGTGTTTTCAAGGTACGCTTGGACCTCTATGCAGCCAGTAGCAATAAGATTAGCCGGGCTGATATTGTTTATCGGTGGTGTATTACTAAATGTTTACTCAAGGATTATTTTGGGAAGCGCACATAACACAGCGCGTAAATTTTCAAAACCGAATCGTTTGATTCAGCACGGGCCTTATAGATATATTCGGCATCCCATTTACAGTAGTATTCTTTTAATGGGTTTAGGTTTTGAGTTGACGGTTGTTAGTTATTTGTTTTTTGTTGTGCTTGTATTACTTGTTGTTGTTGTTGTTTTTTATACTGTAAAAGAAGAAAAAAAATTAAAAAATTTGTTTCCCCAATACAAAGATTATCAAAATCGAACCAAGAAATTTATACCTTTTATTTTTTAAAAAAGAGACATTGTGTCTCTTTTTTTAATTATAATACATATTAATTAACTTGGTTTTAAAGATTTATGATCAGCGACAATAGTAAGCTTATGGTAAGATTTACTCGTGAGGCAATAAGGAATAATTGACATTGGTCAACTTTTGCAGCTGGAATAGGTGGAAGCAGGCCTATTGAAATGACATTGTGAAGGTTGACAGATCTGAGCTGCAAGCTTCAGAGATCCTCACGCTAACTCCTTTGTTTACAGCGATTATCTCTTTCTGAGAGTGATTAGCCTGTTCCTTGATGTATTGTTCCTGCTGTGCCAGGATTCTATCACCCCCGAAATCCCGATCGCACTGCCGCCATTCATGTCATCCTTGAAATTTTTCAAGCACAGATTTATAATTTTCCATGATGATTGGATGGCAAAATCTACACAAAGACGCTCAGCCGGCCAACACATCCAAAAAGCAATTTCTTATAAATTATGAATTGATCGGCCAAACCAAATTCTCATCCCAATATCCTCTTTTCAGCTTGGCACTCCATCCGTATATTTCAGGTGATAGCTTACAGGGATCAGTAATCAGTTTTCAGCCGTCATTTATCAGATGTCCGGCATTCTTCATAAACACTGGGAAGTGGTCATTAACCGCTTGGAACTGTAATTTCAGAGAAAATTAAACCCTATGAGGAACCTTTTAGCCCTAAAAGACTATTTCATAGAACATAAGTGGAAGTTGGCCATTGGGATCTTTAGCCTGATGATCGTCGATGGCCTGCAACTAATCATCCCGCGAGTGATAAAGTGGGTCATAGATGACCTCACCTGGGGGGGCATTTCCCGCAGCCACATGATTCGTTATTCTCTCTACATAATGACCATTGCCTTCGGGATTGGCCTTTTCAGATATTTCTGGAGATTGTTCATTATGGGAACCTCGCGCCGCATAGAGGAAGCCCTGAGAAACAAGCTTTTCCGCCACTACCAATTCCTTTCCATTGGCTTTTTCAACAACCACAAGACCGGCGACCTTATGGCCCATGCCACAAATGATATCAAGGCGGTACAAAGAGCTGTGGGAATGGGCTTTGTCATTCTTACAGATGTTCTTGTCTTAGGGACGGCTTCCATAGGTTTTATGCTTTACATCAGCCCCAGATTAACTCTTTTTGCCCTGATGCCTGCGCCCTTTTTGGTCTTTTTTGTCCTCAGGTTTGGAGGAATGCTCCACATGAGGTTTGAGAAGGTTCAAGCCAGCTTTTCCATTTTGACCGAGAGGGTGCGGGAGAANATCTCCGGAATGAGGGTGGTGAAAGCCTATGTACAGGAGAATAACGAAAGAGATAAATTCTCTCAAGTGAACAGAGACTATGTGAAGAAGAACATGAACCTGGTGAGGATCTGGGGAGCTTTCTTTCCCCTNATTATGGTCTTTGCCAATTTGGGGGTAGGTATCGTGCTGCTCTTAGGAGGAANACAGGTAATCCTCAAATCCATTAGTATGGGGAATTTNGTTGCCTTTATTTACTACTTAGATATTTTGATCTGGCCGNTAATGGGGATAGGTTGGGTAACCAACCTCTTAGAAAGAGGAAGTTCATCTATGGGGAGGATAAACAGGATCTTGCAGATTGAGTCAGAGATTGAGGATTCTTCCGGAGATGTGGAAATCAGAGGGAAGATAGAGTTTAAGAATCTTACCTTTTCCTATGATCGTGATTCTCCACCAATCCTCAAGAGGATAAGTCTCTCCATCCAACCAGGAGAGTTTGTTGCCATAGTGGGGAAGACGGGAGCTGGCAAATCAACACTGGTCAGCCTTATTCCCCACCTCTTCGATCCGGAAGATGGGAAGCTTTACATTGATGATCAGGAGATTAGATCCCTACCCTTAAAGGGGCTGAGGAGGTTTATCGGTTATGTTCCTCAGGATACATTTCTTTTTTCCGATACCATCAAGGAGAATATAGCCTTTGGTAAGTTAGATGTTGAGGATGAAAGGATTTATCAAGTAGCCCAGATCGCCGGTATTCACCAGGAAATTATGGAGTTCCCTCATGGCTATCTTTCAGTGATTGGCGAGAGAGGAGTTACCCTCTCTGGGGGGCAAAAGCAGCGGTTAGCCATTGCTCGGGCTCTACTCATTGACCCGCGAATTCTTATCTTGGACGATGCTTTTTCCTCTGTGGACACCGATACTGAGGAAGAGATCCTGAAGAATCTACAGCAGGCGATAAAGTGGAGAACTACAATACTTATCTCTCATCGGCTATCCACAGTCAAGAATGCCGACAGGATATTTGTCTTAGACGAAGGGGAAATCGTTGAGAAAGGAACCCATAAAGAACTCATAGTTTCTGATGGACTATATAGCCGCATCTATCGAAGGCAGCAAATCGAGAAGGAGATCGAGGAAGGATGATGATCCACAGGTTCCATGAAGAAGAGGTGCTTAGCAAGCCTTATGATGCCAGGCTGATGAAGAGGCTATTGGGTTTTGCTAAACCCTACCAAAAGATAATCTTTTTCTGTATCTTTCTTCTCCTTTTTATCACCGTATTTGACCTTTCCCTCCCCTATTTAACAAAAATGGCCATCGATAAGCACATAGTCGTTTCCAGCAGGATGATCACTTTTTCAGATAAAGAAAACCAATTTGAGCAAAGAATCAAGGAAACATATGCTCAAAAGCTCGTACATGTGGGTAGGGAAACCTTTCTCGTTAGTTCTCTGGATCTAAGGGGAATGGACAGAAAGGATCATTTCCGGTTAGATAAGATGGGCCTTCTGAAGAGCGAGAAGTTTTATCTCTTGAGGGATGAAACCTTAAAGGTAATGGAAAAACAAGAGCTTCTGGCCAAATATAGTCCCATCTTCCATAGAACCCAGAAGTGTTACTTTATCTCCTATGAGGACATGAGGAAGATCAAGAGGAGTGACTTATTTCTTTTGCGAAATAAGGATATCTCCGGGGTAAAGAAAATTGCCCTAATCTTCTTCTCTATCCTGCTTTTGGGCTTCGGCTTTAACTATGGTCAGGTTTACCTTATGCAATACACTGGCCAGAAGCTGATGTATGACCTAAGAATGAAGGTATTCTCTCACCTACAGAAGCTCTCTCTCTCCTTCTTTGACAGCAATCCAGTAGGGCGGTTAGTTACCAGGGCCACCAATGATGTGGAGGTCCTGAACGAGATGTTCACCGAGCTGCTCATAAACCTCTTCAAGGACATCTTCATCCTCTTAGGAATCGTTGTTGTACTCATTCATATAAACTGGCGGTTGGCCTTGATTAGTTTCGTTGTCATCCCCCTTACTGCCTGGGCCACTATGGTTTTCCGGCTTAAGGCCAGAGATGCCTTTAGGCTGGTGAGGCTGAAGATAGCCAGGATAAACTCCTCCCTCAATGAGAACATCAGCGGGATGAGAGTAGTACAGATATTTAACCGGCAGATGGAAAATTACAAGAGGTTTAGCCGAATAAACCACGAAAATTTCCTGGCCAACATGCAACAGATAAAGGTCTTTGCTGTCTTCAGACCCATAATTGAGATCATCGGCTCCTTGGGCATTGCTCTCCTGGTCTGGTATGGAGGTGGGAAGGTTATCTCCGAGACTCTTAGCCTTGGTTCCTTGGTGGCTTTCTTATCTTACATCCAGATGTTTTTCCGCCCCATCAGGGATATCTCTGAGAAGTATAACACTATGCAGGCAGCAATGGCCTCATCTGAGAGGATATTTCTCCTTTTGGACGAAAAACCGATGATTAAAGATCCGCCTCAACCCAAGAGACCACCGAAGGTAGAGGGAAGAGTGGAATTTTCCGGGGTCTGGTTTGCCTACCAGCCGAACAACTGGGTACTCAAGGATATAGATTTATCGGTTGAGCCAGGAAAATCGGTAGCCATTGTAGGGGCTACAGGGGTTGGGAAGACCTCAATTATCAATCTCTTAGAGAGGTTCTATGCGCCTCAGAGAGGGGAAATCAAGGTCGATGGGATAAACATTGCTAAGATGGACAGGGCACAGCTCAGGTCTCAGATGGGACTTGTTATGCAGGATGTCTTCCTCTTCGCTGGGGATATAAAGGGGAATATCAGGCTGGGGAAAGAGGAGATCAGCGATGAGAGAGTGGTGGAGATGGCCAAGGTGGCCAATGCCCACCAGTTTATAAGGAGGCTCCCGGGGGGATATGACGAGGAAGTAAAGGAAAGGGGGATAACTCTTTCTACAGGCCAGAGACAGTTGCTCTCCTTTGCCAGAGCCTTGGCCTTTGATCCCCACATCCTGGTCTTAGATGAGGCCACGGCCAACATCGATACCGAGACGGAGTCCCTCATTCAGGATGCCCTCCTCAAGCTTATGGAGGGGAAAACTTCCATAATCATCGCCCACAGGCTTTCCACCATCCGGCATTGCGATCGGATACTGGTTATGCACAAGGGGAGGATAGTAGAAGAGGGGAGCCATACGCAACTCCTCAGAAAAAAGGGCCTTTACTACAGGCTCTACCAATTGCAGTATGGGAGATAATGTTCCTCCATTACCTAAGATCCTTCTTTCTCACAACTCGATCAGATAAACGTCCTCCCACTCAACCGGCTCGGATACAGCGGCTATGGTGTTTTGGTCTATCTGATGGATACAGGATTCCGATACTCTCCTCCTCCCAGGATAAATGAAATATTAAAGTTATCACTAGAGGATGGAGCTTTATTACTTCCCCAAACTGCATTATTAATGATCGCTATTACAATTAAAATCACGATGATCGGCAAGTATATTCCTATATCAAATATTCTAGAGAGCCATCAGCACAAAAAGGCAATTTTGGGCAAAGGACTTGACACGGACAGGGAAAAGATTATTGAATACCGTGAATCTAAGGGCATTATTTTTATAGCAAAAAGATTTATATTATGAAATCATTTAATACATTGATCGAGAGCAGAGGAAAGGATAAATGGCCAGATTATATGAGTACCAGAGTAAAGAGCTTTTAAAGAAAGCCGGGATTCGTGTTCCGGAAGGAAGCGTAGCCTCATCCCCTGAGGAAGCACGCCGGATTACCCAGGAGATAGGCAAACCAGTGGTGATCAAGATACAGGTCTGGGTTACAGGCAGGGCCGGCTTGGGAGGTATTCAATTTGCTGCTTCACCGGAAGAAGCTGAAGCTAAAACCCAGGCTTTATTGGGGATGAAAGTAAAAAACTTTATAGTGGAAAAAGTGCTGGTAGAAGAAAAACTGACGATTGAATCGGAATATTTTGCTGGACTCGTTATAGATGACGCTGCTAAATCCCCGCTGCTTGTTTTCAGCTCAGTGGGGGGGACAGGAGTCGAAGATATAGCCCGGAAGTCTCCCGAGAAGATCTGCCGCATCAGTATCGATGTCCTGAAAGGACTCAAAGAGTATGAAGTGCGTAACATGGTGCGCAGGACAGGCCTATCNGGAAAAGTNCTCACTCAATTGTCCTCCATTTTAGCCCGCTTGTATAAAGTAGCCCATACCTATGATGCCCGNTCTGTGGAAATGAATCCCCTAGTCCTGGCAGAAGACGGGCTTGTATATGCGGCTGATTGTCATTTCACTGTGGATGACTACGCAGTTTTTCGCCACCCGGAACTGGGAATCGAAGTGGCCCGTGAGTTTGACCGACCTCCGACTGAACTGGAACGGATCGCTTATCATGTGGAAGAAAAAGACCATAGGGGGACTTTTTATTTTCTCCAGATGATGGATAACATCATGGAAGAGGATATGGCTCTGGGATTCAATGGTGCGGGTGGAGGCGGTTCTATGATGTCCATGGATGCGGTCCTAAACCGGGGATTTAAACTGGCAAATTACTGTGATACCAGCGGCAACCCTTCCGCCTCCAAGGTGTACCGGGCTGCCAGGATCATCCTATCCCAGCCAAATATAAAAGGATATTTTGCATCAGGTTCCGGTGTAGCCAGTCAGGAACAGTTCCACTCCGCACGGGGACTGGTCAAGGCCTTTTATGCAGAAAAGATGAGTATTCCAGCAGTAATAAGGCTGGGGGGAAATTTTGAAGAAAAAGCTATTGAGATCCTAGATGCTTATCTTAGAGATATTCCGGGAAAGGTCGAAGGCTACGGAAAGGATGATTCCCCCGAGTTTTGCGCCCAAAGAATGGAAGAACTGATAAAGAATAATGATTTCGGCTCGCACCGGGTTGTTCCTGTAAAAGAGATCAAACCCCCTTCAGATTGCTATTCTTTTGATACGGTTACCGGTAAGATCTCGATTGATCATAATAAGTGCCTGGATTGCCGTTCGCATGGTTGTATCAAGGCCTGCTCTGCCGGCATTTTGCAGCTGCATGATGGACGGCCGGTGCTGGCCATTGGAAGAGAAGATGCCAAAAAAGGCAAATGTACGGAATGCCTGGCCTGTGAGATCTTCTGCAAATTCCATGCGAAGGATGCGGTGTTTATCGATCTACCGATACCCGGGCTTAACGAGTACAG
>JGI24025J20009_10002551_pt1 | contig 13009 bp, 12 predicted proteins | sample Cruoilmetagenom3_FD_20009 | JGI IMG/M metagenome (IMG submission 20009)
CCTCGTTGATGATAGTTTCGTTGTGCCAAAACTACTCTATCACCCTGTTTTTACAGGGTCAACGAGGTTTTTTACTTTTTTTGATGGTGAATTGGGGGAGAAAAAATGGACGGAAAAGAACATACCAGTAAAATTTACGACAGGGAACTTCAGGAAATCAAGGAAAATCTATTATATCTGGGAGGTCTGGCAGAAAAGGCTATTCAAAATGCCATGAGGTCACTTTTGGAAAGGGACTCAGATCTCGCGCGTGAGGTTATTGATGCGGATGATCGGATCAACAGACTTGATAAAGAGATTGAAGAAAGATGCATCGATCTTGTTGCACTGAGACAGCCTGTAGCGAGAGATTTAAGGTTTATCGCTACTGCCATTAAAATAAATGCCCACCTGGAGAGGATCGGTGATATGGCAGTCAATATCGCTGAAAAGGCTATCCCATTGAATGAAGAACCTCCGGTCAAACCATATATCGATTTGCCCCGCATGTCGGATACAACTCAGGCCATGATCAGAAAAAGCCTTGATGCCCTCGTTAAGGAAGATTGTGATCTGGCCGACGAGGTGATAAGGGAAGATGAAACGGTAGATAATCTTAATGACCAGATATTCAGAGAGCTCGTTACTTTTATGCTTGAGGATCCAAGGACGATTCACCGGGCGCTTTTGATCATGCAGATTTCCAAAAACCTTGAGAGAATTTCAGATCACGCGACAAGCATTGCGATTATGGTTATTTATCTGGTAACAGGACGGAATATAAGACACGGGAACCGGGCTGAAAAATCCTTTCAAAATGACATATAGTTTAAAGGGTCAGGCATGTTTTTTAAGAAAAGTAACCTATTCTATAAAATCTTTGGGACGTATGTCATCATTATTTTGCTTGGCATGATGGTTGTCGGGTTTCTCGTTGGCAGACAGGTCAAAACGAGACTGATGGAAAGGATTGAGTATGATCTGACAACCTATGCACAGATGATAAAACAAATCTCTTCGAAAGGGGAAATAATACAGAATGTTGCACAATTGGCTAAAATATCCGATACGCGGGTTACCTTGGTAGATGCGACCGGGAAGGTCCTGGCCGATTCAAATAAAGAAGTTTCCCGTATGAATAATCACCTGAATCGTCCCGAGATCCAGGAAGCGCGGGTCAAGGGCAGGGGCAAATCGACCCGTTTCAGCCGTACTCTCAATGTGGACATGTTTTACGTTGCCATTCCTGTTAAGGGTGGCGGCGGCGGAATTACGGGTTACGTCAGACTGGCGCGACCGCTTATCGAAATACGACAATCCATGAGAGAATTGTATGGATTAATTCTCCAGTCATTCATGATTATTCTGATCCTTTCATTTCTTATTGCCTTTATATTTTTCTCCAGATTAATATCACCGATTGAGGAGATGGAGCAGTTTACTGAAATGTTGCGTAAGGGAGATGATCCGGGGACTCTTATGATCGGGTCTAGTGATGAAATGGGACGATTGGCAGGAAACATCAATTACATGGTCATAGAATTGCGGGACAGGGTGCGTTATGCAGACGAAGAAAAGGGAAAGCTGGAAGCAGCGTTTGCAAGTATGACAGACGGCGTATTGGTGCTCGATAATCAGGATAAAATAGAAACCTTTAATAATTCGTTCAAGACCATGTTCCGCATTATTCGCGATGATATTCTCGGACAAACACCTCTTGAAGTATTCAGAAATATTGACTTACAAAATGCCATTGATTGTTTTAAAGAAGAACAGATGCCCGTTTCCCGGGAAATAACCATTGGAGGAGAACCAGGGCTTGTTTTTGATGTGAATCTTTCTTCGATTCATGGATTGCCGGAGAGTGAAACAAAGACGATGATTGTCTTTCACGATCTGACCCATCTAAAAAAGCTGGAAAGAATGCGCGCCGATTTTGTGGCAAATGTAACCCATGAAATAAAAACCCCGTTAACGGCCATTCTCGGTTTTGTTGAGACTCTCCAGGAAGGCGCTATCGAAGACAAGGAAACAGCCCGCAAATTTCTACAGACAATTCGCAAACATTCCGAGCGCCTCAATCGTCTGGTGGATGATCTTCTTACAATTTCCGATATCGAATTGGGTGAAACAAGATTATTCTTTGAAAGTGTTTCAATCAGCGGCATTATTGAGAGCGCTCTTTCCATTGTTGAATACAGAGCGGTTAATAAAGGGCTCTCAGTTGAGAAAAACGTGCCGGATGAACTTCCGCCAATAAGGGCAGACAGAGACAAATTAACCCAGATATTATTGAATGTTCTGGACAATGCCGTTAAATTTACCCCTGAGCCCGGAAAGATTTCAATAACAGCCTTTAATGATAAGGCGGATAACGTAATCATCAAAATAAGTGATACGGGGATAGGTGTGCCGGAAAATGAAATTCCCCGATTGGGAGAACGCTTTTATCGTGTTGACAAGACACGTTCCCGTGAGCTGGGAGGCACCGGTCTGGGAATGTCAATCGTCAAACACCTGATGATGGCTCATGAAGGTGAAATCAAGATTGAAAGCCGGCTGGGTAAGGGAACAACAGTTTCTCTTGTCTTCCCTGTTTTTCATGAAGAACTGATCGCTTAAAAGAGATTTGCCCTTGCCTTGAAAGGAAAAATAAGAAAGGAACATCGGTTATGCCCGAAAGGATACTGGTTGTCGATGACGAAAAAGATCTCGTTGACCTGGTTTCGTATAATCTCGAAAAAGAGGGATTTGCTGTTTTGAAAGCCTATGATGGAGAGAAAGCTCTGCAAATAGTAAAGGCACGGAATGTTGACCTGATGATTCTCGACCTTATGCTTCCCGGAATTCAGGGGATGGAGGTTTGTAAGCTAATAAGAAAAGATCCTGTAAATGCGGCGCTACCTGTCATCATGCTCACCGCCAAAGGTGAAGAAATTGATAAAATCCTGGGGCTCGAAATGGGCGCTGATGACTATATTGCCAAACCCTTCAGTGTGAGGGAATTATTAGCAAGGGTTCACGCCCTGCTCCGGAGGTCTGATTTACAAAAAGAGACAGATAAAAAGGAAATATTCACATTTAGAGAACTTAACATTGACTTCAGTTCCCATGTGGTCACCGTAAATAAAAAAAGAGTTGATCTCAGCCCCACAGAGTTCAAGCTTTTGAAGTTTCTCTGCCGGCATCCGGGCAGGGTTTACACGAGAGACCAACTTCTGGATTATGTTTGGGGGGACGAAGCCTTTGTTGAGCCCCGAACCGTGGATGTCCATATCAAACGTCTGAGAGCTCAAATAGAAAAAAATTTACCAAAACCGCAATATATTCTTACCGTAAGAGGCGTGGGATACAAGTTCACGGATATCGGTTAGACCTTCTTGTTTTCATCAAAATTTCACAGACCTGTCACAAAAATGTAACAATCATTTGTTATTCTCCCCCTAAACCATTTTCCCTTACACTCATACGTTAAAAAATGAATATGGTTATAAAATGGAGGATACAAAACAATGAAATGCAATATAATTGAAAAAAGGGATTTTATTTTCCTGGAGGTTGGCGGGTCATTGAATCAGGATGTTCCTTTTTCAGCTCGGGATATTTTACATCCCTGGCGAAGCAGAACAGAACCAAAGATAGCAGTAGATCTGGGAGGCATAGATGAGGATGGTGATATAATTGCCCAACTAACTGTAATTACCGCATTCAAAAAACAGGTGGATCTTATGAGCGGATTTTTGAAGATCTGTTCATTAAGGCCGCGTATAAAAAACTATCTGCTCAAAAACAGGCTGGACAGGATGTTTGATATTTATGAAAATTTGAATAGTGCTGAGAACAGCCCCTGGGAGAGAAAAAGATATGGAGAAAAACGGCGATCTAATCGAGTTGCAGCCTGACATTTTCATGATTAAAGGACATGAGACCAGCAGCCATAGTTATATTATCAAGGGAGACTATGGAAATCTCCTCATCGATTCCGGTGTAGATACTAATTTTCCCGCGCTTCAGAAGTCTCTTCTGAAAATTGGGTTGAAGATCAAGGATATAGATATAGTGGTCAATACTCATGAACACTTCGACCACATCGGGGCCAACCGCTATTTTCAGGATCATGCCCTCATTGCGGCCCACCGTTTTGCAGCGACAAAGATAACCCTCGATGACAGATATGTAACGCTATACAAATCTGCCGATCTGAATGAAATTCCACTCAGGGTTCACCTCTGGCTGGAAAGCAAAAGTCGATTCGATCTTGGCAACTACTCCCTCAATATCATACATACTCCCGGTCATACTTCGGGGTCTATATGCATCTACGAACCAGTCAGGAAGATCCTCTTTACAGGCGATACCGTCTTTGCCGGCGGGACACTCTCGTATATAGCTGAATCAGGAAGCGTTGGCGATTATATCAATTCCATATTATCACTTAGCACGAGGCAGATTCTCGAGATATACCCCGGACACGGTGAGATATCCAGGAATCCAGCGGAGGATATGGAAAAAGCGGTTCAGAATGCAAAAGCGTTCTTAAAGAATGAAGGTGAGGTTGAGATCACCCGCTTTAGAGAGGATAGCAGTTTGGATAATCTTGCTGAAGGAGAGTGAAAAAGAAATGAAGGGGAGACTCATATTTCAAAACTCGTTTGAGCAACAAACCGTTCACTCTTGACAATAACCAAGAAGGAAAACCCATACAAACATAAAAATTGTTGGTTTGTAATTTCAGCGAATTGCCTAATCATTCACAACACGTGTCTGTCAACAACTCGGCGTTTTTTGAAAGGCTGTGCTCTGTATTGAAGTACGTGGTTTTCCAAAATTTCCGCCAAGGGAAAACTGCTTGTGAGCGTCGCCCGCCTATCTCCTGAAAAGAATCTCTATTTTCTGCTTATATCTTCACCAACCAGATTATGTATAATTTTTCTGACCTTATCCCAATTTTTGTTTCTGATGTGCTGAAGAATATCTGAATTTAAAACTGATTCAAACAATTTTTTGTTTTCCCCTGAAGGTTCCCCGCGTGCAATGATTTTTTCCCTTATATTTCCCATAATATTCAAGAGAATTTTGTATTCATGGCCATAACGTTGCTCTAATTCTTCACGCAGGTTTCTCGCCAGTGAGGGACTTTTACCACCAGTTGATATGGCTATGGAAAGATCCCCCTGTTGCAATACAGAGGGAACAATAAAGTCACATTTTGCAGGATCATCTACAATGTTTACCAATATACCTCTTTTTCTGGAATCACGGTAAATTCGTTTGTTAATCTCGTCACTGTTCGTTGCACCAATAACCAGTCGAGCCCCTTCGATATAATCACTCTGATAATTATCCGGGATATGGCTTATACTTCCGTCATTTTTCATCGCTTCCAGTTTCGGAGTAAGTTTGTTTCCCACAACTACCACGCCGGCGTCACATTCAAGTAACCGCTCCACCTTTCTTTCAGCAACCTCTCCTCCACCTACAACGACACATTTACTCTTTGAAATATCAATATAGACCGGGTAGTATTTCATAAATTCCCCTTTAGAACTTTATTTATTATCATGAAGATATTGAAAATTCAAGTTGCTTGCAATCTTCCCCAAAGGAGGTTATAAGTCAAAAGATAGCCAAATTTACTTCCCTGAAACTAATTCCCCAATTTTTTATCGCAATACAGGTCAATTGTCTCGGCGAGAAAGGGAAAAAGGAAATGTCTGAAAAATCTGTGAAGCAAAAATGGGTAGAAATTATTCTGACAACACCTTCTGAATTGACAGACGCCCTGTCAAATTTTCTTACGGAACTGGGCACAGAAGGAATAGTTCAAGAGGAACCGGTGCTGAATTCTTTTGACGATATAAAGCTACCACTTTTAAAGGCAGAGTTAAAAGCTTATCTTCCATGGAACCCAAAAGCGGAAAAACAAATTTCCACCCTTGAGAATTATATAAAAAATCTTTCTGAAATATTTCCCAATTTAGAAGAACCAACATTCGTTACAAATACAATTGTTGATCCAGACTGGGAAGAACAGTGGAAAAAATACTTCAAGCCCCTCAGAATTAGTAAAGATATTGTGATCAAACCAACCTGGGAACGATACGCTCCCCTCGGACGGGACATTGTCATTGATATAGACCCCGGTATGGCCTTTGGTACAGGTCAGCATTCGTCGACAAGAATGTGCATTATAGCACTTGAAGACATTGTAACACATAATAAACGGACTCAGGATTGGAGGGCCCTTGATGTGGGTACGGGAACCGGTATCCTTGCTATCTCCTGCGCAAAGCTTGGAATCGGAACGGTTGTCGCTGTTGATATCGATCCTAAAGCAGCAGAAATTGCCGGTAAAAATATTGCTATCAATATGGTAGATGACGAAATAGAAATTATTAATAGTGACATTTCTAACCTCAAGGGTAGATTCGATTTGATTGTAGCAAACCTGACAGCAAATTCTCTAATAAAACTCCAGTCCACCCTTCTCAGGATGATGAACCCGGAAGCATACCTTATCATATCTGGAATAACAGAAGGTGATTCGAGTAATATAGAAAAGCGATTTTATACAAAAGATATTATCCTTCATAAGATGCTCACCGAAAAAGAATGGGTCTGCTATATTCTGAAAAAAGGAGAAAGGGGAAATACTGAATGAACCAAATCTATTACGGAGGGTTCTGGATAAGAACGCTGGCATTTTCAATAGACAAGTTAATTCTCTTCTTAATTTACATGATCCTTATTGTCATAGGAAACTTGTTTTTGGGCCTGGGTTTTCCATTTAGTCTTTCCATGGATATATCGAGAACCATGACAGGTACGTTTTTTCTCTCCTATTATGGAACGAACATCCTGTTGAATATGGTTTACTTTACATATTTCCACGGTACTATAGGCCAGACGCCCGGGAAAAAGCTCTTTGGGCTCAAAGTAATCCAAAAAACAGGAGAACCCATGACCCTGGGGGTAGCTTTTCTAAGATGGGTGGGATATGTCATCTCCGGATTGATATTCAATCTCGGATTTATCTGGGTCGCCTTGGACAGTAAAAAACGGGGATGGCATGACATGATAGCAGCAACATACGTAATCAAATTAAACAGGGGACCAGTATATAATAATAACTATAATGCCTACGAAAATTTTCTTGACAAAAGAAACATTCAAACTTAATATACGCCGTCTCAAGCATACAAGCAAAGATAGTGGGTCGGTAGCTCAGTCGGTAGAGCACTGGACTGAAAATCCAGGTGTCGGCAGTTCAATTCTGCCCTGACCCACCATGAAAATTAAGGGGTTAGCTCCAATTGGGGCTAACCTTTTTTTCGTTGGTGGGCGCATAGGTGCCTATCGGCGGAATTTGGTGGCTTTATTTATGATCTTCCCTTGTTAGAACAAGACCCTTCAATTCGTCTTCCGAAACGGTGTTATACCTCTTGAAGACACTCATAGTTTTATGCCCGCTGGCTGCACGATGACGGCTATTCTAACGAGGATGTTCATTACAAATGAACATTAATTGCTTATGTGGGCTTATTAGATTTTTAAATCATCTATCAAGTATAAGTTATCAAAAAAGAATATTAAATATATCAATATCCCACGCAACAATGAGCTTGACATATGTTCACTTATTTGCTATGTTCAAAATAAACGAACATTAGATGAAAGTGAACACATCCATGGGCAGAATCAACAGAAATACTGAAAAGGAAATTTTTAAACTTGCCATTGAGGCATTTAGGAAGCAGTTTCCCCTGCAGATACAAATTGATACGTTGACGAGGCAACACACGCCTGCTTTACGCCCAGACCTGTTATTAAAAGCGGTAATACAGGGGAAGGAACTACCCTATTGTGCCGAAATCAAAACCGTTATCACAAAGGCCGATAAGCTCTTATTGCTGATGAAAAGGGAACATTTACCACACCCGCTTTTGGTAATCGCAAAACATGTAAACGCTCAGGTTGCTGCACAATTGATGCAGGCCGGCATAGAATTTATTGATACGGCTGGGAATGCGTTTATCAACCAGCCCCCAATTTATATTTACATAAAAGGGAACAGGCCTCCTGAGATTCCCGGACAAGCTCCGCCTAAAAGAGCTTTCAAGCCCGCGGGCCTCAAAATGATATATGCTTTTTTATGCAATCCCTGGTTAGTAAACAAAACATTCCGGGAAATTGCTGCAATCACAGATGTGGCCCTTGGTACCGTTGGCTGGATTATGAAAGAACTAAAGGAGCTTGGTTTTCTTCTGGACATGGGGAAGCGAGGATATAAACTAATCCAGAAAGATATTTTATTACAGCGATGGGTAACTGCATATCCGGAGCAACTGAGGCCGAAACAGATGCTGGGTTGTTACAAAGGTGAATATGGGGGTTGGTGGCAGCAGAAAAGACCGGACCCTTTAAAAGAACAGTGGGGCGGAGAAGTCGCCGCTGCAAAGCTCACACAATATCTGAACCCCCAAATCATTACGATCTATACAACAATTCAGCAACTTAATCAGCTATTGCTTGAGTACAGACTTAAAAAGGATGCGGCGGGTGACGTTGAGATACTCGAAAGATTTTGGCAGCCTGATAAGACCTGGCAATATGGAGATCTGGTTCATCCTATCCTCGTTTATGCAGATCTCCTGGCAACAGGGAATCAGAGAAATATTGAAACCGCAAAGATGATTTATGAACAACATATCATTCGACTTGTCAGGGAAAATTGATCAGTTAACTATTCAAGCCCTTTTGGCTGTGAAGAAGGAAGCTGATGCCTTAAGTATCCCATTCTTTATAGTTGGTGCTTCGGCAAGAGACTACATTCTTAAGCATTGTTATGGGGTAGAGACTGCAAGGATGACAAGGGATGTTGATTTAGGTGTCAAGGTTGCCAGCTGGGGTCAGTTTGAGCAATTGACGGATTCGTTAATTGCCACGGGGGAATTTACTTCTTCACCAGAAAGGCAAAGGGTTCTTTTCGGCACCCTGCCCATCGATATTGTTCCGTTTGGTTCTGTTGTCAATAAGGATAAGAAAATTAGTTGGCCACCGGAACATGAAATAGTTATGAGCGTGGTTGGTTTTGAAGAAGCCTATAAATGCTCCATGATGATCCGGTTAAGTTCCGATCCAGCTCTTGAGATCAGATTGCCTACCTTGCCGGGGTTGGCACTCATGAAGATTATTTCCTGGGAAGATAGATATCCTGAGCGCAAGAAAGATGCTGAGGATTTATTGTTTATTATGAATAATTACGAGCAAGCTGGAAACTTTGACAGGCTTTACGATCAAGAGCAGGAACTGCTTCAGGAAGAAAATTTCGATACCGAACTCGCCAGTATCAGGCTACTTGGCCGTGATATGGCAATTATTGCTGATCATAGTACGGCGAAAGTGGTTAGGAATATTTTGGATGCTGAAACTGGACAGAAGTCTCAATATAGATTGATTATCGATATGATCCAGAATACCATCATGCTCGAAAGTAACTTCGATGAGATACTGCTTAAGATTGAAAAGTTACTAAGGGGATTTGTCGAGGCATAGCAAAACAATGGGCTCAGACCTGACCCCATCCCTGGAAGGTGTGTGGAATGAAGAAGGTTGTCACAGGCGTTATCGTAATACTGCTTATCTGTCTGGTTCTCGTGGTGCTTGCGCCTTTTATGGTGAATCTTGACCGGTACAAAGGAACGATTCTCGCGCGGGTAGAGCCGTATCTGGGTCGCGATGTCGATTTTACGCATATCGAGTTGACGATATTATCCGGTCTGGGAGCGGAGATTCAGGGACTGCGTGTCGCCGATAATCCCCGGTTTTCTTCCGCCGATTTTATCTCTCTTGACAGTCTTCAAGTGCGGGTTGAACTCCTTCCGCTGTTGAAAAAGGAAATCAAGGTCAGGAAAATTATCCTGAAAAGGCCCGTGATTTCCGTGGCGCGCAATGCCGGGGGAGAGTTCAGCTTTGATGATATTCTTGCTTCGTTGAAGAACCGTTCCAGAGGGCAGGATTCCCTGCAAAAGAAGGGGAAGGCGGCGGGATCACAGTCAGGTCGTTTCGGCGGGTCTTCCGTAGCGTGGGCGGCTGATACCGAAAGCCTGTCATCACCCTCGGTGTTGCCTTTCAGCGTTCGTGAGCTTCAAATTGTGCAGGGAAAGGTATTGTACCTCGATGAAATGCTTTTCCCCGACGCGGGAACGCTGGTAATTGATGCCCTGAATCTTACCATGAAGGATGTTTCTCTTGGCCACCCCGTCTTTATCGATCTGAGCGCGGATCTCCTGGAAAGCGGCGCGAAAAATCTTTCTGTCAAAGGGACCCTGGGGCCGCTGGGAACGCCAATTGATGCTCTGAACATGCCGCTATCGGTCGATCTGGGCGTGAAATCGTTTCCGCTTGCCCTGATATCCCCGCTTCTACCTGTAAAGGTTCTGTCCGGTGCTGTTACTGCTGATATAACGGGAAAGGGATCGCTGGCAGATATCCTGACCGCGGATACGGCGATTTCCGTGCGTGATCTGATTTTTCAGGAGAAGGCAAAAAAAGAAGCGTCTCCTCCATCTGAGAAGATCAACATTGGTCTCGCGGGGAACCTTTCCCTCGACTACAACAAACAGCATTTCTCGATCAACCCCGCGGTTATTACGCTTGACGATAACAAGATAAAGCTTTCCGGAAAGGTTGACAATTTTCTCACCGACCCGCAGTGGGATATTGTGGCTAAGGTTGAGAAAATGATACCCGCCGATTTGATCGCCCTGGCAGTTCCCTACACTGGTGGCATACCGGAGGCACTTATTGTGGAGGGACCGGCTTCTCTGCGGCTCGCGTCGTCGGGAGATGCATCTGATTATATGATCGATGCCGGTATTAATTCTGATGCTATGAAGATCGAGTATGGAACCGCGTTCAGGAAATCCCCGGGAACGGCGCTTTCGCTCGATGTAAAGGGGGGAAGTAAGGGAAGGGAGCTCTCGTTCGATAAGATCGACTGCAGACTGCATACCCTGGTTGCGCATGTCGCTGGCACGGTGCGAACCGGGAAAGACCGGCCGGCTGTAAACCTGACGCTGAAAACAAACGGCATTGAACTGGATGACTGGGGAGCATTGGTTCCCGCCATGGGTGCCTTCGCGCTCAAGGGGAATATTGCCCTGAACGCGTCAGCAAAGGGGGCGCCGGATAATCTCTTGCTGAATATGCGGGCGGGATCAGGCCGGATAGGGTTTCAACTGCCGCTGGCGAAGGATGCGAAAGGATCACCGAAGGCCGGTGTTATAGAGGGGATGAAACTGGAAGTAAAGGGGACACGGAAAAAGGATCTGCGGGGCCGTGGGACGCTTGCCATCGAAAAGGGCACATTGGAATCGGTTTCCTTTGCTGCTGCGAAATCGGATTTCAGTTACAGGCCCGGCCGGATTACCATAGATTCTCTGGATATGCGGGCATTTGAGGGCAGCGTAAAGGGTAAAGGCTTCTACGATATGAAGGGAAAAGAGTGGGCCTTTGATCCGCTGATAAAGGGGGTTGATGTAAGTACGCTGCTCGATACCCTGACCGAGCATGGAGACACTTTTGCCGGGACCCTTTCGGGAGATTTGCATGCCCGGGGAGCCGTGGCGACTGGAAAAGATCCAAGACTCAGGGCACGGGGATCAATACTGCTCGCGAAGGGAGAGTGGAAGAATTTCAACCTGGTGGAGAGTGTCCTGGACAGTCTCTTCGGTCTGGAAGGCGTCGGCCGGTTTCTCAGTTATCAAGGCGGAGAGGTAGCTCGTCATAAGACGACGCGATTTGATTCTCTGGATGGAACCTTTGATATGAAGGGTGCCATTATACAGGTGAAATCGCTGACGTTGAGAAATATTCAAACCAGTAAGGCAACCGACTCGGTGGCGGTTCTGAAGGGCATCGTGGACAGAGCGTCTAAAACACTTAACCTGAGAGGACAAGTGATACTGTCGCAGCGGCACTCTGAAAGGCTGGCGCAAAAGGCTGACATGCTGAGGGCACTTCTCAACAGACAGGGACACATAGTATTGCCCATAACGCTGAAAGGATCGATTCGAAAACCGGTTCCCTTTCTCGACACTGAATACGTACTCAATACCCTCTCGTCCTACTATATTCAGAAAGGCGCCCAGAACCTCCTGAAGAAGCTCTTTAAATAGGGACACTCCCCCATTTACAATATGGGTATTATATAATATATTTCGCTATATAAAGGAGATAGAAAATAAATAGGGGAGTTTCCCTATTTTTGGAGGCGCATGACTATGCAATATGAAACAATTATCTTTGAGGTGAAGGATCATGTGGCGTACATTACCTTGAACCGGCCCGAAGAGTCCAACAGCGTAAACTTGACAATAGGAAAAGATCTCATGGAAGCGGCTGTACGTTGTGACCAGGATCCCGGGATTCGCGCCGTCATATTGACGGGTGCGGGGAAGATGTTCAGTGCAGGAGGAGATTTGCAATATTTTTCCGACTCGGGTGATAACCTTCCAACTGCTATGAAGAAAACAACAGTGTACTGCAATCTGGCTGTTTCACATTTCATGCGGATGAATGCGCCGCTCATCACGGTGGTGAACGGTGCTGCCGCCGGAATAGGGATAAGCATTGCTATTAGTGGCGACATTGTTCTTGCCGCTGAATCGTCGGTTTTTATGGCGGCATATACCGTTGTGGGGCTTTCTCCCGATGGAAGCATGACTTATATGTTGCCTCGAGTGGTCGGTTTGACACGGGCGAAGGAGCTGCTGCTGACTAATCGAAAGTTGAATGCCCGTGAAGCAATGGAGTGGGGGCTTGTTAATAAGGTTGTCCCGGGGAATTCCGGTGACAGGGAATTCCGGGGACACAATACTAAATTATTGACAATACTGGAATGAACTGAACAGCGGCGCGCCCCCGCTGCTTGTGGAAAAACAGGTTCAGTCTCGAATTAATTGCACAAAAGCAAGGGAGAAACATCATGAATATTCAGATGCTAACCAGATTTTTTATGTGGTGCACA
>JGI24025J20009_10002552_pt1 | contig 13008 bp, 12 predicted proteins | sample Cruoilmetagenom3_FD_20009 | JGI IMG/M metagenome (IMG submission 20009)
TGAGGAGATAGATATGAGCATATTATGGGGTATACTAATAATCATAGCAGGTGTTTTACTATTAATTGGTGGTACATTAAAAAGTAATTTTATTATATATCGACTTATGGTTGCTCGCTCAAAAATATTATGGGGTGAGAATGTACATCGGTTTTACCAGATTGCAGGATTAATTGTCATAATTTTTGGTATATTGGTCACAATTAGGATTATTTAAATGCTAATTGATAGCATGAATTTTTAAGATACAATACTTTTCATAATTATCTGAATAAAAAGCACTGATACCCTTTTAACAACATCTTTTATTGAAAGATTTGCAGGTGATGTATAATACTGTGAATTTGCATGTATAATATCTTGAGAACCTTGATAAATCCAAGCTGTATTTCTACTGGCATAATAATTGCAATCAAAACCACCAACATAGAGGGCATCCTCATCATTTGCAAATGGAGATGGTTCAATAGTACGCACAGCAACAAGAGATGGAGAAAGCCCATATCCATTATCTATACGGGATAGATCATAATCATATGCATCATTTCTTATAACAATCCATTCACCACCATCCCAATTTCCATAAAATGGTCGACCACTAATAAGAACACCTTTATATCCAAGTCCTATTTCCACACCAAATATTAGGGTTTCATTCGGTTCATTAGAGGATAGAAATACCATATCATTATATGCACCAAGAACCGATTCTACCTTTTGACCAAGTCGTTCTGTTAGCATTTCTTGAAGGTTGCACTCCAATATTTCTTTATAATCATTCGAAGGTTCTACTCTAATAATCATTCCATTTAAGAAAAAAAGAAGCGATTGACTATTATCTCCCGGTGAAGAGATAGTAGTTAATCCTCGAATGCCGCCTCCTGCAGATGTAACTTTATCAGGACTAACAATAGTACTTGTGAATACTTTCTTCCATGAAGGATGTTCCCCATTCATCCTACGATATAATGATGTTTCTGATGAAACATATAGGTGATTATTACAAATAGCAAAACCCATTGGACGCATAGGGAGAGATTCAATTTCAGGTTTTGCACCCCATTCAATACATCCAGGTGATGACGAATTATATACACCACTCACAATACCTTCCACCCCTGCTGCCGCAAATAAACGGTCAACACCAGTAATATTATCGTGATATACAATAAATGCTCGGATAGTGTTAGATATTTCAGGAGACTCTCCCAATGTGGTCATTTCCCAATTACCTGTATTATCATTACGAGTTAATACACGACCCGATCCCCAAATTTCTTGTGTTCCTACAACTAAAAGATTGATTGTTCTATTCAATTGTTTTCCAAATCCATCTGTTTTAAAACGGATAGATTCCAATGCAGTTGCACGAATAGAAGGTCCAGGAAGGGTGACATCAACAATCCATTCACTGCTTGAATTATCAAGACGAAGTATTTGTACTCCAGGCCAAGGTCTCATTCTTAAATCAATTGCATAAGGTTTATCCATCCAATACCCTGATGCTGCAAATAATTTTTCATTATGACCAACTAAATGTAATATCTCAGTTCCACCCATATACTGTCCAAACACATCTGTATTTCCCACTATCCACGAAGGTGTAAAATACTCATGAATTGTTTTTTCATAATTTGAAAATGAATTATGATGATCTATTGATTGGTTTTTAGCTTGATTAATAGATGAAGAAAAAAATAATAGTGATAGTATGAGAATAACTAGGATTAACTTTTTATTCATCATTAATTAAAATTATGTATTTATTATATATTACTTTACCCAGATCCCAATAAAAAATATTTTTAAATTAATTGATTAGAAATAATTATTTACTAGTAAATCGGTGTTCAAATCCCTTCCCCGGCATGCCTATTTTGACGGTAGATTCGCACCCGAATCATGGTAAGTCTGCCAGCTCTTGTTATACTTCGCCCGTCCACCAAAACCCGTCACTGGTATAGATACACAAACCCATACCTCATTTAATAGTAAAATTATCATGGGTACATCCACAACATGGATAATAAACTGTTGTGCCCGGGCATCAAATATGGTCACTACTGAGGTGCCACTAATGTTTTCACCCACTGACTCCACCGTAGTGGAATAGTCATGGTACCAGCCCACAATATCCCAGTCCTCATAGATGCGGACATTGACGCTGGTGATGGATACATCAGGTCTATCAAGAAAGCTATCTTGTGCACAATACACAAAGTATCCTACGCCATCCACAATGGGAAAATCATCATGAATTATTTCCCTCACATGAGTCAAAAAAGTCTGGTTATTGGCATCAAATATGACCCCAGCAGTATAACACGTAATAATAAGATTTATAAAATTATCTGGTAAAATATAATGCCGAAAGATTAAGGAGCTATAATTGAAAATTTTCATTTGAACTTATTTTTTATAGGAAAACGAAAATTTATATCTGGATAACATATTATCTAATGTGGACCTAAAAGAACTGCATCAAAAGAAAATAAAAGAGGTTCTCAACGAGCGACATATTTTAAATTTGCCGTTGGTATCAAAAGACGCGGGTATCAATACGATTTTTTCCGTTCTTACCGGAAGAGACCATATCTGGATTGTAGATAAAAAAGGGAGTAAAAAACTGGTTGGTTTGATTACAGAAAGTGATGCATTAAAGCTTCTTGCTCCTTCCCGTGTACCAAAGTATGCCTTCGGCTGGCGACATGGGATTTCATTGCAGTATGGCACAGCAAAAACAGCAAGCGACATTATGCATAAACAGTTGTGCATCTGTTCATTGGACGATACGGTAGGCCGGGTTCTATCGCGCATGGTCAACGCAGGTTTAAGGAGGTTACCCGTGGTTGAAAAGGATGAGATCGTAGGAGAAATCGCTGTACATTATATTCTTCAATTAACATTAGGTAAAGTATAATGCTACTGGAGATAGGTCTTGCCCTAATCCTTGCAAAACTATTAGGGCATTTATTTGAAAAAATAAGGCAGCCAATAGTCATAGGGGAGATTTTATCAGGGATAGTAATAGGACCATTCATCATAGGAAAATTTTTTGATATAGATTTTCTCACACCTGAAATTGAAGGTATTGCCCAAATTGGCATTATTTTTCTTCTGTTTATCTCGGGTTTAGAGATAGGTACAAAGGAAATAAAGACGGCGGGAAAACAGGGATTAATCATAGCTATTTTTGGGGCAATACTCTCATTTGTTTTTGGCTATCTGGTTGGGTATGCAATGGGATATGATACAAATGTAAACATTGCTATTGGGAATATTTTTGTTGCAACAAGTGTCGGCATAACGGTCCGAGCACTCATGGAATTAGATGCATTACATTCAAACATTGGCCAGTTGATATTAACCAGTGCTATCTTAGATGACCTGTTTGGGATGATAATTCTCTCCATGACCCTTGGAAAAGGAAGCCCTCCAATGCTCATCATTAAAATTCTCATCTTTTTTATTGCATTTTTTCTCTTGTATTATACGATAAAGAAATTAAAGGGATCCAAGTTATACATACCTCGCCTTGTATTAACACTTGGGATTGCATTTGCGTTTATATTTTCAGCTTTTGCACAAAATCTGGGGTTAGCCACCATAATTGGTGCATTTTTCGCAGGTTTACTATTTAGTAATCTTTCTCAAAGACGAAGAATGCTTAATGCGGTACGGCCAATGGGAGAACTATTCTTTATTCCCCTTTTTTTTGTATCGGTAGGTGCATCATTTGATTTTAATGCCTTGGGAGATATAGGATTTTTTGTCATATTTTTTATTTCAATGGCCTTACTTGCAAAAGCAATTGGTTGCTCCCTAGGGGCAAAAATTAGTAAAGTTAACATCAGAGATTCTTTAACCATTGGTGTCGGGATGATGCCCCGAATGGAGGTAGCATTAGTAGTTGTATCTACAGAAATTGCCAGGGAAATATTCAAGAAACCTCTAGCTGATCAGGTGATGGCAGGAACAATCCTCTTAGTAATCGTGTCATCCTTAATAACCCCGCTTTTGCTAAAAAGGCTTTATAAACCACAAGAAAATAAAACAAAATCAGTTAATAATACACTAACCTCATAAAACTATATATCAATCTTTATATAAAAATAATCTGCTGCAGTTGTTTATCGTAATATTTTTTTTAATTATTATTAGAGATATATAAGATTAAAAATCAACACTTATGAAGCTTACATATGTGGTACAAGTTTTGCGGCAAGCATGTCTTTTGGCATTGCACCAACAATTCTGTCAACTAATCCCCCATTTTTAAATACGAGCAAGGTTGGTATACCCATTATTTGGTGTTTAGCTGATGTAACTGGATTTTCACCAACATTAAATTTTCCGAAAACAATTTTTCCTTGCATTTCTTTTGCAAGTTCTTCGACAACAGGCTCAACCATTCTGCATGGACCACACCACGGTGCCCAGCAATCAACTACAACAAGGTTATATTTCTTTATTATCTTGTCAAAGTCTGCATCTGTTACCTCGAAAGGAGCGTCCGATATATTTTCTTTCATTTTTTTTTTCCATTATATATCTCGTTTGTAATTTTTCTAGTTTTCCCTCTTTTAGGTCACTTTACATATTGCTTAGTGATGACAAAGAATAGAACTTCATTATTTAATGTTTGTATTAAAATGTTTTACAGCCACGATATATATTCATTTCCTTCAATGGATGATTATTTCTTTTAATAGATTGTTAGTCCTGCTTTTTTAGTGGGAATGAAATAATTTTTTTATAAAAGCATGATTTGAATTTTCTTTTTGGCTAGAATCCTAAAATGAAAAGTGACAAACCTATCGCTAATCCAAAAACAAAATTAAACATTTTAATATACACAGAATCTTTAATAGTATAAGATAATAAGGGCAGCATTCCGTGTCCGTCTTGCACAATAGAACTTGTTAGTAGTACAGAAAAAGGGATTAACCCAGAGGAATACATCATCACAAAAACCATATGAGGACCGGCCTCGGGGATTATGCCTATCAAAGCACTAATCAAAAGGACCCATCCCATATTTTCTGTTACAAAACCTTCTAGATTCCCGTACTGAAAACTGATTTCAATAAAAAAAAGAGTGAAAAATGTCCAAAGAAATACCTTCCAAATATGCTTTTTTACTAGATGGTTCCATATATGTTCCTTGAGATAATGATCAGATACTGTTGCGACAATAAACGTTGTGGCAACAAGCAATGAAAAAAGGGTTACTCTTTCCCAGTTCCATATCTGGGGGCCTATAATTCCTAATCCTATTACCGCTAGAGCTAAAAAAAGAAAAATCAGGATTATATACCTGGGAATAGAAAATCTAGGAAAATTTTTTAAGACCACTGGTTCAAAACAGGGGCATTCCTCGTCATAATGTACCTTTTGTAACGTGCATTCTTGGCATGGAACAATTTTAAGGAAAGATGCCACTTTATCTGAAAGCCAAGCGGCTACAATCCCCAATATAAATAATAAACCAAAAAGAAGTACTGCCTCCTGGGGAAATAAAGTCAGCATTACAAATGCCTCGTCGCCACTGGTGGCAATCATCCCACCAACAATAGCACCAAACGATATGAGGCCATGAACATAAAAGGACACATTCATAAAAGCCCCTAAACAACCAGGTGTTGAACCCAGGAAAGATGCTACAAGATACTGACGCAGTATTCCGCCTTTAACTGCTTCTTGCATTTTTCCTTTAGTAAAAACATTGAAATAATCGATGATCAGCATCATTGTAAACACAAAGATACTTATCATAACTGCATTACTTAGGATAGGATCTAATTCAAGCATCTTCTTCCTTTAATCCAATATATTTATCTTCTATTACTTCAATAATTTTTCCTTGGGCCATAGAAGCAATGATTAGATATACACAGAGAATAACAACAAAAAATTCTTTTAAAAGATCTCCGCTGAGGATATAACTCGTGATCGGATTTCCTGCAGAAATATTTCCAATAGCTAATCCCAGAATGGTATCTTTTAATAAGCCCCCTGTAAAAACTGACGGGATTAATGCAGTGGAAACATAGATTTTAAATAATCCTATAAGTAAAATAATTCCAAATAAGACAGGTGCTATTGTTGCAAAGTTTTTTATTGTTTTATAAAAAGGGTGCGCTAAATTAGACTTATTTAAAATATCTATTTTTTTAAAGACCATTTACCACATTCATTGATATATTTCTCAAACGGCTCAGTTCTTGGCATAGTTAATTCTTTTTATTGGACGTTTGTTGATATAATAAATATTCTTTATCATTTCAATACAATCACCATATATTTTTATCTCATACCTTTACCAACTATTTTTTTTCCACAATAGGGACAGAAACCATTTTTGAGGTTATCTACCGCTATGCCAAAGCCACTCCTCTCAATCAAAAGTTTTCCACATTGTGGGCAATATGTATTTTCTCCCTCATTAAGATTACCCTGATAGACATACTCCAGCCCAGCTTTTGTACCTATTGCAACAGCTTTCCTCAATGTTTCTATAGGTGTCGGATGTATATCATTTAACTTGTAAGTTGGGTAAAACCCTGTAACATGCCAGGGAATAGTAGTATCTATGTTTCTTATAAACTCTGCAGTTCTTTTCAACTCCTCGGAATCATCGTTATAGCCAGGTATAATAAGAGTTGTCACCTCTATCCAAATGCCAAGTTCATAATGGAGTTTTATATTGTCTAAAATCGGTTGAAGTTTTGCACCACAAACCTTTCTATAAAACTGGTTATTCATGCTTTTTAAATCTATATTTGCTGCATCTAAGTAAGGAGAAATCTCTTTTAATGCTTCACCAGAAATGTATCCATTAGTTATAAAGAGATTTTTTAAACCTTTTTTATGGGCAACTTTTGCAGTTTCATATGCAAACTCAAAAAATATAGTGGGTTCAGTATAGGTATATGCTATGGATTGGCACCTGCTAGTAATAGCGTTCTGTATTATGTCTTCAGGAACAGCTTCCTTGCCAACTATTTTGTTTTTTACTTGAGAGATTTCCCAGTTTTGACAATGAAGACAATGAAAATTACATCCCATTGTCGCTATTGAATATGCTGTTGATCCCGGGTAAAAATGGAATAACGGTTTCTTTTCAATAGGGTCAACATGACATGCTATTAATTTTCCATACACCAAGGAATATAATATCCCATCCCTGTTTTCCCTGGCTTGACATATTCCTCTTTTCCCTGGCGATATAACACATTTATGATGACAAAGACCGCATCTTACCTTATCCCCTTCAAGTTTTTGGTAAAACACTGCCTCTTTCATTTAATCCTCAGCATCTTATCCAAAGCTTTTTTTGCCCGGGATTGTATATCTTTTGGGAAATAAATCTCATATTTCGACTGTTCCAATGCTAATTTAATTTTTTCTAAATTGATACGGTTCATACCTATACAGGAAGATCCTACAGGATAGAAGATTTTCTCAGGGTTATCCTTCTGTAATCGATAAACAAAGTTGTCTTCTGTTCCAACAATAAATTCTTGCTGGTCTGCTTGTGTTACATATCGTAACATTTGTGAGGTGCTGCCTATGAAATTTGACATATGTCTCACTCTTGGAGTACATTCTGGATGCACAATAATCTCTGCAGTTGGATGCGCTTTTTTTAGTTTTTTCAATTGTTTTGGTTGTATTTTTTCATGAACATAACAAAATCCCTTCCAGAGAACAACATTTTTATCTGTATGCTCAGCTACATAAGACCCAAGGTTTTTGTCTGGAAGAAACAAAATGGTATCCTGTGGACAACTGTTAACTACATCAATGGCGTTAGCTGAAGTACAGCAAATATTTGATTCTGCTTTGATAGCTGCCAAGCTATTCACATAACTGACCACTGCCGCATTTGGATATTTTTTTTTCCAGGTAACCAATTCTTTAACAGTAGCCATATCTGCCAAACCACAGTCAGCATTCTTATCTGGTAAAAGGACAGTTTTAGTAGGACTAAGTAAATGGGCAGTTTCTGCCATAAATTTTACGCCACAGAAGACTATCACATCCGCGTCTGTTTTGGCAGCTTTTCTACTTAAACCCAATGAGTCGCCCGTGTAATCTGCTATATCTTGTACATCACCTATCTGGTAGACATGTGCAAGAATAATGGCTTTGTGGTCCTTTTTCAATTTTTTAATTTTCTTTATAATTTCATATTTTTCCTTCATATCCGTTTATCTTCCTATCTTAAATCCTTATTTCCATTTTGTCCAGAAAGACTTTGCAAACACGGTTAAAATATTCATATGCCCTGTCAATTGAGGGTTCTGATGGATTTTTTTGGTAAATTTTATTAGTTTGTTAGACATTTGAGATTTACAACGTAGATTCCCCCATATTCTTTAAAGGGAAACTGATGATAGATATATAAAAGGCCTTAGTTTTAGATCATCTTTCTTCACAAATTTATAGGAACAATCTATGCTGAAAAGGGAATTCATGTCGCTATTTTTCATTTTTTTCTAGGTGCTATATCACTTATTGGCCCTCCTTTCCATAAATCATCCTTCATCTTCTTACCAGTTTTTGTTTCCCATTCCTTGATAGAGATGGAATGCTTCTCACGGATTTTATCACCATAGCCAAGGCCATTATATAAACAAAAGGGTATAATTCCCTCGAGGGTAGAGTAGTGGATAACACAGCGTTTGAGTCTCTCGATGTTGAGATTAAATGGATCTTGAAACCACATAGATCCAACAAAGATGCTTTTGTGATGAAATCCCCGGAGAGAATCATAGCTTCCTCCTAAGGTAGCATCCTTTAGGAGCTTTTTTAAATTAAATCCATATGGAGCTTTTGTATCATCAATAAATTCATCGATGCGCCGCAAGAATGAACTGCCAACTCGAATTTTTTTCAGAGGACCTTTTATTTTACTCTCTTTGTTTATGTAATCCAGTAATCTTTCGACATCGATGAAGCGTGTAACGGGAATAGGTTTACCATTATCCACAAATAGATAAGTTGCGCCGCCACAGCCAGGGTGGGCAGTAAATTCCACTTGGTTTTCTCCTTTTAGCATCTCGATTAATTTTGAGATAGGGTTGACAAAGGGAACAGGATAAAAATCATCACGGGAAATCTGTCCGTCAAACTCTTTTTCTATTACTTCCATCATCTGGACATAATCAACTCTCTGCTGGTTTCTTTTTTCATCTTCTAATTTTTTAGCTCGGCCAGAAAACGAGATCGGTTGAAAATTTACTCCCCGTATGATATCCATATTATCGATGGCAAATTGGATGATTCTACCGGTCTCATGAAGATTTTTTCCACCGATTAATACAGGAACTAAAACGGCATGCAATCCTGCTTTCCTTAGATTTTCTATTGCTTGTTTACTTTGGTCTATCCACACATTGGTTTTTTTTGTAACACCATCAAAACTCAAGTAAATTGTATTGACCTTTGCGTTTTTAATCTCTTTACAGTAATCCACGCTCTCGGCTAGCTTTATGCCATTGGTATTTAATTGAACGTGCGTAAAACCAAGTTCTTTTGCCATTTTAATAATATCAATAAGGTCTTCTCTAACTGTCGGCTCCCCCCCGGTTATCTGAATTGCTGTAGAACCCTTTGGCCGCTCACTTCTACCTTGAATCATGAGTTCCTTTAATTGATCCAGGGTAGGCTCATAAACAAGGCCAGATATCCCAGCATTCATAAAACAATAGCTACATCTTAGATTGCACCTATTTGTGACTAAAAGATTTGTGAGAAGACTTTGGGAATAATGTTCTGGATAAAGCTCAGGGTAATCAAATAATTTTGTTTTCACATCAGGGACTCTGGGCCCAGTAACCAGATATTTCATCCATTTTGTATAAAGAGTGATATCATTAAAAAAAATGTCACTGAAAGAACCATGTTTATCACATTTTTTAGTAATGTAAACCTTTCCATCTTTTTCAATAATCTGAGCTTCAATCTTATGAATTTTTCCCTCCTGATAACATACAGGACAAACCGATTCAGTTTTTTCTAATATTCTCATTTCGCATCATCTCCCTTTTAAGAATCATAGTTGTAATCTCCTGAACAGTGGTATATATAAATGCTTTTCAGTCCTAAATCGAGACGCCAACTATGAAACCTCTATTCCATGTGCTAAATAATTTAGTTTTTCATTGCGATTGTACAAGATCCTTTTAAATGTCCGGGGTATCTTGATTGGCAAGAAAACCAAAGTTATTTAGGTTTCTATGCCCTTTAATAACTTACTCGAAATAAGCTTTTCCTTTGTCATAATTGATTTTTTCTTTTGAAAGCCTTTACTATTATTTTAAAATAACGTGTCTTACTCATACAAGCAACCCTTTATTAATTTTATTTCCCATCAAGCCGTACATCAGGTAGAGTCACTTATTTTTCATACCCCATTCTTTATCCTGATTAACCATGTAGAACTATTTCTGAAGATTTAAAGGTTAAGCGCCTACTGATTTAAACACCTTCAGGAGGAAATGCATTCTGCTGGTAGCTTGTTTCAAGCTCATCATGAATAACTTCTCCCAACCGCCGTATTCCTTCACTGATGATTTTATCTTCTGGATAAGAAAAGTTCAAACGCATCGAATTATAATTACCACCTTCAGGGAAAAAAACCTCACCGACAACATAGGCAACTTTCTTAGCTATTGCCTTGGGAAACATCAGACGTGTATCTATGCTTTTAGGAAGGGTTACCCAAATAAACATTCCCCCTTCAGGAATAGTCCAAGTCACCTCTGGCGGGAAATATTTTTTAATTGCTTCCAACATCACATCACGTTTTCTTTTGTATAATTTTTTAATTTTTTCAACATGCATATCAAGATAGCCACCATTTATATATTCAGAGGCTATATATTGAGCAAAAACATTTGTACACAGATCAGATGCCTGCTTTGCCTGAACAATCTTGTCAAGTATTTCCCTTGATGCAACAAGCCAACCTAATCTAAAGCCCGGTGCAAGAATTTTAGAGAATGTACTAACATAAATTACCCGCCCTTTGGTATCATAAGATTTAATTGGTGGAATAAAATCCCCCTTAAAGATCAGTTCACTATATGGATCATCTTCTACAATGAGAAAATCATATTCAGAGGCGATTTGAAGAAGTTCTTTTCTATGACTCTGGGACATTGTAATCCCCGAAGGATTCTGAAAAGTGGGCACGGTGTAGATAAATTTGGGATAGATCCCCGTCCTCCTTAATCGTTCAAGATTTCTACGCAGCGAATCAGTATCAATACCTTGATCATCCATGGGTATAGATTCACACTTTGCCTCAAAGGCATGAAATGCCTGGATAGCTCCAAGATAAGCTGGTACCGTTGTCAGATATGTATCCCCAGGATCCAGAAAACATAAAGCGATAAGAGACAACGCCTGTTGGGCACCACTTGTAATCACAATATCATGTAGCTCACAATGAATATTTTTTTTCTTTTTCATACGCTCAGCAAGAGCACTCCTAAGGGGAGCTAAGCCCTCTGTGGTACCATACTGAAGAGCGTGTGTTATATTTTTTTGAAAGGTTTTTTCGATGCATTCATGAATAATGTCCACAGGAAATGCTAGAGGATTGGGCAATCCACCTGCAAAAGAAATCATCTCAGGAATTTGGGTTATCTTGAGAAGTTCTCGAATTTCAGATGCCTTGAAACGCGTTGTTCTCTTTGAAGATAATCGATCAATATTGACAACCATAGAACACTCCTGATGCCACAATACTAAGGGTTTTATAAAACTTATTGTAGTTAAATTTTTTTTTTGGGAGGGATATATTGTATATGTATTTACCAACAATATACAAACATAAGTAAATATTAGTTTTAGTTTGTAGTTAATATCAGGTTTGAGACGTTAAATATTATAAAAAAGCTCCAGGAGGATCCTGATAATAAATAAAAAAAAAATATTATTGAACAACAAAATGATTTACTTACAGATTACATGAACAATAATCTATTTCCAGCTTCTTCTTTTTTAGCACATTCTTTATTTGCATGGATAAGTGACCTAAAAATGAGATAGTATATCAATCACCCACATGATGATATATTACTGCCAGACATATTTATAGAATGTAATGATTTTTAAACTGGGTATAAAATTGCTAAACAAGTTTAATACCCACGTAATATGCTANCGATAAAATGATGATACTTCTCATTGCTCCCGCAAAAATATTGACCAGTACAAATCTTGTCGCACTAAGAGCCTTTTTATCTTTATAACGGGGATTAAGAAGGGAAAATAAGTATAAAGAAACTGAATCAATCATTAACGGAGTGCTCATGATAATAAAAAGCCCATAATAACCATATTTTTTTACAAATTCTTCACATAATCTAATGATTTTCTTTGTTAGAATAAAATTTATTCCGATAGCTCGTGCCTTAATACCTTTTCGGACAGTAGCCCCAATGAGATATACAATAAGCGAGCCAGCACCTTTACCCACTGCCAAGAGGACAATAAGTATCACAGGATGAACAGAAGGATTAAAAAGACCAATTTCTACAGGGATAGGAAGAATGACAACCGCTAAAACCACATAGATAAAAAAAATTAGTGAATAAAGAAAAGGATTGCTTGTTACACCAAACAGAAAGTTAAGAAAATCCATATATCCCCCTGTAAGGATAGAAAGAATATAAATATTTAAGATACCTGTTGAAACACCATTAATCGCCCCCTTTATTTAGTTAAATTTAGCTGTAAAAAAAGGAGAGCAGATGAAAGCCCCCATATGACCTGTCTATGTAAAATACCTGTGTGAAAGCACCAATGATAAAGATTCATTTTGGATTATATGTATTGATTTTTATCAGGCTTGGATATACTTCTTTATTATTGCAATTATTAAAAAGTTAAGTAAACTGTTAAGTAAACTTCCCAATGCAACATTAATAGAGCTGGATAGGTCGGCAATGGATACCCCGGTGAAACCGTTCCGTATTATACCACTCCCGATAC
>JGI24025J20009_10002555_pt1 | contig 13004 bp, 12 predicted proteins | sample Cruoilmetagenom3_FD_20009 | JGI IMG/M metagenome (IMG submission 20009)
CACCCTACTGCGCCCCGGCGGGGTGCCAAGCGAAGCAATTGCCCAAGCGCTTGGCGCGCCATTGGCCGATCATGATAGCGAGGCTTTGACTGCTCCGGGGCAAATGGCATCGCATTATGCCCCCGGTGCGCAGGTGCGGCTGAATGCGACGTCACATTATGATGGTGAGGTGTTGCTTGGCTTTGGAACAGTGGAGTGTGATCTGAACCTGTCGCGCGCTGGCGATCTGGTCGAAGCGGCGGCCAACCTGTTTGGCCATTTGCATGCGCTGGATGCGCTTGGGGCTGGCACCATTGCCGTGTCACCCATCCCCGAAACGGGCCTGGGCCGCGCAATCAATGACCGGCTGCGCCGGGCCGCAGCACCTCGCGGATAGTGGTCCAGTAGCCGGACCATCGTCAGCCCCCGGGGTGGCGATTCCAGCCATAATTCCAAAGCACTTTATCTCAGCAACCCTGCTCTCAGAATGAGCGTTGCGCATCCAATAGCCATATCGCCAGCCCATGCAGGGGGGGCTGACGATGACCCGGGGCCTTGCAGGCCTGTTAACCGGGCTGTTGCGCATAAAGCGAGTGCTTAAAGATAGATAGGTCTGCCCTATTTACAGCGCTTCTCGGCCTCTTCCACCGCAGCGGTATAGCCCATCAGCGAAAACCGATCAGACGTTTGCGTCCCGCGTGAGGACCGCGCTGTCAGTGTGGCATCCGCCCCACGCTTTAGCGATGCAATGATTTTCGCATCATCCGCAGCCGACGCAGGCCAGGCCCATTCACCTTCGGTAAACAGCTCAAATTTATTGCCGCTGATGTCCAGATTAACCGTGGACCCGCCAGCAAAAGGATAACCGCCCGTAAAGGCCAATTGCCCCTGCACACCTGCCCCCGGCCGATAGAAGGTCATCAACAGAATATCGCCTCGACGCACCGCAACAACACGACCGTCTTTCTTGTTGATCGTCTCGGTTGGCGATGACACCGCCCAGCATTCGCGTGGGCTTTTGTCTTCAAAAACACTCCAGGCGGTTTTTGCCGCCACCTGATTGGTGCTTTCTTCCTGTGCAGATACGCCAGACGCCGCCAGAGCCACAACAGCCCCCGCCAATCCGCGTGTAAACCATGATACCATGTGTCCAGCCTCCAAGCTGTCCTAGCCTCAATTTAAATGGACCGCGTGCATCCTTTAACGGATTTTCATTGATCGCGGCCGTTTCTTACTCGACATTGCAATATTAGACTGAAACACGCGAGATGTGAAAGACAGAATTGGCAATAATCCGCACAGTTCCCGGTTAGAGAGATCACAAAGATGACAAATCCCGTTCCTTTGGTCGAAATCTGGCGTGGGCCTGTGGTGGAAAGCCTGCACAGCGGCCATGCTGTGATCTGTGATGACACGGGCCAGATCGCCCAGGCCTGGGGTGATCCGCAGGCCATGGTCTATCCGCGCAGCTCCTCCAAGATGATCCAGGCCTTGCCCCTGATCGAAAGCGGCGCGGCAGCCGCCCATGGGCTGAACTCTGAACAGCTGGCGCTTGCTTGTGCCTCGCATAATGCGGCGGATATCCACACCAGCCGCGTGCAGGACTGGCTAAAGCACCTGGGCCTCAGCGACGCTGATTTCCGCTGTGGCACCCAAGTGCCCGATGATATTCCCGCCCGTGATGCCCTGATCCGTGCCGACCAAAGCCCGTGCCAATATCACAACAACTGCTCGGGCAAGCATTCGGGGTTTCTGACGCTGACCCAGCATTTGGGCGGCGGACCTGAATACATCGACATTGATCACCCGGTTCAACGCGCCTGCCTGGAAGCGTTTGAGGATCTAACCCAGATCAACAGCCCCGGTTATGGCATTGACGGCTGCTCTGCCCCCAACCACCTGACCACGTTGCACGGCATGGCCCGTGCCATGGCCTTTTTTGCGGCTGCTCAGAACGGGGCCGACATCCGTCAATCCGCAGCGGCCCAGCTGCGTGATGCCATGATTGCCCATCCTGATCTGGTGGCCGGTGAAACCCGCGCCTGCACCGAATTGATGCGCGCCTGTCGCGTGCCCGTTGCCCTGAAAACCGGGGCCGAGGGCTATTACATCGCCATATTGCCCACCCGCAAACTGGGCATAGCATTGAAAATCACTGACGGTGCCACGCGTGCATCGGAATGTGTGATGGCAACATTGCTGGTGCGTTTGGGTGTGCTGGACGCAGATCACCCCACAACACGCAGTTACGTCAATGCTGTACTGCTCAATCGCAGGGGGGGCGAAACCGGCACAATGCGGCCCAGCTCGACACTTCTTTAAACCTCTGCACCCGGCTGTTTTTGATCGGATTGCCGCCTCAGCGCCAAATTGGACTTCTATACACCTGACTATCCCGCGTCCCTTGCCCTCAAAGCGCACTTGTTGCCTGCTTCAAGGTTTATCTTGATCGCTCTGTCGTAAATGCCGCTTGCCTTGGGCTGTGTTTGCTCTCATGTTCAGGCTGTTCTCAGGGCGGGGTGCAATTCCCCACCGGCGGTAACGGGCCATGTGCCCGAAGCCCGCGAGCGGCCCCGGATATAATCCGGAGTTTAGCAGATCTGGTGCAACTCCAGAGCCGACGGTCACAGTCCGGATGGAAGAGAGCGACAAGGATCATACGGGCAAGCCTGCCCGTTGACGCCTTTCGTTTGATGCACCCTGGTGACGTGTCAAAATGCGAAAGGAGACCTGCACATGACACTTCCCCACTACGCCTTCATCAAGGCCAATTGGCATGCCGATATCGTGGATCGCGCGCTTACAGGTTTTGCCGACCTTATCCCAATGCAACAGATCGACGTGTTTGACGTGCCCGGCGCATTTGAAATGCCGCTACTGGCGCGCGATCTTGCAGCATCGGGCCGCTATAGCGCCATTGCGGCCGCTGCCTTTGTGGTGGATGGCGGCATTTACCGGCATGATTTTGTGGCCCAGGCCGTGGTTGATGGGCTGATGCGCGCCGGAATGGACACAGGCGTGCCGGTTTTGTCAGTCTCGCTGACGCCGCATCAGTATCACGAGACAGAGCACCACACCGCCATCTATCGCGCCCATTTTGTGGAAAAAGGCCGCGAGGCCGCTCAGGCCGCGCTGATGATCGGCAAAACCCGCGCTCAACTGGCGGCCTAAAGCGTTGCGCGTAACACCAGAATCACGGGTTTTACGCGCAACGCCCAACACATTCGTATGTGTCTCTGCGCCTCGCCTTTTCCCCGCGTCATGTTAAAGACGAGACGCTTTAATCAAATCGCAATCCCGGAGCAGATCCGGGGCGGCGCATCACCTGCATTTCGACAATCGCGGCCACTTCACATGCGCCAGCATCCGCAACGCCGTCGGCAGTGACAGGTTTGTCAACATGCCACAAACTCATCGCGGGCATAGCCTTGCAAATACAGCAATGCACTCAGATCACCGTGATTGATCCGCACATCGCATTGCGCCGCAACCGATGGTTTGGCATGCAACGCAACACCCGTGCCAGCACACCCCAGCATACCCAGATCATTGGCGCCGTCGCCAACCGCAATCACATCCGCAGCGCTCACCCCAAGCCGCTTGGTGATCTCCTCGAGCGCCGAAACTTTGGCCTCACGCCCCAAGATCGGCCGACCAACACCACCGGTCAGAACACCATTCTCAANCAACAGAGNATTGGCACGGTTTTCATCAAATCCCAGCGCTTCNCCCACCATCGTCGTNAATGCGGTGAACCCGCCCGAAACCAAAGCCGCGTAAGCGCCATTTGCCTTCATCGTGGCCACCAACGCAGCGCCTCCGGGCATGAAACTGATGCGCGTGTCGAGCACCTTTTGAATCACCGCTTCATCAAGGCTTTTCATCAAGGCGACCCTCTCAATCAACGCACCTTCAAAATCCAGCTCGCCGTTCATGGCACGCGCGGTGATGTCTTTGACATGTGCCCCAACGCCCGCCTCTTCGGCCAACTCGTCAATGCACTCCTGTTGGATCATGGTGCTGTCCATATCCGCCAACAGCATCTTTTTGCGCCGGTCCGCCTCGGGCTGAATCACCAGATCAACCCTCCAGGATTGCAGGTCTTCCCAGACCTCCCATTGATTGCCCGGCTTCTCTTCCAAGGTAAATTCAGCGGCCTCATCCGGGGCCAGCCATTGGGCATCGCCCCCGCCCCAGGCATTGCGCAGAGAATGCACAAGCGTTGGGTCCAAAACGCCTCTGGGCGCAATCAAGGTGGCGATGAACATGGTTAAAACTCCGGGTTTGGTTTTGCCTTGGACTACGACACAGCTGCGGCTGATTCCAGTGTGAAACGGCCAAAAGCGTTCTGGCACTGACTTTCAAATGTTCTGCGTGATGAGGCTCTTGCCCGACCAATCACCTGTCGCAGTGTCTTCCCCTACTTTCGCAACCACTGTTTTTGTCGCGCACATCGCGCGGACCACTTCAACCCGGCCCTTGCGGCTGATCATCATTTTCACCTTTCTCTAAATACTTTAAGCGCTCTCACTCCCCACCTTGCCTTTCAGCATCCAACAGTGAGCGGCGATAAGTTTCCGATCGGAACTATATCCGTCGTATTTGATCGACAAACCGATGCCCACCTTTCATTTCTGCACTTGCACCCCCCCGAGATCACCGCTACCCAAGTCAGCGGGACACCCTTCCCCAACGAAGGGCGCTTATCTGGAAGGATAGCAGCAATGACGATCCAAGAACCGGCCACGCGGCCGGAAAACCCGCGTTTTTCATCCGGCCCCTGTGCCAAACCCCCCATATTTGACGTGACCAAACTATCTGACGCCCCCTTGGGCCGCAGCCACCGCGCCGCTGTCGGTAAGGCGCGCCTGAAAGCCGCCATTGACGGCACGCGCGATGTGCTGGGCATCCCTGCCGACTATCGCATCGCCATCGTGCCCGCCTCTGATACAGGCGCCATGGAAATGGCTATGTGGAACCTGCTGGGTGCCCGCAAGGTTGAGATGCTCGCCTGGGAAAGCTTTGGCGCCGGCTGGGTCACTGATGTGGTGAAACAACTGAAACTGGACGCTGAGGTCAAAACAGCTGACTACGGCCAGATCGTGGACCTCAGCACAGTCGACACCGATAATGACGTTGTTTTCACCTGGAACGGCACCACCTCTGGCGTGCGTGTGCCCAATGGCGACTGGATCAAATCTGATCGCACGGGGCTGACCATTTGTGATGCCACCTCTGCCGCCTTTGCCCAAGACTTGCCTTGGGACAAACTGGATGTCACCACCTTTAGCTGGCAAAAAGTGCTGGGCGGCGAAGCGGCGCATGGCATGATCATCCTGAGCCCGCGCGCGGTGGAACGTCTGGAAAGCTATACACCCGCATGGCCCCTGCCCAAGATTTTTCGCCTCACCAAAGGCGGTAAACTGATCGAAGGCATCTTTGAAGGCGCCACGATCAACACCCCTTCCATGTTGGCAGTCGAAGACTACCTGTTGGCACTGAACTGGGCACAATCCGTAGGCGGGTTGCATGGCCTGATTGCGCGGGCGGATGCCAATGCTCAGGTACTGGCTGATTTTTGCGCAGCGCACGATTGGCTCGCCAATCTGGCTGATGACCCTGCAACGCAGTCCAATACATCCGTGTGCCTGAAATTCTGCGATCCACGCATCACCGATGGTGCGGTGTTTGCCAAGGCCGTCGCCAAACGGCTGGACGTGGCCGACGTAGCCCGTGATATCGGTGCCTATCGTGATGCACCTCCAGGCCTTCGTATCTGGTGCGGCGGCACGGTGGAAACATCCGATCTCGCAGCGCTGATGCCCTGGTTAAATTGGGCCTTCGAGGCCGAAATCGCGGCACTGACTGAAGCCGCCTGAAGGTGGGTTAAAACCCACCCTACACCTGATGCGTAGGGTGGGGTTCCACCCCACCACACCCCAAACAATCTCATATCAAAGGACCACTATCATGGCTCCCAAAGTACTCGTCTCCGACAAGCTTTCCGAAACTGCCGTCCAGATTTTCCGGGACCGCGGCATTGACGTTGATTTCATGCCCGACCTGGGCAAGGACAAAGAAAAGCTCCGCCAGATCATTGGCCAATATGACGGCCTTGCCATTCGCTCGGCCACCAAGGTCACGGAGAAAATACTCGACGCCGCTGACAACCTCAAAGTTATCGCCCGTGCGGGCATCGGCACCGACAATATCGACAAAGACGCCGCATCTCGCAAAGGTGTGATCGTCATGAACACGCCCTTTGGCAACATGATCACAACAGCTGAACATGCCATCGCCATGATGTTTGCCGTGGCCCGTCAGCTGCCCGAGGCCAGCGCCTCTACCCATCAGGGCAAATGGGAGAAATCCAAATTCATGGGGGTTGAGTTGACCAACAAAACCCTCGGTGTCATCGGTGCTGGCAATATCGGTGGTATCGTCTGTGATCGTGCTCGCGGGCTCAAGATGAAGGTCATCGCTTATGATCCGTTCCTAAGTCAGGAAAAGGCCGACAAAATGGGTGTCGAAAAGGTTGAGCTGGACGAGCTGCTGACGCGCGCCGATTTCATCACCCTGCATGTGCCGCTCACCGATCAGACCCGCAATATCCTGTCTGCCGAAAACCTTGCGAAAACCAAGAAAGGCGTGCGCATTGTCAACTGCGCCCGTGGTGGGCTGGTGGATGAAGAGGCCCTGGCTGAACTGCTCAAATCCGGCCATGTGGCAGGTGCCGCCTTTGACGTCTTTGCGTCTGAGCCCGCCACGGAAAACCCGCTGTTTAACCTGCCCAATGTCGTGGTCACGCCGCATCTGGGCGCCGCCACGACCGAAGCACAGGAAAACGTTGCCCTGCAAGTGGCTGAACAAATGTCAGATTACTTGTTGACCGGCGCCGTCACAAACGCGCTCAACATGCCGTCGGTGACGGCTGAGGAGGCCAAAGTCATGGGTCCGTGGATCAAGCTGGCGGATCATGTCGGCAACTTCATTGGTCAGATGACGGATGAGCCGATCAAGGCGATCAATATCCTTTATGATGGCGTGGTCTCAGACATGAACCTTGACGCACTGACCTGCGCCGCTGTTGCAGGCATCATGAAATCGGTGAATCCTGAGGTAAACATGGTGTCCGCGCCTGTGGTCGCCAAAGAACGTGGCGTGAAGATCAGCACAACCAAGCAGGATAAATCCGGCGTGTTTGAGGGCTATATCAAGCTGACGGTTGTAACGAGCGAACGCGAGCGCTCTATCGGGGGCACTGTGTTCTCGGATGGCAAACCGCGGTTCATTCAGATCAAAGGCATCAACATCGACGCCGAGATCGGCCAGCATATGCTTTACACCACCAACAATGACGAGCCGGGCATCATCGGCACCTTGGGCCAAATGTTGGGCGAAAGCGGCGTAAACATTGCCAACTTCACCCTTGGCCGTGCGGCTGCGGGTGGCGAAGCGATTGCTTTGCTTTATGTCGATGCCCCAATCGAGGCCGACGTGATCGAGAAACTGAATGCCACCGGCATGTTTCAGCAGGTCCGCGCACTGTCGTTTGACGTGAACTGATACAAAATAATCCCGGCGTGCGCGTGCCATCAACCAATGCTGCGCGCACCGGGACAGCGTCAGGCCCCGGGGTGGCGATCCCAACAGGGGTTCAATAGTGATTTATCCCCGCAACCCCGCGAGCAGAATATGTGATGCACTGACATCAGCCTTATCGCCAGCCCATTGAGGGGGGGGCTGACGATGGCCCGGGGCCTGACGGCCTGTTAACCGGGCTTACACGCACCATTCACAAAGTTTGCTCGGGTGTTAATCTGCCCTACTATTGCACAACCAACGCAGCCGCGGCACTCACTTGGCCGTCCGCATTCCTGTAGGGAACATGCAGATTGGAATTCAGCGTCACGCGCACTTCATACCGCCCTGCTGGCAAGGCCCCGATCAACGCCTCGCCAGTATAAACGCGCTGCAGTTTCAACCCGTCCAAATAGAGGTGCCCATGTCCATGACCCGGCACATGTTGAGGTATCTTACCGCCGGGATCAAAAGTGAAATTCTCCACCTGCATGCGCACTAATGTGGCGCCGTTGGCCGCAGGTTTCAGTGTCATCGCCAACGTGGGAGCAGGCCCCTGCGTATCCTGCGCTGCCATTGCAGCCATCGCCATATGTTGCGCATGCGGATCACTTGGCTCGCCAACCCGCGCACGCACCGTCTGTTCCCCCGAGCGCAAAAAGGTCAGCGTCAGCGGGATCAACCGGCCTTCACTCAGGTCGCCCTCCAATCCTGACAGGCGCAAATAAGCCCCATCAGATGACAATGATGGTGTACTGCGGGCCGGAATGGTCAGCCGTGACACGCCCATAGGCGAGACGATTTCCACCTGAGATGCCACGGGCGAGGATGCGCTGATCAAAACATCCGGCTCATCTGTGGTTTCAAACACCAGGGTGACATGTGCCACGCCCGCTTCGCCCTGCATCGCCTGAGCCTGCACAGCGCTAAGCCCCACCGGGTCAGATGGCATCTGACTGCGCCAAACAAGAATGCCAACAATCAGCACCAAAGACAGTGCCGCTATGATAACAGACCTGCGCATCAAACTTCCCACTTTCGTTCAACTCATAGGAACATTAACGTATTTTCATGCGAACCACAGTTAGAATTTTCACAGCCCTCAGCCTGATGCTCTTGATCCTCATTCCTGTGGGGGCGCAGGCCCATGTGTCAGAACAAGCCTTTGTTCTGCTGCTGCCCACCCGTGCCTATATTATCGGCGGTTGTCTTTCGGTCCTTGCATCAATCCTGCTGGTCTCTTTCCTGCCAAAACGGGTAACCGAACGGCTGTTCGCTGCGCGCTTGTTATCATGGCCTGCCTTGCCGCATTGGTTGCGTCATGGGGTCAGCTTGCTTTCAACCATCCTGCTGGTCTTTCTGATCTACCTCGGCATGACCGGCCCACATGATCCGCTCAGCAACCTGCTGCCACTGATGATCTGGACCGGCTGGTGGATCGTGCTGGTCAGCCTGATCGGCGTGCTGGGCAACCTGTGGCTCTGGGTAAACCCCTGGAGCGGCCTCTATCGCCTGATCTTTGGGCGCACACCCGCCCCGCCTGCCCTGCACCTGCCGGACCGCTGGGGCGTCTGGCCGGCATGGGCACTCTTCATGGCGTATTTCAGCTTTTTCATTGCTGATCCTGCCCCCAGTGATCCAGACAGGTTGGCCACGATCGTCGCCTCCTACTGGCTGTTCAGCTTCGCCGGCATGGCCCTGTTTGGCGCTCAAACATGGATGGCGCGGTGCGAGCCCTTCTCTATCGCCTTTACTCTGCTTGCGCGGGTCTCAGTATTTGGGGGCGGAACACGCAGGGGCTTTGGCATGCCCGGATGGGATTTGATGTCACCGCACCCTTATGCAGTNGGCCTNGGCGTTTTTGCCCTGACCNTGCTGGCNTCGGGCAGCTTTGACGGNCTAAAGGAAAGNTTCTGGTGGCTTGGCCTGATCAACGTGAATCCGCTGGAATTCCCCGGCCGCTCAGCAGTGATCACCTCGTCGCTTATCGGGTTGGCACTGGCCGTGATCGGCCTGGTCACAGCTTTCGCACTGGTGGTATGGGCCTGCCGGGCCATTGCCGTGGCCGGGAAACCGCGCGAACCCCAACCCAGCTTTGCCGTGGTCTTTGCCGCCCTTGCCCCGGCAGTTCTGCCAATCGCGCTTGGCTATCACATCTCACATTTCATGGTTTCATTCCTGATCGAAGGGCAATATCTGCTTGCCGCGATCAGTGATCCTTTGGCCAATGGCGCCAACCTGTTTGGCTGGGCGGATAGGCGTGTCACGGCTGGCTTTCTCAACTCCCTCGACAGTGTGTTTATCATCTGGCTGACGCAGCTGGGCGTTGTGGTGGGCGGGCATATCCTGTCGGTTTTGGTATCACACCGCGTGGCATTGCAGCTCTTTGGCGATGCCCGCCGCGCCGCATTAAGCCAAATCCCACTGGGGGCCTTCATGGTGCTCTATACGCTGTTTGGCCTGTGGTTGCTGGCCACACCGCGGGGCGCGTAACGCCGTTACTGATGTTCCAACTCGCGCTCTTGCTTGGCCTCAGCCATCAAGGGATGCGGCACAGAATCCTTGGCGCGCAAGAAATACTGCCGGAACACATCCACATAAGACGCATAATAATAGCTTTGGTTGCGATCCAGAAAATGAGAGCGCCTCTCGGCATAGCAGGCGGGCAGTTTGTACCAAGCCAGCTTTGGATGCGCATGGTGCACTGAATGAAAATTGTTGTTCAGAAACAAGATCGAAAGCGGCCCCCGGCTTTCGATAATCACTGAACGGCCGGGCACTTTTTCATGGGCGCGGTGCTCTAGGTATGTGCGGATTTTCAGCAGGGAAAACCCGAAATACGACGCCATCGCATATGCCCAAAGCGGGATCGCGGCCCCTTGCACCACATATAATACCGGGATCATTCCGAGCCCATGCAGCCCATAGGCCCACAGAATGCTGCGTTCGCCTTTGGTGAAGGCCCCGAAATCATCCTTATAGAGCCGCCACAGTGATATGGTCGGCCCCACCAGCATCCGACCCAGCAAAAGGTTGTTGAACCGGTAAAGCGCTTTGATTGGCGTTGACGTGACCGCCCAGGCTGCCGGGTCGGCATAATTGCTTTCGGGGTCATCATATGGGTCGGTCAGGTTCGGGTCATAATGATGCAGCAAGTGCAAATCACGAAACCTCTGATATGGCACAAACAGCCCCACCGCCGGAAACACCAGCGCCTCGCTCAGCACAGCCGAGCGGAACGGGTGCCCATGCAAAATCTCATGCTGAAGCGAGGAATGCAGAGCAATAAACACGGCCAACAAAACGACCGATCCCGCCACGCCAATCACACCTCCCCATGCCAACACGCCGACCAGACCTGCATAACAGATCACGACCATCGCCAGCGTCGGCCACTCGATGAGGGGGCGCTGTGATGGCGAGGGTGGCGTGATTTGGGATGGGGGCTTGGCCATACGGTTTCTCTGTTACTGACAGGATATGTCATCTGTTGTGCGCTTAATGGGTCAGCTGGGCAATCCGGTGTATTCGCGTGTGGATATGAAATTTCACAATACAATCGCCATATATATTGTGAATTCACAATATTTCCAATAGAACGCCGATATGGACAAACGCCACCTCTCCGCCATGTTCCGTGACCGCCTGAAGCTCCTGCTGTCAGCCGAAACCAAGAACCTGGCTGGATTCTTGCGGGAAACCGGCATTGACCGCTCAGCGCTTAGTCAGTTCCTTGATCCATCAATTGACCGGCTGCCGCGTGCCGAAACCCTGCGCCGCATATCCGAGGCGCGTGGTGTATCGGTGGATTGGTTGCTGGGGTTGGATAACGCCCCTGAAGGGCGCCAAAGCATCTCCTCCAGCTTTCAGATCGAAACGGCCAAAGATGCCGCCACCTCGCCCCTGCACGATTGGCACAAACAGTCAGAAGGTCGCAAACTGCGGTATGTGCCCTCCACCCTGCCGGATATGATGCAATTGGGATCTGACACCGTTGAAACACTAGGTGACAGCGGCATTCGCGGCACCGGAGTTGAAAACGTACTAGACGGGATTGAGCCCGCCGAGATGGACATAGAAATTGCCATGCCAGTGCAAACACTTCAGGATCTGGCCACGCAAACAGGCCTGTGGCGCGGCGCCTGCCCCGAGCAATGCAAACGCCAATTGCGGCATATGGCCGATTTGTGTGACGAAAAATTCCCCGCTTTGCGCCTGCATCTGTACGACGGCACATCCGCCTTTTCAGCACCCTTCACCGTGTTCGGCAAACAACGTGTCGCCCTGTATATCGGCGAGGCGTATCTGGTGCTGACCGGGCGGGCGGACATCAATGCCTTTGTCCAACGCTTCGATGCTTTGGTACGCATGGCCCTGATTGGCCCTGACCAAACCGGCAAAGCACTGAACAGGCTGGCGGCAAGCGGCCAATGGACCTCTTAACCCGCGTGTTGTATGGTTTGCCATACTGGATCAGGCAGGCCAGGCATCTTAAAAATACTGAACTGACACACCCCTTTATCTGAACAGGCCCTATGCCCCAGAACGAGACAACACCCAAAATCCCCGCGTGGATCGGCAACAATCTGGTCGCCTTTGACAAGCTAGAGGTGCATCGCCGCGGCTTGCTGCACAAGGCTGTCTCGGTGTTTGTGCTGTGTGGCCCCGATGTGCTTATCCAGCGCCGGGCGTTGGGTAAATACCATACGCCGGGGCTTTGGGCGAACACCTGTTGCACCCATCCACATTGGGGCGAGGCGCCGTTGGAGTGTGCCCACCGCCGCCTGAGCGAAGAACTGGGGCTGACGGGCCTGACCCTGACCCATCGTGATAAGGTGAAATACCGTGCCGATGTGGGCGGCGGGCTGATTGAACATGAGTTGGTGGATATCTTCCTGTCACGTGTTGAAACGCGCCCTGACTTGGACCTCAACCCTGATGAGGTGATGGACACAAAATGGTTGCCCATTGCCGAACTATCCCAACAGACCCGCGATACACCCGAGGCGTTTACGCCGTGGCTGCGCATCTATCTGGAGCAACACGCCGATCAGATTTTCGACTAAACCGTGTGCCTAACTTTCGTCCGTCAGCCGCGTGAAAAAGCGGTTGTCGATAATCTTGGCCCGCTTCGCCAGACTGATCGGATAATCCGGATCATTCAAAAAACCATCCACGGTAAATCCCGGTTCCAGCTTCAGCAATTGCTGCAGGGCGCGCTCGGCATTTTCCACCTGGCCCAAATGCGAATACAGCGCCAACAGATATCGCCTTGGCGGCCGGAACCGTGGCGACAGCGCCGCCGAAATCTCTAACGAGCGCACCGCCAGCTTCAGATCACCGGTATTCAGCGCCGCCAGCCCCACCTGAAAATCACACCAGAATTGCAGCGGCGACTTGGCCGACAATTTTGAGGCAATCTGCGCCGCCTTCAGTGATTTGTC